>ERZ1023497.161-NODE-161-length-29526-cov-10.131994_pt1 | contig 29526 bp, 39 predicted proteins | sample MGYA00380543_ERZ1023497 | MGnify/ENA primary metagenome ERZ1023497 (study PRJEB33173, sample SAMEA4830384) | metagenome | study: EMG produced TPA metagenomics assembly of the PRJEB25223 data set... | reverse complement strand
AAAATATTGGCATAAAGCCATTTATCAACCTATTTTACATCATCATTTGTGGATTAAAAAGTCTGTTTTGTCATTGTTTCACAGTGTCTATAAAAGTTGTCATATCAAGGTTTCAAGGGTATCACACTAATTATAAATTCCCACAGTGTGTGCCCTTTTCTAATTAATATGCCCTTTTTTTGCCCTTAAAATATCCATCTATTAATTTAGGTGGGTTATTTTATTTCCACGCTTTTTATTGAATCAATTCTTCCTTTTATTTTTGTTATAAGTATTAACATAAGATCTGTATACCTAAAATAAAAAGATATATATTTATCTAATTCTAATTTATCTATACTCCCTTTGTTATTTATTGAAAGTTGTAATAAATAAATTGGGGTTATTTGTCTTAAAGATACGTCAAAATTTATATAATTATATTCTTTATAATTCACTTCAATTGTTTCTTTTTCGAATTCTTCTTTTAAATCATCTAGCATCATTAACTTGCTATCAATGAAAGATATATAGTTTATACTATTATCCCCGTCTTTTTCAATAGATTTTTGATGGTTTTCCCAACTCTCATATCCATATTTTATGACACCATTATTTACTTTTTCGAAATAATCCTTATGCTTAGAAACTATTATATTACATGCTGTTAATGATTTTTTTAATAGTTCTTCTAATTCTTTCAAGTTTTCTAAATCTAAATCAAAATTTTTCATCACTTTATTATTTTCATGTTGCTTTTCCATTTGCTTTTTAGTAAAAAAATGAGCTAAATAAGGTACTATCCCTATAGTAATTATCCAGTTGGGGATTTGAAAAAACCAATTAATATCTTTCATGCTCGTCACTCCGATTTTCTATGTATTCTTTAATATCAGTAACAAATTTATATACCATCTGATAAACTTCTTCTAAAAAACTAAAAACTTCCCTATTATTATATTCGAAATATAATTCTTCTTCATATGAATACCCCTTATTTTGTGACAAATCGCTTTCTTCATTATTATAGACTAACCCTTTTTGGTCAGTCCCCAATTTTCTAACTATTACGTTATCTTTAATAATTATTCCACCAGGATATTCAATAGTCCCTGTGTTTTCAGTTACGTATTGATTATGAACATTTATATGAGAGTGTTTTTCATAATTCTGCATGTCATTAAAGTCTTTATATAAGTCGTTTTTGAACAAATTGTTATAAATAGTAAAAATGTCATCATCTACATATCCTATTTTCTCTTTGATGTGATTCCTAAAATCTTTATCATTAAAATAATCTTTTCTAAAAGGTGAAAACGCCCTTTGTTTCTTACTAACATACTTTGTTAAAGTTAAAGTAGCGTACTCCATTGGAGATTTAAGTATATTTAATAAAGTATTGATACGTATTTGATCATAAATATCGAAATTACTTTTTTGCTCTAAATATTTAATTTCATTCAAAAAGTATTCTAGTTTGCATATACATTGCTGTTCCCAATCCAAATCTTTTAAAAGTCTCATGCAGTTACCTCTTGTATTAGAAATTCATTTATTTCCTTAGTTAATAAAATATAATTTTTATCATCGCAATAGAATATCTGTTTATCTTCAAATAATAAAGTTTGGTTAATATTCTTTTCACTTAGGTAATGTAAAATTTCGTTTATATTCTTATTAATTGTAATTATATTAACTTCTGGGCTTTCATAATCTTCTATGTGTTCAAAAAGTATATACATATAATACACCTACTTTTTACTTTTATTATACCATATATAATGGCCTATTTTATTTCCACAATATCCTTTAAATTAACCTTACTTAAAACAGTTCCTTCATATAAATAGAGTAACTGTGTGTGAACATCTACTTTGTGTATGTAACCCTCTATTGTTTGTATATACCCTTTCACAAAATAGCGAACTTCTATCGCTGGATCGTTGTACATTTTAAATATCAATGTATCATTTAATATATTTAATTGGTCATCGCTTAATTCAGGTTTATCAATTTTATTTTGGTCTTGCATATATTCTTTCAAACGCTCATGCTGTTCGGGTATTGTGGAAAAGGGAGACCAAAGTTAAACTTTAGAGGTTAAACGAAAAGCGCATAACTAAAGCATTTCGCTACCTTTACTTTCGGAGCAAACAGAAAGAAACCGAACTATTTTGACACGTATTTGACACGTGACCCCATCCCCCTATTCATATAAATGAGTGGGTGGGTTGTTTGTTAATATAATTTTTCATATAATTAGTATCAACATAAGAAGAACTCGTTTACACGCTTTTCAAAAAAAGAAATTCGGGGGTACATAAATTTGAATAATTTAGGAACTTTATATTTTTTCTCAGGGAAAATGGGAGCCGGAAAATCAACTAGATCTAAAGAAATAGAACAAACTGAAAATGCAGTGTTATTGTCTGAAGATGAATGGTTAGAAAAATTATATCCAAATCAAATAAATGATTTTGATGATTACTTAAGTTACTCAAAGTTAATAAAACCATTATTGAAAGAGCACATCCAGCGAATTTTAAAAGTCGGTAGTAATGTAGTATTAGATTTTCCAGGTAACACTAAAACTCAAAGAAAATGGCTATTAAGTGTAGCTTCAGAAATTAATGCAAATCATCAATTAATTTTTCTCAATATAAGGGATGACAAATGTTTGAAACAAATTAATATAAGACGTAGTGAAGAACCAGAAAGAGAACAATTCGATACTAAAGAAACTTTCGAATATGTTTCTAGTTTCTTCGAACCCCCTGAATTTTCAGAAGGTTTAAATATTATAGAAATCAAATAGTTAACCCCATCTATTCATTTAGGTGGGGTTTCTAGTGTTCGTAGGTACATTCTATACATAATGAAATTATCAAAACACTCTCACTTAAATTATCAGATTATTTTTGTTATGATGATTACAATTCTAACGAAAGTAGGTGTAATACATGAATAGATATGCTATTGCTTACGATTTAAATAATAACGAGAAAAACTATAATGAATTAAGTAAATTTTTTAATTCATTAACAGAAACTATTCACGTGCAAAAGGCCTTATGGATTGTAAAAAGCGAACTTGATAAACTAGAATTTTCTCAAAAAATTGAATCTATACTAGATGAAGATGAGTATTATCTTATTTTTAATTTAGACGAGTCGCCGAATGGTAATGTAGATAAAAACATATCATCTAAAGTAAGTGAGTTCTTTAAACCAGGGGGTTAATTTTCTTTTTCTTCAATATCCGGTATTGCCCATCTATTCATTTAGGTGGGTTATTTATTAATACTATTTTTTCATATAGTTATTATCAAAGTATGAAGAAACTCGATTTCAACTCGCTACAAAAATCACTTTTTGTTCAATAATATTGATATCTCAAAAAGAATATCAATAATTTCTATATAAATTTCTAAAAACTCATCCATTATCTTTCTAATATCATTTGAACTTTTATATACACCAGTACCAACAGTAGTAATTTCATCGACTTCTGTCACAGGATTTGTAAGAATTAAAGGAGGGTTATTATGAGAAATATCATTTCTAACAGTCGTTAAATTTTTATACCTTTGATCCTTTAATTTAATATTATTCAATCTATTTAATAATTCCTCGGTATTTTTTAAATCGTACTTTTCAGCAGCTTTCTTACCATTTAATTTTTGGACTATTGTTGAAAACGAAACAAATTCTTGTTTTTTGAGTTTTATTTTGTAAAAAACTTTTAATAAATAACCTATATTTTCTAAAATAGAGAAAGAGGTAAGTAAAAAGTTTTCACTAAAATACTTAAAATTCAAATGATTCTCCCAATTAATTTTTTTAGAATCTTTAAAAAATTCATCATCATGAATTCCTTTTTCAAAATAGTACATTGCCGCATTATAACTAAGTAAAAGAACCGAATTTCTTTGACCTAAAATTCTTTTCCAATGTTCAAATTCTAAACCAGAAGTAAAATCTTTAATTTCATAACTATCGCCCTTTTTTTCTATATCTAAAATTTTAGATAATCTTTCATTCACATTTTTAGAATATTCATCCAAAGAAGCACTTTCAATACCATTAAAATATTTAATATAATTCATAAAATCCCCCTTTTTATACAAATAGCACAAATAATTTTTAATCCAATTGTTTTATTAATATTAATCTTCAAATTTATCTAATTCCATTTATTTCACCCTTTATTTAATCTCCACAATATCTTTTAAATTTATCTTACTTAAACCAGTTCCTTCATATAAAAGGAGTATTTGTTGGTAAGTATCTACCTTGTGTATGTAACCTTCTATTGTTTGAATATATCCATCTTCAAAATAACTTACTTCTATATTAGGTTCATGGAACATTTTTAATATAAGTGTATCGTTGAGTTCATTCAATTGATCGTCACTTAAAATAGGTTTCTCAATCTTATTCTGGTCTTGCTTAAACTGATTCAATCTCTCGTGTTGTTCGGGTATTGTGGCAAATGGTGCCCACTTAACCATGCCACGCCCTTTCGGTATACGTGGATTAAGATATTCTCTAGAGATGTTACGATAATCAGTTTCGTATTTATATTCATCTGGTGCGTCTGGACTTACTGCTTTCATATTATCACCTCATGAACATAATAGAACATTCGTTCGTATATGTAAATAAAAAATAGCTCATTTATTCTTTTCTGTTTACTTTTGTTAATGGTAAAGTAAAGTTGAATATTGTTGATAAAAATGCGCTCGTAATCAGTGCTGATAATGCGTAAACCCAAAAATTAGAAACATCTGCGCGAGCCCATTTTATAACATCTACCCCATTGAAAGAAGTTATAACTAATATGACCATCACGCTAATCATATAGGTATTTATTGCTTGTATATTTTTCAATTCTATTTCTTGAACTTTTTTGCAATATTTACGATTATGCCCTTCATAAAGTTTCTCAAATAAATATGTGAATAATATAGGAATCACGAATAAAAGTGCTTCACTTTTACTTTTATCGCTAATTAAAATGTAAGTATAGTAACCTAGTAAAGAATAAGAAAAAAACTGTAGAAACATTACAAAATAAAATACGTTAGTCTTCCTCATAATGAATGAAGTCCTCCTTTTACGTGTTTTATTCATTATATATTGCAAAACTTAAAAATACCATAAAAAAATAGGGCAAGCACATAAGTGCCTACCCTTGTAGTATGATATCTGATTTAATTGTGACTAAAACAAAGATAAATAAATTAAATATTGTTATTTTTAATGTTCAAGTTGAGTTTCTTCTTTAACAATATTTTCAATTTTGTCTTCTAATTTATTATATAATACGTCGATTAGTGAAAAGTATTTGTAACCAAATTCAACGTATTCATTATAATCTAATTCATCCAGTTCTCCTTGTTTAGCTTTTATAAATAATTCTTCAGGTTTTTTATATTTTATATAATTATCAATTTGTTTGTAATTAAATTCTTCGCCACGTATTCTGATAAATGTATTATTAAAATCGTTTTTCAAACTAGGTATCAGGGATAATTTTTTTCTTATTTGAGGGATATAATTAACTTTAGTCTTAATGTCTTCCGATATCAATTTGTTATGTTCATGCCAATCATCGTCAGAAACGCCTATCTCATTATTTATTATCAATTTGAAATAACTACAATTAGAGGTCCATATATGATTAATTACAGTAGATGATTTTATTAACGTATCATGCAATTCACTTAAATTTTGAATTTGCAAATCATTAATTTTAGATTTACGTTCATTAGTATATGTTTTGTCTAGTTGTTTTTTCATTTGTTGTTTAGCTAATAAAGATGCTAAACATGGTGTCAAAACAACCGTTACAACCCAACTTATTATTTGAAATGGCCAATTAATGTGTTCCATAATATAATTCTCCTTTCATTTCATTTTTAAGTATGTATGTAAATTTGATGTAGATAAAAAAGGAGCAGACACGAGACATGTGCCTGCTCTCACTACAAAAGTAAGGTCAATGTGTATATTATCACAAAGATTATTTGGACATAATAGTATTTCAGTAAAACAAGAGGAAGGGTTGGAACATTACACTCCTTTAATAATACTACCCCTTGATTTTATATTCAAGCTTTTTACAGGCAAATAAAAGACACCCCTGTAAAGAGATGTCTATAATAACTCTTGGTGGGTAAATTTATGACAGAAAATACCTATTACACATGCTATCAAAAAATTTTGTATACTACAACAAATAATAAAGAGTCACTTCAATAAGAGATAGCTCACACTATAGTTAGAGTGTTAATGATAGTTTAATAACACTTTTTTGCACGTTAATTCTGTTATGTAAAGTAATTTTATGTAATGGAAGTTTTTTACTCAAACCTTCAAAAACTATTTTATAATAATAAATCATACTTTAGTATAATTTATTACGTCTTCCGTATGTGTTACGGTAATTTTATGATACATAGTTCAAAAGTATCAAAATTTGGAACACTCTTCACTGGCCCACTTATATAAGTGGGCTTTTTTACTCTATTCTATTAAGGAAGTTTTATTTATGGGTAACTTTATGATATATGGGGTTTATGCCTTTTTCTGTATTTTGCTTTTGCTGGTATTTTTAAGTTTAGTATTTGACACTAACAAATTTGGAATAGGCATAATGTTAAGCAGTATTGTACTAATCATTTTTGCCATTTTAGCAATATACCTAGCAAGTACAAATTCAAGTAGAGAAAATATAAATCCGTTGCAATATGACGCAGGTGAAAAATTCAGAAAAAGCCTTTCCTTGTAATAAGGTTAGGCTTTTTTGATTTCTTCGGCGTATGCGTAGAGTGTTAGTGCGTTTTTAAATGCTACGTTTTCGAGCTTTACTTGTCCTTTTCTGAGCTTGCCAATGAGTGAACGCTGAACACCTGTTTGCGCTTGAATCTCATATCCGGTCACTTTTTTGAGTCTAAAAGTTCATTTATGCTGTCTATGACTCGCTGAGTTTCCTCTGTGTTGAATCTATCTTCAAGCATCTGCTGCACCCCCTCAATTTAAACTGTATGTTTTTCATTCCATTTTTTAACAATGTCATTAAACACTTTTACTTCTGTTAATTTACTAGGCATTGGTTGGCTCTCCATTAAACCAAATTTATCACTTCTGTTTTTAATTCTTCCTTCTAGCTTTTTACTTCCGTTATGTAATAAGTCATCTAAATCATTCCAACTTATTTTAAGTAAACTGATTGATTCACGTTTAGATAATCCACATATTGCTAAGTCAATTAATGCTTGCTGATTGTAAGACAGGTATCTAGTATCATAAATTTCTTTATACCTTGCAATTTCATTACTATTAAATTGATAATCTGTATCAAACTTCCCTTGTGCTAGTGTGCTCATTGTTAGGTGGTGGTACTTTTCTGATTCTTCTTTGAGTACCCACTTAGGTTTTTTATATGAAGGAGTTGGTTCATCTTTATCATCATCTGCCCATTCCCAATCTTCGTATCTTTCAGAAAACCCATACCAACCAATTGCTTTGATTCCTAAATCATTGTCAATAACAATTTCAGGCTCTACTATTGCTTCTTCTTTAGGTTCTTCTTTAGGTTCTTCTTTAGGTTCTTTTTCAGGTTCTTCTTCAGGTGTCTCTTGCAATACCACTTCTTCCTCTACCTTTTTTTCTTCTTTTGTGAGTTTAGATTTATTTTTTCTACGAAACTTTTTGAATATGCCCATTTTATTTGCTCCTTTTGTCTAAATACTTAAAATGTAATTTCCTGCATGCTTTAATGATCTCAGGTGAAAACACTATTATCACGCAAATTGCTATTGTAATAATCATGATAAGTTGAAGCCTCCCATTTACCTTACATATATTAGTATAGATATAACGTACCAATATTGAAATTGTTTTATGCGTTTTTTACTTTTTTCTATGACTACGTCTAGCTTTATGTATTGTTATGCACATAAAAAAATAGGGCAAACGCAAGTACGCGCCTACCCTAAAATATAATATAGTATTGAGTTTATATTGTAATATGAATTATTCCCATTCAATGCTACCCCAATACTTTTCATACTTAATTCGCTCTTTTTCATCTGTAATCTCACATACTGGTAAATAGAAATAACCAGTACCAGGATTAGTTGGATACTTAAATTTAATCCACCAATAACCATCTTTTTTAGTTACGCTTACAAAGTCTACCCATTGTTTTGCATAAATCCACGATTCACTATCGACAATTTCTCCACTTAAACCAGGTGATCGCCTTACTTTAATTGTAGTGTTTGAAGTAAAACGTCCCGCCCAATTCCATGTAATTTGTTCTGCTGGTGTATCATCTTTCTTATAATATTTAGCTACGATATTATCTAGGTTAGCCGTTGCACGTTCATACCCTGATGCTTGCAATGCATTGCCTGGGTCTGATTTATCATTTTGAATATCTTGATGTCCTGGCATTGCTGTTTTGTAATCAATGCCCCAGTATTCAGCTAGATAAGCTAGTACTCGAGCACCATTATCTAAAGACTTTTGTGAACGTGTTTTATTTGTGAAATAACAAATCTCAACGCCTGCAGCTCCATCATTGGCGTTTACACCGTACCAAGCGTTATCTATTGTTGTGCTAGGTAACACGTGATAAGCAACTTCCGTAACTGGTATACAAATAATTGCTTCTTTGTCGTCCACAAAGATATGGGCTGACGCAATCCCTTGTTGAATGTTATGCGTATTTTCGTAATAATCAACATTGTTTTGTGCTGTTGAGTTTGGATTACCTGTATCGTGTGCTACTAAAAATTCTGGTTTTCCTGTTCTTAATTGTCTGCCTGGACGTCTCGTTCCTATTGTTAATAATTGGTATCTAACTGATACACCATTCCATGTTTCTGTCATAAAATGACCTCCTAATATAATTTATGGCCATGACTGCTCTGCCATGACCACATATGATCATTGATTTGATTGTTTATTATTTTTATTTTTGAACGTTTCCCAAATACCTGTTGCCATTAAGCCACTAATTAACCCAGCTAGTAATCGACCAGCTATTGATAACTCTGTGACGATTTCAGGAATGAATACAGATACGCCGCCAATAATTGCACCTAGCACCATTGCTACTACAGGTATGATGTTTTTAGGAATAATACTCGCTTTCTTAACTACTTGAGTTAAAGCTGTTGTGATTACTGCTATTACTGCAGCAAACGCTATAATTTGTTCCATATATAAAAGCCTCCATTAATTTAAAATAAAAAGGCCACCACAATAAGTGATGACCTGCCTGTTATTGATTAGCCAATGCCTACTAGCACTAGCCCGCAATGTACGCCGTATAATATACAAGAGCCCCAATCTAGGAACATAATTAACACCTCCTCTCATTACATAAATAAAGCATTTAGACTTGAAGTGATAACGAATATAATAACTAATGCCACAAGCCCCCACAACGCCCCTAGCAACCATTTTTGCAGGTCTATAGAACGCGCCTCGTTCTTTTGAGCCTGTTCTGTTTGTGCCTGTGATTGATAATATATTTTATTTAACAAATCATTTTGTTGGTTGTTTGTCTCAAACAGTGAGCTGTGACTTTCTTCTTGCTTTTTGGTTAAACTGTCAATTTTATCGTCTATCGTCCAGTATTTCGCTTTTAAATCTTCGAGTTCCGTTTCTAAAGTAGATATTCTATTTTTAACTTCGGCCATTTCTTCGTTTTGCGTTTGGCGTAACTGAACGTCCATTTAATTACACCTGCCTATTACTCGTCGTTATGTTCTATTTGCGATTTGTACGCCTCTAGTTCTCTAGCTGTTGCCTCAAGCTCAGTCTGCAACTTCACACTGCGTTGAATTTCTTCAAACAAACGTGTCTGTAATACTGCTTTTTCGATATCTTCTTGATTATTGTTGTTCATTATTTAATGCCTCCAGTTTATTTACTTTTTCATTAAGTTGCTGTATCGCTCTTAGGCTATAAGTGAGCATATTATAAATACTTACGCCGTCACCGTCTTTGAAATCCTCGGGCGTTTTGTAGCTGTCCCCAATCACTAGGCCTTTTCTTTTTCGACGGCTGTCGTCATCCTCATTTAGTAAATACTCATATGTTTCCATGTTCTCAGTGATTTCTTTCAAAGCATCACCGTCCCACTTTTGAATGTTTTTCTTAAATTTTTCTAAAGATGCAGGTAGGTAATCAGATGCTCTTATAGGCTTGTAGCCATCGGTCAATAGATTATTAGTTACGCGCACCTCGCCTGTTGATGTGCCTAAATACAAGTTGTTATCGCCATTCACTCGAATAGAGTTAGCTTGAATCTTATCAGCCTGAATATCTTTGTAGTTAGGGTAGCCGTTGTTATAGCCTCTTGTGTCTGTGACTCTTAAAGCACCGTCTACACAAGCGTAAACATTCGTATTCTTGGCCAACCAATCTCCCTGAAATCCTGCACCGTAAAAGTATCCACTGCCCATATCGCCGTTATCGTTAGTGGCGTAAATCACTGGCAGCTCTTTGCTGAATCTAATACCTGACCCCATGCGTGTACCTGAGCCGGTCAAGTTACCATATAGCAGCGCGCCGTCAGTCGCTAGTGCGCTTGGGTTGTCTTTAACATAGAACTGAAACTCATTGACGCCCATACGTGTTGATGTGAAAGGTCTCATATAAACTGAGTATTTGTTACTGCCTATATTGACCGTATCGTCTGCCTCAATGACCATTCTATTTGCATCTGACCTTAACGCCACTACACCTAAACCTGATTGCAGCGTCACACCACGCGCGCCACTGTCGTATGTGTAATCGAAAAACTCGAGTGTTCCTGACGCGTCGTGAGCATTACCATCAATATAGGTAGAAACCCCAAAGTCTGATACGTAAATGGAACGATTTTCATTATTATTTCTGAAACGTAAATGACCATCTTTGAAACGGGTATAAACACCGTTTGTCGTAACATTGCCTTGCCAATCTCTCGTATAAGTACCGTATAGCGTCATTTCATCATTTTTCATAGTGATGTACTTATCGCCATCACCGCCGACCACGTTGACAAGGTTAGCGTCTAGCGTCCCCCCTCTGATGTAATCAGCATTTAATGAGCCGGCTGTTATCAAGTCAGCGTTTATCTGACCGCGTGTGATCGCGTTGTGGAACGTTTGGCCACCGTCCTTACTAACACCTAAACCACTTGCGTTGAGCAGCGTCACATAGTTAGGATTGTCTTTATCCACGGCCATGATGCCTTGTTCGCTGAACGACAACTCACTTGCTGTATCCATTAACATTTGAGTCGACTCTTTGATTGCTGCAGGCAGCACTGATCCTTTTATTTTCGTACGGCCTGCCATCAAATCATTAATCGCTGACACTGCACCGGATTGAGCTTTTTTATATCTGACTTCACGTCTAGGGTCGCCTACGACGATTGTCTGCTTAATGATTTTATGGTGAGCGTCACGCGTTGTTTTGATTTCTTGGATTCTTAACACTCGATTAAAATTGATAGTATCATCAATAACCGGAATCTCGTCACCAATCTCAGGCTGCGCGAAAGGGTAATTATGTCCTAACGTTACGAAATCAAGCTCAATACTCATCTTGAGTGACTGCTCAACTTGTTTCTCAAGCATTTCGTCCATAAGTTCTTTATCTGTCACACGCCCGTCAGTAACTGGAGGCGCCTCTCTAACACCGAATAACTCAATCATTGGGCTAGATTTACCTTTCGGATATTCCCTCACATGATTGGCAGCATGAATGTTATCCGCACCGTCGTAATCAAAAAAGCCTCGAGCGTAAGTATAGAAACTTGTTGCGTCCTCCTCAAAACTTATATCGTTAGCGTTTAGCTTTTTAGAAATATAGTAAGCCGGACGACGCGAAATGCGCGCGCCCAACTTGAAAGTTTTTGAGGTTGGCTCATATTGAAATTCAAAACCATAACGCTCTAACCAATTTAGGAACATTTCAAAACGTGACTGGCCATTGCCTGCGTTTTCCCACTCTTTAGCATATACGCCCTCTAGCAGCACATAACTGTAAGGTGTATCATCAAATATCAAGTTTAAGAAGTCTACGCCTGTACGGCTCCCTGTGATGTTCTCGTATACCCTGTGAGTTTCTAAATAGTCGAATTGCTCCTCTTTAGCTGTAACCTCAATATATTGTTTATGCTTAGTAGCTCTACGCTTAGCAATAACTACAACGTAAGCCTGTGATTCAGCCTGCCCTGTCACATTCTCAACACGCCACAATTTAGATATATCATTGATGAAGTGTGACGTTTGATCATTCTCAATCACATTAAATGTGAGCATACCGTCGCTGTTCATTCTGACAGTGTGGTTGGTTACTGTTTCCACTGGGTAGGCGTTACCGTCTAGGTCTTTAAGAATTAAAGCCATGTAATGCACCTCTTAACTGTATTTTTAAACTGTATCGACAATAGGCTTAAAGTTAGGGTTTTCTGATATAACATCATTTTTATAAAGAAAATAGCCTTTTTGAAAATCAGTCATAAAGTTCTCAGGCGCCACTTCGTAAGATACGAAAATACCATCGTCACCAACACCGCCCACAATTGCGAATGAATTAATTTCATCATTCTCATTAATTCTAATGTTTAGCATGTCATTAACAACGCCGTCTGTGTCCATCTCCATTATTTAACACCTACAATCTTTGTGATACTTGCTGTCGCTGATTCTGCTGACTCATCTGTATGGATTCTATAGAATAAGCTATTAAATATCTCATATTCCGTCGGTTTAGCACCTTGATGGCACTCTATCTCATACAACATGGCGCCGTCAGCACCTGCGAAAATACTTAAATCCTTAGCGAAAAAATGCCCGTCAATGTAAGGAGCAGCAGGGCTGATATATGTTCCGTCGCCATTTGTGCCATACACCACGAGGTATGTGTATTTTGACGGGTCATCATTTAAATTAAATTTTGAGCCGACACCTGATACTCCGCCCTCATACAGTATTATTTGAGACCCCTCTACCGGTTCCCAATCGCTCCACGTGTCATACAGTCTTTTAACAAATTTCTGTGTAGAGTTGTAAGGTCTGAACTCAATGCGTCTTAGCCCTGAATATGAATCTCTTTCTTCGACTGTTGTGAAACCTGCTGAGGAGGACGCCATTTCTATCGGTGTGCTTGTTGTGTAAAATCTACCGTTGGGCAGGCTGTGCAGCTGTTCAATATCATTATTTAGACCAATAGTTTCACTTGCGCCTTTTTCATCTGTAAGCTTGTACTTTTGCCAATTAGATGTGTCGGTATTGTTGAAATCCTCAAGGGCTTTGATAGCTGCCTGTTTAGCACTGTCCACCTCAGCAAGTGCGGTATCTTGTTTGCTAGTAAGCTTATCCATTGAGTCGTTAAATAATGCTGTCAGCTCTGAGGCTTGTGTTGACATTTCATCACGAATAGCGCCTATGTTACTCTCAGCCTCTGTCTGCGTTTGGTTAATAGAATCATTAGCACTTTGTTTCGTCTGAGTAATACTCGCCTCAGATTGCGTCTGTGTACTTTGTATAGAGTCAATGGCTGAGGTCTTAGTATTCTGTACCTCAGTAGTGATACTCTGTATCTGCTTTTCATAAGCAGCAACGATTGCAGCTAGCTCATCTTTGAAAGGCTCGAACGGGTCGAGGTCTATCTCGCTGAAAGGTTGCCACTCACCATTTACAAAGCCATAAACACGCTGCTCGTCAATGACTGTAATGAGTGACTTGTCAGCCGCCTCACTTGGCAGCTCAGCCGCTGTCTGTACTGGCTCAAGCATTTTCATCGTGTTGGCGTCTTTGATTTCTTCCCACATATCCTCGCTGATACGTCTGTCAGTTTCATCAATCAGCCCGTATAACTCATCATAGTTTTCGTTATGGTTTTCAAGGTTTTTTCAGGTCTAATGGTGTTGTAATTTCTTTTCTTGCCATATTGTCTGACCTCCTATAGATAGTAAAAACGACACTCGACCTCAATTGTCAGGTCATACGTGCCGTTAAACATTAATTTATTTAATCCCTCTTGTAACTCGGGTATTTTGTAATTTGTTGCATTTAAGATACTTAAGCCATTATTGAAATAACCACCCGTTTCATAAGTGATAATGTCACCTGCACTGATATTGGCTTTTGAGCCATCAAGGTGTATGTCAGTGTCGTTAAAACCAAATTTCAAAGTGTCGTCTAAGTCTTGATTGAATTTAAGCCTTAAAATTAAATGTTGATTAAATTGGTCAATAGGTACATCACCAAAATTGAATACTTCGAATGACTGCCCTGCGCTCACATCAAAGGTGTATTGTCTGGTTGCAGGGTCATTGTTTAGCCCCATGCCATAAGACCAAATAGGGTTTTCCGTATAGTGTAATCCGTCATGCTCTAAATCTGTTGATGTGCCAATACTTTCAGCAAATGGCAGCTCTGTCGTATGAAACGTTAGCTCGCCTTTGCCTTTAGAGGTATGAGCTGATTGCTCTATCTCAGTAGCGCCTGAAAGCCTTACAAGGTAGCGTTTTCCTGTGCTGACCTCGTTCTCTGATTGCGTTTCGTCGAATACTGTATCTCTACCGTACTGATCTTGGGATACTGCATTTGAGTTCTTCACATCTTTGAATGTATAGCCTGCTATTTGCGGCCTGCGTAATTCCTGAATGTAATAAGATTCAGTGCTGGTTGTGAGTTTATAAATTAAATCTCTGAAAAGTGGATAAGAGGCCAAATTCTGACCTTGAAATGAAAAAGGCATGGTTATTTCGCGCCCTTTGTATGTTGCGCCCATGTCAAAAGCACCGTTTAGGCCTTGAATGTCACGGGTTTGTTCCTCCATTTCAATACCACTAATCACAACGTCAGTGACGTCCACACCGTACTCACCTAGTGTGAATGATTCGCCATTCTGTCTTGTGATTTTTAGGTCGATAAGTCATACCTCCTAACTAAAATGATAGTACCTCGCCATCGCGTGCGTTTACGCCGTTTACCTTAGCTGTTAGAACTTCATCATCTGTATCAAGCTGTATACGTAAGTTCATTGTGCTTGGCTCGGCCTTAACCCTCGTCGAGTGGCTAGCTGTTACGTGTCCTCGGTTAGATAGGTTGTTCAATTCGCGATTGATACCTTGAACCATAGGGCGTGCTTGCAAGTCAGGTCTGAATCCTTGTGTCATTTGTTGTGCAATTCTTCCTGTATCGCGAACAACTTTCTTGCCGCGGTCGTTTAAGCCTATCTGCATACCTTGCATTGTGTATTGTCCGATTTCTTTAAACACTTTAGACGGTGAATGTATGCCTAGTAATGACTTAGCGCCTGCAACTGCGTCGCCTACAACGCCTTTAGCTGCACTTATCAATTTACCGGCCATCTGTTTAACACCGTTTATCATGCCTTGAATCAAGTCAACACCCGCTGACACCATGTCGCCAACGAATGACTTGGCTGCACTCACTGCGTTTGATACGCCTGATGTCACTGCACTGACCACACTGCTAAATCCTGATACGACGGCGCTGATAATGCCGCTCATAGCTGATGAGATAGCACTTAGAACATTATTCCAACCGTTTGACACTGTGCTGACGATATTTGAAATGAATGAGCTGATTGTGCTGACGATAGATGACCATATGCTCGAAACCGTTGAGGCTATTGAGCTTAGGATTGATGAAATCGTACTCATCACGTTATTCCAACCGCTCGAAACCGTACTGACGATATTAGATATAAAGGACGAAATCGCACTCACGATTGACGACCAAATACTCGAAACCGTTGAGGATATTGAGCTAAAGATTGATGATGTCGTGCTTGAAATGCTCGACCATGCCGAACTAACAAAACTGACAATACTATCAACAATTGATCTTATAATATCAACGATAGACCCCCATATGGAGGACGCTATGCCCACCAATGATGACCACATGGACGACGCTGTGCTGACAATTGACGACCATATGGACGACAATATGCCAACGAGTCCTTGAACTACGGACTGTATTCCGGAAACAATACTCTGCCAAATACTAGACGCCTGACCTTTGAGCGCGTTCCACGCTGTGACGGCGTTTTGCTTGATTGAGTCCCACAAATTCGATAGCCATTCTTTTAAAATATTAAAAATATTCTTAGCTGCCTCAACGATAGCCTGCCAAATATTCTCGCCTGCTGATTTGATAGTCTGCCACGCGCCTGACCAATCGCCTGATAAGACTTGAAGTAGCGCCGTTATAGTGCTGACGACGACCTCCATTGCGACTGTGATGACTAGTTTGATAAGCTCCCACGCAACCTGCGTCGCTGCCTTGATGGTATTCCACGCCTGCTGCACGATTGGTGAAATTAAATTTACCGCTGTTTCCACTACTGAAACTATATCGTTCCACGTTTGTTGGAAAATCGGAACTAAAGGCGCTACAATTTCTTGAATTCTAGTGATGAGCTGAGATATAAATTGAATGATTGCTTGAACGACTTGCATCACTGCCTGCTTAATTGCCTCCCATGCTGCAATCATTTGCTTTCTTAATTGCTCTGAGCTGTTCCATAATGCAACGAAAAAGCCTATCAAAGCGACGACTACGCCAATAACTGCCCACACTGGAGCCGTCACTGCGCCAAATGCACCTGCAAGGGCTGATAACGCACCCTGAACTAATGTGCCTATACCTAGAAAACTAGAAAATTGAGAAACTAACGGAATGATCACCTGTATCACGAACTGGATTGCAGGCCATAATGCCATGAACATGCCTGCAAGTGATGCCACAACACCGATTAATATTCCGACTATAGGGTGAGTCGCTGTCAATTGTGCAAGCCACTCAGCAAATGCGTTTGCGACTTGTAGCACCTTAGCCCCTAGTGGAGCCAACGCTATGCCTATGTTGACTAATACGCTTATGATATTGCCTATCAAGCTGATAAGAATTGGCCCATTTTCTTGCACGTATTTCACGAATTGTTGGAAACCGTCCGACTCAGCGATAGTGGCGCTCCATTGCTCGAATCTGTTTGCCATTTGTGCCAATGGCTCAAATATTACTTGTGAGTTAGGTGCAAATGCTTTCATCAAGTTGAAGATGCCTCTAAATGTTGAACCGAATATCTCACCGATAAGGGGTAAGTTTGTTTTGACAAAATTAGTGAAATCCTGAATTGCTGTGCTGCCCTCAACACTAGATGCCCATTCATTGAATGATTTGCCCATGTTCTCAAATCCTTTAGACACCCATTCAGTAAGTGGTGCAAGGTTGGTAATTAAAGCAATTAAGCCACTACCAAAGTTGCCTGCTGCACTTAGCATATTGTTGAAGATTCGCACGCCTGTAGTTCCCATCATGTCAAAGAAGTCTGTTGCTACTTGTGAGTTTTTAGCCCAATTCAAAGTAGCTTTACTTGCTGATTCCATGCCTTGCGCTACGCCTGATAAGAAAGGTGTCAATCCTGCAAGTGCGACCTTTGCGGCATTAACTGCATTGGCTAGTGTATTGAATATCTCTGATTGATTTTGAGCGACAACGCCCTGCCATGCCGATTTGAGGCTATCTACTGCTGAGCGATAGTTTTCAACCTCACTCGTCACTGCAAGTGTGCCGTCCTCAACCATCTTCAATGCACTCATAGCCATTGCACCGAAACCTACGACACCAGCGCCCGCTGTTGCGAATGCGCCAACCATGCCGATTGCTCCGCCACCTACTGCAGCGGCTGCGTTCAATACGGCCATTAAGGCAGGAACTAATGATGCGATTGCAGGAACTAACGCTGTGATGCCTGATAGCATCGAGCCTTTGAACACGTTACCTGCTACGGTTCCAACTGTTCGGATATTTCCTGCTATTGTACTTAATGTACTTTTAAAATTATTCATTGCTGCTGTAATAGACCTAAAAGCACTGAGTGCCGGTCTGCTATCTACATCAAGCCGTGTGCGGTGTTTGTTCGGAATTGATTTCAACATGGCTTTAAACTTTGCAATTTTAGCTGATGCTGCTGAGCTATTCACGTCTAGCGTAGATTTAGCTCTCATGCGGCTGAATGAGTTCATTGTGTTGCGTGCTGCTCTCATCTTGGCTCTAAATCCTGACGTGTCAGCATCGACCTCAGTGTCTTTCATACTCTCAGTAGAGGCTTTGAAACGTTCAGCTATACGTTTAGCTTTATTAAAGGCGTTTCTGAATTTTGAGGTTTTAGCATCAATACTTGTACTAATCTTATAATCTGCCATGAATTCCCTCCTCTACTTTGATTTATTGTGATTTCTGATTTGTCTCAACACATCAATTGGCGGCTTGTCATCTTCTTGCTTGTCTGAGTCGCCCATCTGAACGGATTCGCCTCTGTTGAGTCTTTCGAGGTTTTCCTTATAGTTGATAATGTCGTCTGCACCGTTATATTTGAATTCATTCTCGCCTTTTTTGCCGCCTTTTTTCTTTTGCTCAGCTTTAGCATCACGAATAGCAAAGGCTAAACGGTAGATGTCATATTCTTCCTTGAGCATTTCGTATTCTCGAGCGTACATGCGATAGTTGAATTCAGTCAGTGTCATGACCTCTATTTCTTTAAGATCATATATGCCTAGCTCACACATGCACAACACGATAACGCGGTCATAAGTGAGCGGCGGCTGCTTTTCTATTTCTTGGCTTTCTTCACTTCTCTGTATTCTTCCGGTACGAGGTTTCGGGTCATAGGTCGCTTTCCCAACTCCGTGATTACTTGTTCGGCAAACTCGTCAAAACCTTGTTCATCAGCGATTTCGTCCAATACTGCTGAGATTTCTTCGTCTGATTTAGGTGCTTTCTTGTGATGAGAAGTTGCAGCAATAATTGTGTGACCAATAGCCACTGGGTTGCCGTCCTGCAAGTTAGGTACTAACATTTGAATACCTTGACCAATGCTCATCTGTTCCATTTCCATGCCTAGTTTCTTATCAACGTCATTCATAAATTTAAAGCCGAATGATAGCTCGATATCTTTGCCGTTATGTTTAATTTCCATATTGTGAATACCTCCGATTTTTTATAAAGAAAAAGACGGGCTATTTGCCCGCCTATGATGTTTTTCAGTCCCCTATTCCGCTGAAATCTGAACACTATCTTGTGTCGTTACTGTTTCAACATTTTGGGGCGTACTAGGGTGTAGTCTGTTCTGTGCCATCGCCTGTGCTGTCGTCAGGTTGTGGAATGGCTACAAGACCATCGTTTGCAGGGTCGTCTGCGGTAGTATCATGGAAACCATAAGCTGTTTTATTTTGCTCAACGATTTCAGGTAATGATGCCCAGCCTCTTTTTTTCTTAGCGTAAACTGCAAATTCAGTCTCGAATTCTGCAATAGAGTCAGCCTCATTTGTACGTGTAATACTGTTCCATGTACCTTGACGGTATTCAGCCTTATACTGCCCTTGTTCATTTTTAACTTTTTTATTAATAATCCATAACTCGTAAGGTGTGCCGTCCTCAGCAGCGTCCTCAATTTCGTCACTCAACTCATCATCAACGTCCATATAAGACGTGATAGTTACAGTTGACTCTAATGTCCCGCCTGAGCTGACTGAGCCGTCAATTGTCGCCTCTTGGTCTGAGTCGCGTTCTGTTTCACGCTCTAGCTCAGTAATCCACATGATTTTGTCTGCCTCTACAGCCTCGCCTGCTTTACGAACTAATGCAAGTTCGTCAGTACCTTGTTTAATTGCCATAATGTCATGACCTCCTGATTGAAATATAAAAAAGCACACCTGCTATGAGGCGCGCCTAAAGTGTTTGAAATTCTGAATCAATGATGCTGTGCTGCAAATGTGTGTTTGTCGTATCGTCATTTATGTCATTTGTATTGATGCTGACCAATGAAACATGATAGGAGGGTAGCTGCTCAGTTTTCATGAGAATATCTTGAATCTGAATATAAAGCCTGTCATGCGTCTGTAGATCGTCCGCGTCGCTCCATAAGTGAATACGTGCTTTTGGCTCACCGCCGTAATTGTCGAATGATTGAACTGATACAAGGTCTTGTATTTCTTCAATCGCAATGAACGGATAGCCTAACTCTGTGTATTGGTCAACTCGTCTAACGACTGGGACGCCTAGCTCGCTGAACGCTTTATAAAGATAATTAAATAGTTCATATTTTATTGATTGCTTAGCCACTGTCTTGCCTCCTAACTGTTTATGAGTCGCTCAATATCTTCTTGAATTTGTTTGTCGTATTTCTGATAAATATGATACATGAAAGTTTCAGGCTCCATGAAACGCGTTCCGTACTCAAGAAAACCTGAGTAGTGTGCGTTAGAGGTGATGAGATAACTCAGTTTACCCTCTTTGGTGTCCTCAACCAATCGGGCTAGATTGCCCGTCCAATATCCTTTGGTCATAACACGGGCTGCCTCTTTCACTGTATCAGCACGAAATTGCTTACTTCTTTTCTTGAGAATGAAATCAACATCGTCCTCAATGTCGTCCTCAGCATCACTCAACGCCGCTATTAGCTCGCCTAGCCCTTTAACCTTTGCCATCGTTTACCTGCTCTAAATACATCACTGTGTCGTGTCTGTAGTAGGTGTGGCGTACAACAATGTACTTGCGGTCATTTATATAGGCATGGCTGACGTTATCCATTATTTGGCCTCTCAGCCTTATGACGCTTACATCACGCTGCACATCGCCGAACTCAACGGCTGTGCGCTCAGGTGATAGCGGCGACTTGTGACAAGGTATGCCTGTGTAAAAAATTTGCTCATCTTTTTCGGTCTTACCTGTGTCAGGGTTGTACCGCTTATCCTCATACACAAGTTTAGCGTGTTGGTCGTACCTCAATAGAATGTCACACTGCCTGTGCGGCCTGTGCCTTGTTCCGGTGGATAGAGGCGCTCAATGAAACTCAGGAACTCATCAAAGTCATCATCTTGAAACTTTGTTGAATGTCCGTCCAATGTTTCTGAGGTCATACCCTCAGCACCGACACGGTTATATCTTTTGACCGCTACCTCCTCGATAATGAAATCAAGTCTTTGCGGTACAACTTGTTTATCGGGAGGTAGGAAAGTAAGCAAACGCTTTTCAGTATTTTCTATGATTTTCTTGAGCAATTCGTCCTGCTCATTATCCGTGATGGATAACAAGGTCTTAACATCTTCAAGGTTAGCCATTTTACCCCTCCAATACTTTAACAATTTCTGCTTTTGTGTTGTTTTCAGTCACTTTGATATCATGAACATCTGCAACTTCTAGTAATTCAGCTTTTTTTGCATTATTCGGTACGTCCACATTGAGATACTGTTCGTTATAATCATTGTCTTTAAAGAATAACTCCTTAAAGCGTTTAAGGGAGCACTCGTAAGTGTCCCCAACTGTATAGTATTTGCCTGTGTGCTTATCTTTGAATGGACGGATTACTTTATATTGATAATCCATATTGTGCAGCCTCCTTGTCTATTAGACTGTTTCCGATGTTCCGCCGCCGTCTGCTGCAGGTTCTTCAATTGCTACTGACACAACTGCGTCAACGTTTTCAGGGAACATTGAGATTGCTGATGCGAACACTGTATCTGCTGTTAAACGGTTTGCTTGAATGTCATGCAATACGCCTACAAATCCTGTTTGGTCTGATGCAAAGTTGAACGCTCTGCCCATTTCGCCTTGAGGGTTTGCATATGCAACGTTTAAGTTTTCAGCTGTAGTCATGTATACAGTGCCTTGTGGTACGTCTGCGAATTCGATTACTTGCACACCTACATATGGTGTTAATAAGTTTAATCCGAATTGAGAGCCATTTGAGTTGATGAAACCATCTGCTAAATGACCCGCTACGTCGTTAGGGTTTGCTAATGCTATTGGCGTTACTTCATCATCTAATAATACTGATAAGTTAGCACGGCCTCTTGATAATGCACCTTGTAAATTCTTGCCTGTTAACATTTCTTTGTTCGTGCGGTCAGGGTTGTTCACTGCGCCCTCAATAGTGTTGAAGAAGTCAGTACGGAATTTCTTCTGAACATAGCGGATAAGCTCAGCGTCTGTGCGGTTGATCGCTAAATCATAACCGTGTGACTGAATAGCCTCTGCCGATGTTGATTTACGGAACTTACGGAACTCAAGCTCTGTGATGTTCACAAGCTCACGCTCAACTTTAGTTAATGGGATAATGTCACCCTCAGCAACGTCACCATTTGGCGCCTCTGATTCAATAACGTTAAAGCGGTATTGTTTTAATGCTGAACCAACGTTCATTGGGATTTTATTCGTGATGCCTAACGCTGTGAATAATTTGTTTAAGCGTTCGCCCATTTTGTTTGCGAAGTCAATCGACTTTGCCTCACCTAATGCCTGTACATCAATTAAGTTGTTTTCTACTGCCATAATGTAATACCTCCGAAATTTTAGTTAAAATAAATGTCTATTCTGTGCAATAGCTTGCTGTCTTTGTGAATCATCTGCAATATTCATGATTGACTCACGTGTAACGCCGCCACTGCCATTTGAGTAGTTCTTTGGTGTGCCTTGATACAATTTAGCCTGTACCTGCTCTTTGACCATGTTGTTAAGCACTTCATTGAAAGCCTGCACGTTAGCTTGAGTTTGGTCTGCTGTATCTGCTGTGACTAGCTCAAGCAGCTCGTCGTTTGGTGTGATCTCATTTTGTTTGAATACATCACCGGCGTGCTTTTTCATTTCGTTGCGTGCCTCTTTAGCTTTGTATGCGTCCAGCTCTTTTTGCATTTGCTCGCGTTCATACTCAGCTTTTTGGTCTTTGTTCATTTTTGCTAATTTTTCAGCCTCTTTTACTGCGTCCTCTTTGCTTTTCTTCTCACGTGCCACACGGTCTTTAATGATTTGGTCAACATCTTCCTGTGTGAACGTTTTTTCGCCCTCACCCTCGCCTTTGCCTGTTTTGTTAGGTTCAGGGTCATTGTTTGGCTCAGGGTCGTTATTCGGCTCAGGGTCTTGAGTTCCCCCCTCAGCAAAGTGTTGTAATCTTAATCTTAATTTCTCTGTCATATTATTACCTCCATTTATAGCCCGTCGGCTCTAATTTCCATACATGCTTTTAACGCCCTCAGCACGTTTTAGGCATAAAAAATAGCCACCCACTGGTTAAAGTGAATAGCTTAAATAAAGTTATTTGGTTTCAGTTCTTTCATTACTTTCTCATCGTTCTTTTTGGCTTGTTGGCTAGGGTTTGATTTGTTCAATATTATCAGTTCTCTGTGTATGCCGTGTAAGCTCTCAGCGATACTGGCCATATATTTAATCATCTTTATTCGCCTCCAATTCAAAACCATCTATCTTATATTTGCCTTTACGTTTTTTAAAGAAATCTTCTAGTTCTTCATCAATATCATCAACATAAGGAACAGTGAAACTTCTGCAGTGCGGGTGCATTGGTGGAGCATTAATACCAGCTTTCATCTCGCTAACCTTGTAAGTATTGCCGTTATGATTTCTGCATGTCTGTGTTGTTCTGTCATCAAGAAAGGCTAAAAATTCATATTTGGCATTTTTACCCATTGTAGCTATATAGTGCTGTTGCTGCGCTAGTGTTTGAACACGTGCTGTTTCAGTAAGTAACAACCGCTTAGCTTGATATGCTGTTGCGCCTGATTCTTTTCTCAACTCAGGTACAAATTCTTTAGGGTGTCTACCTCGAAGCATAGTGTTACGCACTGCCTTGTTTACCTGTTTGCGTGTATGTTCCATATTCTTCCAAATACGTGTTGACCAAACAACATCATCAAATGGTGTATTAATGATTGCTTGTATATGCTCAAGTGATACTTTAGCCGTTGCACCTACAAGACCAGCTTGTCGCTGTACTTCTCTGTAATATGCGCTTTCCATGTAGTTGTACATTTGGCTTTCAATTTGAGCTGTTGCATATGTCAGTAACAACCCTAATTGCATTTGCAACATTTTTTCACGGCTTACATACATTTTAGTGTTGTACTGTTTCAACTCTTTGTTAGCTTTATCGCTAAAATCCTTATTATCTACGTATTGTTTAGCTTTGTTTTCTAACTTCCTAATGTCAGTACGGTCAATTTTCTTTTTAGCATCTTCAAGCGTTAAGCCTTCAGCGGTTGCATATTTGGCATAAAAAGCTAGTATTTCACGCTCAATGTCATCAACCATTTCATCAACAATGTCATTGATACGCTGTATTGCCTCTTTATCATCTTTAGCCTCTTGTTTCATTGCTTCTTTTGCACGTTCTCGCCAATATTCTTGATTAGTAGTCATGCTTTATCACTCTTTCGGTTCGTCGTCGAAACTGTATTCGCGATTGTCCGCACGTGTTAGCTGCTCGTCCTCCTCTTGCTGCAAGCGTTCAATCTCAGCGTCAGGGTCATCAATGAAATCCAACAATCCTAAACGTGTTTTTTCTGATACCGTACCTGCTAGCAAGTTGACTACTTCCACATTATCTTTCATGGATTTAGGCAGGTTAGGCGTAAAGGCTATGTCTATTTCTTCATGATCGTGCGTCTTAGTGCCTAGAATGTTTAAGTTATTAAATAGCAGCTTGTAGCGTTTCGCGAGTCCTTTTTTAAATAGGCGCTCCTTAACGGCTCTTGCTTGTTCTAATCCAAATAACTTATATTTCATAGCCTCACCGGATTGCGTACCTGTGAAATTCTCATCTGTCAGGTCAGGAGTATTGGTGAACTTGTGTATATCATTCTGCAATCTTGTTTTGTAAGCCTCTGAGCCTTGCACATCATATTGCTTGTAGATGTATTTCACATCGGCTTTGCCCTCGCCACCGTTTGCATTCATTTCAGGCTTAACGTGAATCATATTTGCATCTTTGAATTTCTGTGCATCCTCGCCGTCCATTTCAACATTACCGACCACTGCAAGCATTGCATCGTTCGTATCAGTCATATAGTTCGCTGTGTCTGATTGCGCTGAATCATACAAATCAATCAAGCTGAGGACGTTCTCAAAATCGCCTTGCTTAAATTTGTTATTCAGATACTCAATGATTGGCACATCGTTGTAATGATGCTCAATGTCATGTACGCTGCTTAACTCACCTTTACGGATTACATAGCTGTGCAGGTGTGTCGCTGTGTACAATTCAATATGATTGACTGTGTATCCCTCAGCGTCCACTATGTCGTAATATCTTACGCCTGCAATGATTTTCTTATCAATGTCATGATTGTAAATTACAAATGTGTGTTTAGGGTCGAGTGTCAGGAATCTGTCTCTGTTGAACTCGTCTCTGAATACAATCTCATATGCTCGGCCGTATATACTTAAATCAAGCGCGATATCACTGTTGACTGCATCTGCATCGTTTAAATCATTTAAGTCGTATATGGCTTGCTGTGTGTTGCTGTCATCGTGTGTGAATGTCAGCGGATTGCCTGTCAGGTATCCTACAATAAACTGAGAAATGTATTTCGCAAAGTTATGCACTGCACGGTGGTCAGCTTTCTCAGTATCTTTTCTGCGCTCACCGGTCAATATGTTTGTATTATCACTTAGGAAATACTGCTCTAACATTACAAGGCGTGATGCCTGCTCTGTTTTATGCTGATTAACTAAATTCTGTAGCTTGGTGTAGTCGCCTACAATCTCGTCGGCATCTTCCGCCAATATATCAGCATTTGCCCTCGGGCTAAACTTCTTTTTCATTTCTCTCAAGTGCTGCACCTCCTAGAATAATCGTCTCATTTTGCGTAAATCGTTCGCGTCTTTTTTATCTTCACGGTTCTGAATCATAAGCTCCTCAACTGCATATCTGAGTGAATCAATACAGTGATTGTAGGTATCAACTGGCTCGTTGTAATACTCATCTGTTTGCTTATCTTTTTTCCACGTATAGTTGTCTAGCTCCTCAATCGTCTTATAGCAGCGCTCATCGACTATAATGTCAAACTGGCTTATGAACTGTATGCCGGCCATGATGCTGTCCTTGCCTTTCATTGATGGCTTGATGCGCTCAATGCCCTCACGTTTCATTTCAGCAATGGATTTCTTCTCAGCACTGTCTGCTGTTATGCGTTCCTTAGCATAGCCTAGCTGCTTAATGACGTTTGCTAGCTCATCGTTTAGCATGCCTGTTTTAACATATTCTTCTAAAATGTATAATCGCTTATTTTTCTTATCTACTTTGACATGAATAAATGCACTCGGGTCATTCACATAACCATAATCAAGCGCAAAGTAAGAGGGTATGCGCCTTAAATCTTCTTTATTGAGAATCCCAACTTCATATTTAGGGAATACGCGCTTGTCGAGTGTCGCAAACTCACCTAATGCATATATTTTGTAATAGGCAGGGTTCCTGTTTGCTAAATCTTCAAGGTTATCTCTTGTCATCTCATCAAGAAACTTATTATCTTTATAGCTTGATTGCTTAATTAATGTATTTTTGTGTGGCTCACCTGCAAAGAAATATTTGTATACCCAATTCAATTTACTCACTGGGTTAAACATCAAATAAATCTGTTTATAGAGGTGTTTCTTCTCCCTGAGGCGTAATGTGAGCTGTGTGTAGTCATTCAGATTGAACTCTGATGCCTCCTCCATCACAACATCACTGATGCCCTTGATTGATTTAATCTTCTCTGAGTTATCCATGCCCTTGAATAGGAACACGGCACCATTTGGCAGAGTTACACGGTTGTCTGTCTTGTTCCATTCGCAAAGCTCCCACACCTTAAAGTCGATTAAGGAACCTTTCACATCTTGGAACAAACTATCTGCAATCGTGGCGCCTACCTTACGTAACCACAATATCTTTCGGGGGTGTTTCCAATCCTGCAGCGCTTTGAGTACCACCTTTTGAACAACACCGTGTGATTTGCCTGACGAGCCTCCACCGTAATGCACCTCTGTGAAATGGCTGTAATCTGTCAGCACCTCAAATATATTTCGGTTAAATACTTCACTTGGCTTAGGTATGTTTAGGCTAACTGTCGCTGTCGTCATCGTACTCACCTATATTTAATTCAATATTGCGCTGTGTGATCTCTTGCTTATCAGTAAAGATTGCGTATCTCTTACCTAGCAACTCGGCTGCTTTCGTTCTCTGAGCCGTGTCTGCTCGTTTGCTGTGTTTCTCAACGTCAGATACAAAATCTCCTTTAGAAACTACAATATTTTCTTCATCTTGCTGCTCGCCTCTCATCACTGCTGTGAGATATTGCAGCACTTCATCTTGCTCAGCGATTGATTGCTTTTCTAATTCCTTGAATCGCGCCTCACAATAGGCTTTAATGCCTTTGTTTTCCAGTAACTTATATGAGTTCGTTCTTGCGTAAACTTCACTGTATCCTGCCCTTATTGCTGACTGGTGAGCGTTCGCTGTTCTTATATATTCATCTGCAAATCGTTTTTGTCTTTCGTTCATCGGATATTACCACCTCATTATGCTAATAGCTTGTTAAATTTATGCATTAAAAAAGCACCTCTAATGGGTGCTGATAATTTATTGTCTATTTAACCTAAATACATTCTCATATTTTCCAACAATTTGTTCTATTATTCCCTCAAAATCTTCTATAAATTGCTCAGGGGAATTAATGCTCGCATCGCTTACTTTAATAGCATCTATACCACTTTCTAGTTTTTCCTTATAAGCTTCTCTGTTTCTAAAAACATTAAAATTATGAGTTATATCATCTCTGTAGCCTTTCAATTTATCAATACCGAATTCTAATTCTTTTACAACTTCCTTTTTTTCGTTATTTCTGAGTTTTGCTTTTACTGTATTTTTAAAATTTATATCTTGTTTAATTTCATAACCATTAAAAACATTAATGTATCTATAAAGATAATCTTCAAGTGTACCAATTTGTCTTATTGCAACTTGAGCATTGTATTGAAACCAATACATTTCAACTTTATAATCTTCACTTAATTGGTTTAATTCTTTTAGCTCATGATTATGCACTAAAGCTTTACTATAACTATTAGTTATGTCTAGACATAATATGTTGACATCTTCTAAAAGTCTTCTTTTAAAATCACCTATTTGAAATTGTAAAGTTTTTTCAAAAGCTTCAAAACTGTACTCACCATCTTCATCTTTGAACCATTCTTCTAACAAATCTTCGTGAAGACTGTTAAGAATATCTCTAATATGATTAAATTTAGGACTCGTTTCTTTGTATTTCATTCTCATTAAATCTTCATTCACATTTCCCCATTCATTTACCGCCATAAATAAATTCCCCCTTTATTTTTATATTTTTATTATACCACTTACCAATTCAAAACGTATAATTTAACATATAAAAATAGCCGCCTGAGTGTTCTCTCAGACGACTTAAAGGAGTTAATACTAATCTGTAAAAAAGGAAAATGTTCATGCACTAAAGAATTGTAACCACCAGTAAAAGAAACGTATGTTGTTCAATTAAGAACATAATATCATATTACATCGGTTTCACGTGGACTTCAACAGCAGTAAAAGTCCAAATTTAAACGTAATTAATTTCTTGTGACAATTTTTCTAATTGAACATCTCTGTATCTCAACATACTAGATTTACTTGTGTAATATCTATCTGCCACCTCATTCCATGTATTACAATCATATGGTTTATCCCAATATATCAGTCTAAATATTTCAAGAGTTTCATTATCACATTGCTTTAAGAACCTTTGTGTCCCTTCAACAATATCTTTTAATTTCTTATACTTAGGATCTTGTTCACACTTTATGACTTGTCGTTCAACTGGATTGCTAATTAGATTTGCTTTTCCACCTTCTTGATTTTCAGAATCATGATTGCTTAACAGTTCATACTCTCTGAATTTCAAATCTTTTTTATATTTATTGATATGCTCAAGATAATCTTCTAATTTAGCATAATCTATTCGCTTCAACTCTTGCATGTTCATCCCCCTATAATATTAATGAATATATATTTTGTATACCTAAGATCATTAAACCTAATATGATTGTGCTTATACCTACTACAATAGCTGTGAACACAGTATAAATAATAAATTCGATTACTTTTCTATATGCTTTCATTCTTTACGATACGCTCCTTTAAAAATGACATCCTGTGACACCATAATGACTTCATCATAGGAATATATTATACTTTGATATATTTCTTCTATATCTTCTTGGCTTGCTTTCTTCTGAGGTGCAATAAAAGCTATTTTGTTTGTTTCATCTACATACACTTTGATTTGTTTATTGCGTTCTTTCTTTAAAAGAAATCCATCTATAACTGGATGCAAAAGAAACAGAAAACTTATCGCGTAAATACTTATCATTGCAGTTATCATTACAAACCAACCTCCTTAACGTTTTTTTAGCTACCTTTTCAGCTTCTTCCTTACTATCTGCACTCACAATCTCGTAACACTCATTCTCACGTGGCTTAATAACTTCTACAAACGGATGACCTGTAGAGTCGGTTATGTGTCGGATTAAATAATTAGTCACGCTGTAACACCTCTTTAACTTTTTGTAATATGTCTATATCTTTACAAGTCTGATTCTTTGATGAACGTTCCATTGATTGTCTTTCCTTTTCTTCCTTTGATTTCGTC
>ERZ1023497.156-NODE-156-length-30208-cov-142.897987_pt1 | contig 30208 bp, 26 predicted proteins | sample MGYA00380543_ERZ1023497 | MGnify/ENA primary metagenome ERZ1023497 (study PRJEB33173, sample SAMEA4830384) | metagenome | study: EMG produced TPA metagenomics assembly of the PRJEB25223 data set... | reverse complement strand
TAATTCTAGAAATATATAGCAACGCAATGATTAAACTGCATAGAAATACCATGCTTATATATTTTTTCTTTTTAGGCTTTGCTGCTTCTATTTCATCTTTATTCTCAAGATATTCTAGAAATTCTTTCTCTATTTCCTCGTTAATATCTTTGTCATGATTTTCACTTACAACTATCCCTCCACGATTACATGTTCATCATTAAATTTATAATATTACAATTTCTGTAAAAGGACAACCTTTACTTTATGTTATTTATAAGTTATCAATTTTAGATCCTTTTTTCAATTTATGAGCACCTCCTTTGATTAATCGTGCGCGATAGTTTAATATATAATCAATCGCACACGATAGAAAGGAGTATTTTATGGATCACAATATGAAGCTAGCCAATCAAGTATGTTTCTCAGCATATAATGTAAGTCGATTATTTGCTCAATTTTACGAAAAAGAACTTAAGTCATTTGGTTTAACTTACTCACAATATTTAGTCTTACTTTCATTATGGGAGGAAAATCCTCAAACATTACATTCGATTGGTCGAAAATTGGACCTTTCAAGCAACACGCTTACCCCACTTCTTAAAAGATTAGAACAATCAGGATGGGTCACTCGACAAAAATCAGACCAAGACAAAAGACAATTGATTGTTTCTTTAACACAAAAAGGAAAAGAACAAAAACAACCTATTTATGATGCCATCTCTAAATGTGTATCAGAAGAAATGGATTTAGAACTATACAAACAAACGAAAGATATTATGGATCAATTAGAAACAACTTTAAGAAAACAATTAAATAAATAACATATAAAGGATGATAAACTATGAACAAATTTGATGTTGTATTTATAGGTAGTGGACATGCTGCATGGCATGCTGCTTTAACGTTAAAACATGCTGGCAAATCTGTAGCCATTATAGAAAAAGACACGATAGCTGGTACTTGTACGAATTATGGCTGTAATGCCAAGATCTTACTTGAAGGACCTTATGAAGTGCTAGAAGAAGCTAGTCACTATCCTCAAATTATTGAATCTGACCAATTACATGTAAACTGGGAGAACTTGATGCAATATAAGAAAGCTGTCATTAATCCCCTTTCTAATACACTTAAATCTATGTTTGAACAACAAGGTATTGAAGTGATAATGGGTGCCGGTAAATTAATAGATGCTCATACAATTGATGTTGAAGGTACACATATTCAAGCTGAGAACATCGTTATAGCAACTGGACAACATAGTAATAAACTTGATATAGAAGGTAGTGCATTAACACATGATAGTCGTGACTTTTTATCTTTAGATAAAATGCCAAATAGCATCACATTTATTGGTGCTGGTATTATTAGTATCGAATTCGCTTCAATCGCAATTAAATCAGGTGCTGAAGTTCACGTCATCCACCATACAGACAAACCATTAGAAGGCTTTAATGAAAAACACATCGCTAAATTAATTCGTAAACTTGAATCAGAAGGCGTACATTTCCATTTCAATGAAAATGTTCAATCAGTCCAACAATCTGGTAACTGTTACAACGTTACAACAGAATCTGGACTAAGCATTGACACTGACTATGTACTAGACGCAACAGGACGTAAACCAAATGTACAAAATATAGGATTAGACGAATTAGGCATTGAATATAGTGAAAAAGGTATTCAAGTGGATGATCATTTAAGAACAAACATACAAAACATATATGCAAGTGGAGATGTATTAGATAAAACAATTCCTAAATTAACACCAACAGCAACATTTGAATCTAACTACATCGCAACTCACATATTAGGCATCAATCCAAATCCAATTCAATATCCAGCAATACCATCAGTACTATACTCATTACCAAGACTTTCACAAATCGGTGTTACTGTTAAAGAATCAGAAGACAACGAATCATATACAATAAAAGACATACCATTCGGTAAACAAATGGTATTTGAATATAAAAATGAAACAGAAGCAGAAATGACAATTATATTAAACGCTGACAAACAACTCGTTGGCGCAGAAATATACGCAGACGACGCAGCAAACTTAATTAACCTACTCACATTTATCGTTAACCAAAAACTAACAGCCAAAGACCTCAATCAACTCATCTTTGCATTCCCAGGCTCATCAAGCGGCGTGCTAGATTTATTAAAAGTAGCAATGATGTAATATAAAAAAAGAGAGGTAAGACTACCGTCACTAATACGGAAGACTTACCTCTGTTTTTGTTTTGGAAAATCTAGTGTAAATAACTCTTTAGTCTCTCCTACTGAGACAGATGCACCATTTTATCTGCGCTGTCTGTGAATATGCCATCAACGCCCCAGTTTGCTAATTGATTTGCGCGTGCTGGTTTGTTTACGGTCCAAACGTTTAATTCATAGCCCGCTTCTTTGACCATTCTTACTTTTGCTTTTGTGAGTTTGGCATCTTCTGTATTCACTATTTTCGCATTGCAATAGTCTAACAATGTTCTCCAGTCTTCTTTGAATGATGTAGTATGGAAGATGACAGCTCTTTTATATTCTGGCATGATTTCTTCTGCTAGTTTAACGAGTACGACGTTAAAGCTTGATATGAGTACTTCTTGATTTTGATTTAAGTTTGCTAATTTTTCTTTAACTTGCTTTACCATACTTTTAGATAGAACGAGTCCATTCGCGCCAGTGACGCCTTTCAACTCTACATTTAGGTTCATGTTATATTCATTTGCTATTTCTATCACATCATCGAATGTTGGTAAGCGTTCATCTTTAAATTTCGCACCATACCATGATCCTGCTGATGCTTCTTTTAATTCTTCATAGTTTAATGCTGTTATTTCCCCGGACATACTTGTTGTACGGTCTAAATAGTCATCATGAATGATGATTAATTGTTTATCTTTTGTAATGGCAACATCTAACTCTAGCCATTTTACACCTTCTATTTCTGAAGCTGCTTTAAAAGATGCTATTGTATTTTCTGGAGCTTTACTTGGTAATCCTCTATGTCCATATATTGTTAGCATTTTACCTCTCCTTGCGCTTTTTATTTTTAAATTGTTAATTTTTTGATTCTTAGGGTATATATTTACAACAAACATCCGTAGAATCAGCATACCTGTATTATCACATTATTGGTCTGTTTATTGCCAACAAAATGTGTGTAGATTTTTTAAGGAGGGTATGGTTATGGCTAGTGAAACAATTACAATACATACTAAACAGGATATTATCGATTATGTGAACGAACGTAAGACGACAAAGCGTACGTCACTATTATTAATTATCGTATTAGGCACAATATTTTTAGATGCTTATGATTTAACAATTTTAGGTACAGCAACTGATCAACTTACTCAAGAATTCAAACTTTCTCCGACTTACTTATCATTCATTATGACAGCAATGCCATTCGGGGCATTATTTGGTGCTGCAATTGGTGGATTTTACGCCGATAAATTAGGTCGTAAATTAATTCTATCTGTCTCATTGATTTCTTTAATTATCGGGGCGATTGGTGCCGCGTTATCACCTGCACCAGCTATTTTATTATGTTTCAGATTATTGATGGGATTTGCAATTGGTATGGATAGCCCAGTTGCTTTTACTTTTATAGCAGAAATCAGTAATAAAAAAGATAAAGGCCGTAACGTCAACTATTGGCAAGTCGTTTGGTATATCGCCGTTGTATCTTCGGCTCTTATCGTTATTTTGTTATATTCTCTTGGTACAGGTGCTTGGTTATGGCGTTATTCCGTAGCACTCGGCGCAGTGTTCGCAACGATTATACTCGTTTTAAGATTATTTTATTTAAGCGAAAGCCCATCATGGTCAATGAAAAATAAAACCTTAACAGAAGCGAGTAAAGAACTCGAAAAGAACTACAACATCAATGTGAATATCGAACCTAATAAAGGTGAAGATGAATCATTTAGTAAAACAGAAGTTAAAAATCCTTTACGTGCATTGTTTAATAAACGCTATCGTAAAAGAACAATATTAGCGACTTCCATTGCAACATTACAAGGTATGCAGTACTATGCAATCGGTCTATATATTCCTTTAATCGCAATTTATATAATCGGAGAAAACAAAATCGAATCCTTATCAGGTACTGCACTCATTAATATCGCGGGTATCATTGGTGGTTTAACTGGTGCATTACTCACAACAAAATACGGCGCACGTAAATTAACAATTGCTGGGTTTACCATTGTAGGGACAGCCATGATTATTATAGGTTTATTTTATGGACATACCTATACTTGGTTGATTGCGTTAATGGTGGCATTCTTCCTATTCGGACATTCAGGTGGACCAGGAACTCAAGGTAAAGCAATTGCCGCCCTATCATACCCTACAATTCTACGAGGTAAAGGAACAGGCTTTGTTGAATCCGTGAGTAGATTCGGTAGTATGTTTGGTACATTTATTTTTCCAATTATATTAGCTAACTTAGGATTAAATAAGACAATGCTGCTATTAGCATTAGTGCCTATAGTTGGGCTAATCATTACTACTTATATTAAATGGGAACCAGTAGGTAAAGATGTCGAACACGAAGATCAATATATTGAAAAAGTTTAATACAAAAAGCAAAAGCCTAGGACAACCTCCTTGGCTTTGTTACTTATGAAGTTCAATTTTCGCTATCTCGTGAGTTTACTGCATCTTTAACTCACATCTTTTACGATCTCGTAAGTTTATTACACCTTTAACTCACATCTTTTCAGTATTACAACTCATACTCAAAAAATACACCTAAAAATTTGAAAAGCCTATGACGTCTTGAGATGTCCTAGGCTTCATTTATTATTCTTCTGTTTTATATGTTCTAATGTGATCTGCGATACTGTGTAAGTATACTTTTGAATATGGGTCTTGTCTGAGTTCGCGTTCGAAGTCAAATTCTTGGTTATCAATTCTATTAAAGAAAGTTTCGTATTCTTCTACAGATAATTGTTCTCTTGATGCAAGCATGTCTAAGTGTTTTTCTTTATCTAGCGCTTTATCATAACCTTCTACGATTGAACCACTAAATATTTCAGCTACTGCACCTGAACCATAACTAAATAGACATACTTCTTGTCCTGCTTGGAATGTATGGTTTTGTAATAAAGAAATTAAACTTAAATACAATGAACCTGTATAAATATTTCCTACGTCTCTACTCCATAGTATAGAATCTTGATATGCATCCATTAATCTGTTTTTAATTGAATCTTCTACGTTTTCGTTTAAAATAGTCTTGAAGGCTTTTTCGCCCATTTTAGTAAATGGAACGTGGAAACAGAATGATTCAAAATCATTTACTTCATGACCTGTACGTTTAGCGTATTCATTCCAAACTGTGTTGAATGATTCAATGTATGCATCTTTAGATAAAGCACCATCTACGACAGGATATTTTTCAGATGTTGGTCTCCAGAAATCATATACATTATTTGTATATGCAACGCTATCGTCATTTAATTCTAAAATTCTAGGATTATGACTCAATAGTAAAGCGACTGCTCCTGCACCTTGTGTAGGTTCTCCACCTGAATTTAATCCGTAACGTGCGATATCAGATGCGATTACAAGTACTTTTTTACTCGGGTTGTTTGATAAGAAATCTTTAGCAAGTTGGATAGCTGCTGTAGCTGAGTAACAAGCTTCTTTCATTTCAATACAACGTGCAAATGGTTGAATATTTAATTGGTTATGAATCTCTATTGATGCTGCTTTAGAGTGGTCGATTCCCGATTCAGTCGCTACGATCACCATGTCGATATCTTTTTTGTCTTGTTCAGATAATATATCTTGAGCTGCGTTAACACCCATTGATATAATATCTTGGCTCACTGGATTAACGGCCATTTTATTTTGACCGATACCAATTTTAAATTTATTTGGATCTACTCCACGAGCATTTGCCAAATCGTCCATACTTACATAAAAACTTGGGATGTAAAAATCTAATTTATCAATACCTATTGCCATAATAATTTCCTCTCAATATGTTATTTTATATATTGAATGATATCAAACTACATTAAATATTGACAATTATTAATAAATAAATTTTTAAGGAGAACATAAAATATGAATAAAGTTGTAATCGTAAGTGCTCAAAGAACACCTGTAGGAAAATTCAAAGGAAGATTGAGTAACTACTCTGCAGTAGAATTAGGGACTGCTGCTTTAAAATCTGCAATTAATAAAATCCAACTAGATCCTAAAGATATCGAGAACGTTATTTTCGGTAATGTTGTTCAAGCAGGTACGGGACAAAATGCTGCTCGACAAATTGCTGTAAATGCTGGGTTACCATACGAAACACCTGGAATGACTGTGAATGAAGTTTGTGGATCAGGACTTAAATCTATCATTTTAGGGAAACAACTTATTCAACTTGGAGAAGCAAATGTTGTTGCTGTTGGTGGCGTTGAAAGTATGACGAACACACCAGACCTTATTCTTAAAAAAGGCGACGCACCTGTTAAAAGTTTCATGCATGATGGTTTAACTGACGTCTTTCATAATATGGCGATGGGCTTAACTGCAGAAGCAATTGCAACTAAATATGAAGTTACGCGTGAAGAACAAGATACATTTGCATTAAATTCACACTTAAAATCTGATAAAGCAACAAAAGCTGGTAAATTCAATGAAGAAATCGTTTCATTAGAAGATGTTAATGGTGAAACAATGACTTCTGATGAATTAATTAGACCAGAAAGTACAATGGAAGGCCTTGCAATATTAAAGACAATTTTCAAAGAAGACGGTACAGTTACTGCGGGTAACGCTTCAGCATTAAGTGACGGTGGTTCTGCTCTAATTTTAATGAGTGAATCATATGCGAAAGAACACGGCTATACAATTTTAGCAACTGTCGGACAACACGCAGAAATCGGCTGTGATCCTTTATACATGGGTTATGCACCTTTCTACGCTGTAGAGTCACTATTAAACAAGACTGGAAAAACAATTCAAGATATCGATTTAGTTGAGATGACAGAAGCATTCTCAGCACAAAGCATTCCTGTTAAAAAGAACCTTAACATTCCAGATGAGAAATTTAACATTTATGGTGGCGCGATTGCTTTAGGTCATCCACTAGGATCAACAGGCTCAAGATTAGTTACAACACTTGCACATGCCTTAAAACAAGAAGATAAGCAAACGGGTATTGCAACTGCATGTATAGGTGGTGGCTTAGGTATAGCATTAATGATAGAAAAAGGAGTAGGACTTTAATGAAACCTTTAACGAAAGACTTCAGACATTTATCACGACCTGAGAAAATCAAACAATTAAAAGATCATGGTTGGATTAAAGAAGAATCTGAGCAAATATTACTTAACAATTCAGAAATAGATAAAGAACTTTTAGAGAATTTAATCGAAAATGTCATTGGTCAAGGTACGCTACCAGTAGGTGTCTTACCTGAAATTATAGTAGAAGATAAAGCGTACACTGTACCTATGATGGTTGAAGAGCCATCAGTTGTTGCAGCAGCAAGTTTCGGTTCTAAACTTTTCAACAAATCTGGTGGTCTTAAAGTCGTTCAAAGTGACAATATTAAATTAGGTCAAATCGTATTTGATAATGTTACAGATACTGCTCAACTATCTAAAGATATTTTAAATTTAGAATCAGATATCCGCCAAGTAGCCGATCAAGTCTACCCTTCTATCCTTAAAAGAGGTGGCGGTTACCGTAAAATCGAAACGGATGAATTTCCTGAAGAAGGTATGCTTTCTTTAAAAGTTCATATCGATACACGTGATGCAATGGGTGCTAATATTATCAATACCATTCTTGAAGGAATTGCGCACTATTTAGAAACTCAATTAAGCGATACAAACATACTAATGAGTATTCTTTCAAACTATTCAACAACATCTGTTATTCGCATTGAAGGTAAAATTGCCGTTTCAGACTTAGAAAAAGGTGAAGTAAGCGGTGCAGAAGTCGCACACCGTATGGAGCGAGCATCTGTATTAGCGCACATCGATCCATACAGAGCAGTCACACATAACAAAGGTGTTATGAACGGGATTAGCTCAGTGGTATTAGCTTCAGGAAACGATACGAGAAGCGTTGAAGCAGGTGCGCATGCTTATGCAAGTAAAGACGGACAATATAGAAGTTTAACAACTTGGAAATATGATAGAGATAACGAATTTTTAGTAGGTACAATAGAATTACCATTAACACTTGGCATTATTGGCGGTAGCATAGACCTCTTACCAATATCTAAAGTTACATTAGACTTACTAGGTGTTAAAACAGCACAAGAATTAGCGCATATTGTAGCAGCAGTCGGACTTGCACAGAACTTTTCAGCATGTCGTGCACTCGTATCAGAAGGTATACAACATGGTCATATGAACCTACACTATAAATCATTAGCAATTAAAATCGGTGCAAAAGGTAATGAAATCCAACTAATAACAGAAGCACTTAAAAATATGGATAAACCAAACCTAGAAGCAGCACAAGGATTACTTTATGAGATGAGAAATAACTAGAAATTTGGTGAGTTTAGGTATGCGATTTTGCGCGCTAACGATCTTGTTTCGCTTTCTTGGACGTTAGAATTTCTAACGATCTTGTTTTCGTTTCTTGATCGTTAGCGCCACAATAAAAGTATAAAAGAGCCTAGAACAGTAATGTACATCGTTGTTCTAGGCTCTTTCTTTGTATATCCTCAATATCAATTTGACATCTTCTTACAAAACACATTAAGATAGTAAAGTTGATTAAAAAAATAGGAGAAATTTATCATCATGAAAAATAAACTTACTTTTAAAGAAAATATATATATCGGATCATTACTTTTTGGCTTGTTTTTTGGAGCGGGAAATTTAATCTTCCCTATTCATTTAGGTCAATTGGCAGGATCGAATGTTTTAACGGCCAATATTGGTTTCTTAATTACTGCGATTGGTTTACCATTCTTAGGAATTATCGCAATTGGTATTTCTAAGACGAATGGTATTTTTGAAGTAACGACACGTGTAAATCGCAAATATGCTTATATATTCACGATTTTACTTTATCTTGTAATTGGTCCCTTTTATGCTTTACCTAGGCTTGCAACGACATCGTTTGAAATTGCATTTACACCGTTTATTTCAGATTCATCTGTCACATTATATTTATCGATATTTAGTATTTTATTCTTCTTAGTTGCTTGGTTTTTCTCAAAAAAACCTTCAAAAATTCTAGAATATATCGGTAAATTTTTAAATCCTGTATTTTTAGTCCTTTTAGTCTTATTGATTTTATTAGCGTTTATTAATCCAATTGGACAAGTATCAAATGCTAATATTAGTCCTGATTATGAAAACAGCGCGTTATTAAAAGGTTTCATTGATGGTTATAATACGCTAGATGCTTTAGCTGCACTTGCATTCGGTATTATTATCGTATCAACTATTAAAAAGTTAGGTATTACAAACCCAAATCATATTGCGAAAGAAACATTCAAATCTGGTACGATTAGCATTATTTTAATGGGTATTATTTATAGTTTATTAGCATTTATGGGTACGATGAGTTTAGGTCATTTTAAAGCGAGTGAAAATGGTGGCATAGCTTTAGCTCAAATCGCACGATATTATTTAGGTGATTACGGCATCATATTACTATCACTCATCATTATCGTAGCTTGCTTAAAAACTGCTATTGGCCTAATCACAGCCTTTTCAGAAACATTCACAGAACTATTTCCAAAGCAAAACTATTTAATGTTTGCAACAGTTGTAAGTATTATTTCATGTATATTTGCTAATGTTGGTTTAACAAAAATTATTGAATACTCTACACCAGTATTGATGTTTTTATATCCATTAGCGATTACTATTATTTTGCTAACATTATTCAGTTCATTATTTAATCATTCAAAAATCGTTTATCAATTTACGACATATTTTACAATGATCGCTTCATTTGTAGATGGTATTAAAGCAAGTCCTGAGTTCATCGCAAATACAGGTTTTGCACATGCAGTCATCACATTTGGCGAAAAATTCTTACCGTTCTTCACAATTGGAATGGGTTGGGTATTACCAGCCGTTGTCGGATTCATCATAGGTTTCATCGTTTATCAATTTAAGAAATCATCATACAAAACAGCATAATATAAATAAAAGCAAGTTACCTCGTTTATGAGATAACTTGCTTTTTTAATTCATGATATTAGAAAACATAATCTGATTAATTGTGTGAATTTTTTTACAAATGATTTTCAATAGAATTTACTGTATAGTTATTCATAAGTAATAAAGGGGGCAAATGAAATGAATAATACATCTGAGAAACTCATTCAAATTAGTATTAAAACCTTTTCTGAGAAAGGTTACCACGGAACTTCACTAAATGATCTTGCTAATGAATTAGGTATTAAAAAAGCCAGTTTATATAACTATTTTATTAGTAAAGATGATCTATATGAAAAATGTATAGAAATATGTATGAATCAAGGGCTAAAACTGACTGAAAGTATTTATACAACTCCTGATAATGTACATGATGAACTTTTGAAATTTTTCAAAGCGTATATACATGACACAGATCATTTAGTGAAATTCTATATTCAATTGTCATTTGCACCATCTAATTTCAATGAGTTGATTATGGCTCATAACAAGAAGATTTCCATCGTTTTTAACAACAAGTTGAAGGAAATTCATAAAAATAATCACCTCACAGTAAAACAAGATGATTTCATATTATTTATTAACATGTTTGTATACGGATGGTTTTATAGAAAATCATTTGTACAAGGTGATGTTACACCAGATAATATTGTAAATGAATTTGATAAACACTTTAGTATCTTGATGAAACATAGCCATGGAGATGAAAGTTAAAAATGTTATTTCAAAAAAACGACCACTTCAAATGTATATGAAGTGGTCGTTTTATTTAATTAGTACACCATCTATTTCTCCCTATATCTCGGGTTATCTTTATTAAGTGCCCAATTACCTGTTGTTAAATATGAGGCATAAGCAGACCAACAAACATAAGGGATTAATAATAATCCTGCTGACTTATTCACTTTATAAAATTGAACAGTTGTTAATATGACTGCGCTCAATAATACATAACTTTCAATAAGTGCTGTACCTCTTAATTTATATTTGAAATACAGAATTGACCATAAATAATTTAAACCTAATTGACTATAATAAGCTGTCTGTGTTGATTTAGCTGCACGTTCTTTCGTAATAATCGAATGTGCGATACCCATGCTCAAATATAATATCGGCCATACAATTGGGAATATATAACCCGGTGGTGAGAATGGTGGTTTTTTATTTTTAGAATAATCTTTTCGTGCATTTTGAACTGCATACTTCCCGATTAGTCTACCACCAACTAGCGGTGCTGAAATGATACTAGCGTATTTCAATATTTTACTTAATTTCATACAGAATCACCTTTTCAAAAGTTTGATGTCTAGTATATATACCCGAATTTGTCTATCATTAAAATAAGAACTTTTTAAAAGGAGCAATACAAATGAAAATATTAATTTTAGGTGCTACAGGCAGAGTTGGACAAGAATTATTAACACATGCACTATCGGACGGTCATGATGTAACTGTACTCGTTCGCGATAAAAATAGATTAAATGTCGATCATCAATCGGCGAGACTCATCGAAGGAAATGTACTAAATCCAAATGATATTCAAAAAGCAGCTGAAGGTAACGACATTATTGTAAGTGCGTTAAGTACAGACGGGTCCACTACATTATCAGAAGCTATGCCATTCATTATCGAAACGATGTCACAACAAGGTATTAAACGCATCATCACAATAGGTACTGCTGGCATATTACAAAGTCGAACTGACAAGGATTTACTACGCTATCAATCAAACGAATCTAAAAGACGCACAACTCGTGCAGCAGAAGAACACCATAAAGTATTCAAAATGCTTAAAGATTCAGAGCTAGATTGGACAATCGTTTGCCCAACCTATTTACCAGATGGCGAAAGAATCGGACAATACAGAGTCGAACGAAACTACTTACCAGAGAATGCCGTGAAAATCTCTGTCCCAGATACAGCAGACTTCGTTTACGATCAAATATCGTCTGACGAATTTATTCAATCACGCGTTGGAATTGGATATTGAAGTAGAGTGTAAAAATGCCCCCTAATATTGCTAGTCATGCTCATCTTGCATTATTCGGTACATTATTCGCAGTATTAGGAAGTTTATTATTCTTCAGAAAACGTAAAACTGACAAATAATTAAATAACCCATAAGAGATGTTTCATATGAAACATCTCTTATGGGCATTTTTATGCTCTCACATTTTTAGAAGGAATCATTGCCCAACATATAAGCAATAATATAAATACGATTGCTGGGACTAGAAAGCCAATGTGAAATGCCATTATATGATTATGGATTGATATTGTTGCGACGACTGTTGCGATCAATGCAGAGCCGAAGCTAGATCCAATATTTTCTACAATATTAATTGTAATACCTGCTTGCGGTAATTGTTCGTCTTTTAAATCTACATAAGTATTTGTCGTAAACGGTAGCAGTATTCCACCAACACTTATTCCTCGTAATAAAAGTAGCATACTTAATATGACGATTGATGTGTTGCCGTCTACAAATACAAATGGTATTGAAGCAACTATCGATAATATTAAGCTTACCAATATCACTTTTTTAGCACCATATTGATCTGTTAATTTACCAATCAAAGGTCTCGCTAATAACATACCAATACCTTGAGGCATTAATGCAATAGCCGCTTCAATCGTATTAAATCCTTTAAAATTTTGAAAGAACAGTGGGAAAATAATCATCGGTCCCATAATCGCTAAATTAGCTAGAAATAAACCGCTACTTGAAGCTGCATAGTTACGATTTTTGAATAAATTAGTTGGTAATACAGTTTGATAATCTTTAATTCGATTGTATATCAAATAAACCAGGATAAGTATTATACTCGCAGATAGCACGAGCACAGTTTCAATATTAGTAAATGAAGCTGTTTCAGTAGCATGTGTGATACCGTAAATTAGCGTAATACTGATTAAAGATAAATTGATTATGCCAAACCAATCTAGTCTCTTACCTTTATTAAAAGGTTCATATGACGGTAATCGTTTAATCATAACTGGTGTAATAATGATCATGACAATGATGTTCAAATAAAATATCCACTGCCAAGAGAAATAATGAATAATAAACCCACCAACTACTGGACCTAATATAGGGCCAAGTATCATAGGAATACTTACAATGGCCATAACTCTACCAATTTTATCTTGACCGGTTGTCTTAACAAGCAGTGTAGCCATAAGAGTTGAAATGATACCTGCACTAAACCCTTGAATGAGTCTAAATAGAATAAACCAAAAGATATTTGGACTTAATCCTGTTAATACTGAAATGATTCCAAACGTAACGACAGCACTAATATATACACATTTACCATCAAAATGGTCCATTAACCAACCAGAAAACGGCACAGCAACTGCCATAGCAAGAATATATCCCGTAACACCCCATTGAATTGAATTAAGTGATGTTTCAAAGTATTTCGTTAAATCATCAATCGCAATATTAATCATTGTTGAATCGAGCATGGGCATAATAGCACCTAAAGCAATGGCCCATGCCGCTATCATTGTGCTTTTAGGAATGCGTTCTAATTGTTGAGAAGACATTAATATACTCCTTTATATTTTGTTTCCACAGAAACATTATAAAGGTATTTTGTTTCCTGGTCAACAAAAATAATTGTGAGAAGAAATCTGTTAGAGACAGAATTTCGAATTGTGTCCCTTAGAGATGCCACTATCACTTAATCCAAAAAAGCTGAGACATGGATGTCTCAGCTTTTTTCTACCTTCTATTCACGCTTTTTCATTCTCAATGACTTGATCTAAGTAGTCACTATATTTATCAAAAAATCGATTCAATGTTTCAAATTCTTCTCCTGTTATGTCATCAAAGAATGGTTTGTCTCTTTCTAAAAATTGATCATGTAGTGCTAAATGACTATTATATATACGATTTCCTTCTGCTGTTAACTCAAAGTATATTTCTTTTTTATTATCATCTTTTTGATATACAGTAATCGCATTTTTCTTAATAAGCTTTTTCGTTAATTTACTAATCGCGCCACGTGTCATAAATAAGTCATCTGATATTTTTTTAACATTTGGATTTTCTATATTATGGATAGCTTCTATACAATGAACTTCTGAAGACGTATATCCAGATAAAGCTTCTTCCATTTTAGGTTTATTTAGCCAGACAATTCTATTTTGTACATGACCCATTTTTTGCATTAAAGATTTTACTTTATTCATCGCTAAATCCCCTTATATTCAATCTCATATATGATATTTCACTTTACACATACTTTTCTTCATAGTAACAGAAATAATTAAAAATCAATAGTTCATTCAATTGTCCTTATCATATTCTAATCTTTTTAGACTAACTAAAGTATTAAAATAATAATTTTATATAATTTATCATGATTATTTATTATTATTTTCTATCATTGACAAACCTTTCAAACCTCCTATAATTGAGAATGATTCTCATTATATAAATTATTTGAAAAGGAAGTTGATCTTTTTGGAAATCGTATATAACGAACAGATACAAGAAATATGTCAATATTTTCAAGATTTTTCAGAAGAAGAAATAACTACTTTATACCAGAAAGCATACCGTGAAATCACGCGACGTATTGATCAATTATCAAGTTTTGAAGATATTAATCAAGATGTCATTTATGATGAAGAGCACTTAGTACACGAAATTCAAGATTCTATTCGTAACCTCACTTTGAGTTATATTCAATTTGAACGTAATCATCAACAATATGGTCACCGTTATCAAAATATTTTTGAGTTTGTTGAACAAGAAAATATAACGGACGTCTTTTTTGAGCAAAGTGTTACTGAAGGACATCCTTTTCATCCCATGACCAAGACAAAACTAGGATTCTCTATAGATGATGTTATTAAGTTTTCACCAGAATTTAGACAAACGGTGAATGTCATTCCTCTATTGTGCAATAAAGATTTTATTTATGAAATCAATATCTATCAATCACCTGCATTAGAGACTTTTAAAAAGAAAGTTGATACATATTGTAAAGAACATGGTATTAAATTTGAAAACTATGCATTACTGTTTATTCATGAATGGCAATTGAAACATTTTCTCTTACCACAGTTTGAAACATGTTTCGAACAACAGTTCATGATTCCGTTATACGATTTAGCAGTTGAAAGTAATCCATTATTATCATTTAGAACTTTGGAAGCACAAGAATTAAATTGCATCGTTAAGACTGCTGTCAATGCACAAGCGACAAGCGCAGTAAGAAATGTATCCCCCGCTTCTATTCGTAACGGCATTATTCTAAGTGATGTTGTGGAACGCATTTATCGTTCAAATGGTTATGATAATAGCTATATTCAAAAAGATTTATCAGGCAGTTATTTAAACATCAATCAAGCTCACGCTAATAAATGTAGCTTTATGTTAAGAAGCCTTATACCTAAACAGAAAGGCAGTCACCAATTAGTATGTGGCAGTCTGATTACTGATAGCTTTGTTACGAGAAAACCTATACTCATTGAATGTATTGAAACAATTATGCAAACACAAGACATGTCATTCGATTCTGCAACTCAATTATTCTTAACAGAGTATACACACAATTTATTAGAAGCAACTTATAGATTATTGCTTGAAGAAGGTATTAGCTTAGAAGCACATATGCAAAATAGCACCGTTGTCATTAAAGATGGCATGCCTATTTCTATTTATATAAGAGACTTTGGTGGCGTGAGATTATATGAAAGAAATATAGATATTGATGATTCAACTGGCTTGATTACTGATTCATTTGAAGATTTGTTATCTGTATTTTCACATGCAGTGTTATACAATCATCTGTTCCAGCTTATACAAGTGTTGGCTACTTATGGCTATGACATCACAAAAGGCTATCAAATCATTCGAAATATGATAGCTGATCATCACTTTCATAGTGCGCCTGACATCAATATTTTAGAACAACCAACCTTTAACATTAAATCATTGTTAAAAATGAGAATCTTCGCTGAAGGTTACGATTATCAATATACAAATATCAATAACCCGTTATATATGGAGGCCAAATAAAATGAGTTGGACTAAAGAGGTATATCAACATACAGACAAATATGAACAACACTATATCGAGCAATGTATTCAAGACAGCATTCATACAACATTCAAGAAACTATTAACATGCTTATATGAAGAAGTAACACCTCCTATACATCATGTAGAATCTATTAAAACAATCACAACTTTATATATTACCGATTCTATATTTGTCATTTATGATAAAGCGAACCATCGCGTACAAATTACAGATGATACAACAACTCGCTTTGTTCAAGACCCACTTGAATTAATAGATTGGCTCAATCATTTTAGTGATGACCAGCACGATTACCACAAATTGCGAGTTGAAATTGAAAATCATCTCATCAACCAAGCCATTAGTTTTATTCATTGTTCTTATACACCTAAAAGCGATCATCCATTATTACATAGTGAGCAATATGTGATTACAGGACATAACATTCATCCATGTGCTAAGACAAAGTTAGGATTGTCATTCAAAGAAGTGATGCAATATTCACCTGAATATAATCAAGCATTTAAATTAAACTGGTTATTCGTGAAAAAAGGCTTTCTATATAACAATTTAGAAGCTTCTGAGATAAAAACTTTAGCAGACTTTAGTAGTTATTTAGGAAAAATTCCTGAAGATTATGATTTGATACCTGTTCATCCGTTTCAATTCGAACATGTCATACCACAAGTTTATGCAGAAGAGATTCAATCTCAAAATATTATACCGCTTCAACATACTGGTGGACTCGTAAAAAGTACATCATCATTTAGAACCGTTTGTCCTTTAGATACGATAACACCGATTATCAAACTGCCCGTCAATTCACAAATGACGTCAACAATACGTTCTATTAGTAACAACAGTATTATCAATTCTAAAAATATCGGTGAATATTTCAAATATATTTATAAGACTGACGACCGTCTTAATGAAATCAGCTTACCTGTTTTAGAATATGGCGGAATGACTTACATTCATGACGAAGTAGATAAACAGCGTAATTTGTCATTCATATTGCGAGAAAATAATACGCAATATATACCTGCTCATGCATCACTATATACAGCTACATGTTTGTTCGAGTTGAATGAACATCATCAAAAAATCTACATCGATATGATTGAAACAGCTCGTGCAACAGTAACACCGATTGCTTGGTTTGATCAATATGTCGCATTACTCGTTGAAACCGTGTTAACACTCATGACGAAATACGGTGTTGGTTTAGAAGCACATCTACAAAATATGTCATTTGAATTTATGAACGGTATGCCTACACGTCTGCACGTACGAGACTTTGGCGGATTACGAATAGATGCTTCTCGCGTTCCTGAATGGTTAGAACTTAGCAACGCTTTAACAAATGCAACGACTGAAGGTATGTATGAAAAAGTACAAAACACATTAATGAGTAATCACCTCAACACACTTGTGCATCATTTCAGTGAAGACTATGCATATGATCCAAACATGTTATCGCTACGAATTAATCGTACATTTAAAGCCGTATTTGAAGATTTATTATCACAAGACATTCAACATACTGAGGCAGATATTAAAGCCTTTTACAAAGAGACTATAAACGAGAAAGCATTATTAACGATGCGCGTATCTAATAAAGATCAAGATATTTATATCCAAAAAGCCAACCCACTTCTCATTAGTGATGAAGTTAAAGTTTAATCCGTATCATCGTTTTGTCAGTTCTCAGTTTATAGCTCGAACAATCGATTGGGTAGATATCATCGCATTAAATTGGATCACGTTACAAATGACTGGCAGTGCCGTTTACATTGCATATATTAATTTTGCGCGGTTAATGCCACAGTTAGCATTTGCTTTTGTAATCGGCAAAATCATCGATACAGTCAGCTCTACTAAACTCATGTACATTATCCATTGTGCGAATATGTTATTCACAGTATGTGTCGTCTATGCTTTTTGGCAAAAATGGAATATCTACATCATCCTTTCTATTATTATGGTGCGTTCATTTTTCCAAGCAATCGATACAATTCAAAGAAATGCACTTATACAAAGTTTTGTAACACCAGACAAGCTACATAAAGCAATCAGTTTAAATGCTTTAATTTTAAATATAGCTAGACTAACTGGACCATTTATAGGTGGGATATTATTAGCTCAACTGAATTCTAACATCGTATTATCCCTACCTATTATTGGAAGTTTGATGGTTATATTATTCAATCAAACTTTGCCGGAAGTCCATCACGAGAAGAAGACACATCACAGAATATGGTCGTACTTAAGACAACAACCTGTTATTGTCATGCTCATGATGTCCAGTGTCTTATCGATGCTTTTTGGATTTTCGTATACGATTATTCTACCAAGCATTGTAGATGAACAATTTGGCAGCTGTACGATGATTTATTCACTCTTTACTGCCATGATTGCTGCTGGATCTATTATAATTTTAGTCATGTTTATGCGCACTAAAAATATGAATACGATGAAAAGTTTGAAACGATGGGCAATGATATTTACGTTAACCATCATATTATTAATGATTATTCATGATACATATTTATATGCAGCAGTCTTATTAATAATGGGATTGGCATCACAAGCGTTTAGAACGACCAATCGAATACTTGTTCAACAACTTGTTGAAGCTAAATATAGAGGGTCTGTATTATCCATTTCAATGATGGATAAAGGTTTTATCCCACTTGGTGGCATATTACTAAGCTTTATCTTTGAACAGTTCAATTTACAAATTGTATATATAACAATGATTGTAGGACTGCTCATCATGGTCATCTGTGTCATGTTTATGATAAATAAGGAGAATCAATATGGAAAGAATTAAAGAAGTGTTAACAGACAGTAATCACGATTATTATATATATGATTTAACCGAATTAAAACAGCGCATCAACTGGATTAGATCTGTCACGAAACACGATATTTTCTATGCAGTGAAAGCCAACTCTAATATAAAAATTTTAGAAACACTCGCACCTTTTGTTTCTGGATTTGAAGTTGCTTCTACTGGCGAAATTGAAAAGGTCCGATCTATTTCAAAAGAAATTCCAATCATTTATGGCGGACCTGTAAAGACGAAACAACATTTAGAATATGCTTTAGATGCACTTGTGAAATCAATTCAAGTAGAGAGTCTCTTTGAGTTAGATGCATTACAAGCATTACTTCAAGAAAAACAACAAACAATCGAAGTTATGATTCGCATTAATTTAAGTAACATTCAATCATCTGCTAAATTAAAAATGGCTGGTGTCGCGACACAATTTGGTATGCCTTACAATGATTTAGATGAAGCCATTCAAATCTGTCATGACACAGAACAAATCACTTTAACAGGTTTCCACTTTCATGCTATGAGCAATAATTTAGACGAGGATGCACACGTCACATTCATAGAAAGTGCGCTTGAATTTACGCAACAATATCAATCACAATTACCGGAAGACTATGCGATTAATGTAGGTGGCGGTATAGGGATCGATTATGAGGATCAAACATGTTTTGATTTTGATTATTTTGCAACACGTATCCATCACTTACCACGCTTAACTTTTGAACTAGCCCGTTTTATTACAGGTCCTATAGGTTATTATGCCGCTCATGTTTACGATATTAAATCTATGCATGATCAAACATTCGTCTTATTAAACGGTGGCACAAATCATTTTAGATTTCCAAAAGCGTGGCAACATCATCAACCGTTTGAAATTATTCATTCGCATTCAACATCTAACAGAATAAAGTCCATTACCAACGATACAGTCGTATTAGCTGGAAAACTATGTACACCTAATGATGTATTTGGTCTCCCCTATGATATTGAAAGCATACAAACTGGTGACTGGGTTGTCTTTAAATATGCCGGAAGTTACGGATATGACATTAGCCATTTACAATTTTTATCACATGAACTGCCAGTTATTGAGTATATTTAAATATATTTTATTTAAACTGAAAGTATATTCCAAAAATATATTGACAAAAAAAGGTAATATTTTATAATTGAAAATGAAAATCATCATCATAATTCAACTTGAGAAAGAGGTTAAAGAAATGAGAAAGCTTTTATCAGTTATAGTAGTACTTGTTGTAATGCTTGCAGCTTGTGGTAATAAACAAGAGGCATCTTCAGACAAAGATACGCATGAAGTGAAACATGCGATGGGAACGACTAAAGTACCTAACAATCCTAAACGCGTTGTTGTATTAACTAATGAAGGTACAGAAGCACTCGTTTCAATGGGCGTTAAACCTGTTGGTGCTGCTAATTCATATGCTGGTGATCCGTGGTATAAGCATTTAGAGAAAAAGTATAAAGACATTGAACCTGTTGGTGGAGAAAGTGAAATCAACTTAGAAAAAATTGCGAAACTTAAACCAGATTTAATTATCGGTAATAAATTCAGACAAGAAGCACAATACAAGAAACTTTCTGAAATCGCACCTACTGTATTCTCTAAAGAACTACGTGGCGACTGGAAAAACAACTTTAAATTATACGCGAAAGCTGTAAATAAAGAAGATAAAGGAAATGAAGTCTTAAAGAATTACGATAATCACGTTAAAAAAGCAAAAGAAGAAATTGGAGATAAAGCAAACTCAGAAGTATCAATGGTTCGCTTTATGCCAGGTGATGTAAGAATTTATCATAAAGATACATTCTCAGGTGTTATCTTAGACGAACTTGGTATTAAACGTCCTAAAGGTCAAGATAAGAACGACTTTGCAGAAAAAGGTGTTACAAAAGAACGTATTGATGCAATGGACGGAGATTACATCTTCTACTTTACTTTCCAAGAAGATGATAAGAAAGTTTCAGCATTAGAAAAAGAATGGGTAAATGATCCTGCCTTTAAAGAATTAAATGCATCTAAAAAAGGTCATGTTTATAAAGTAGATGATGCTGTTTGGAACACTTCAGGTGGTGTATTATCTGCCAATATGATGATTGATGATTTAAAGGAAAAATTAAATGAAAAATAAATATCTTTGGTTATTCCTCCTATTTTCAGGTATGTTTGTCGTTCTATTCATATTAAGCATGATGCTTGGTTATAAGCATTTTACCTTTTCAGATATATGGCAACATTATATTCAAGGAGAAACAATTAAAGATCAACGTGTACTGACACAATTAAGACTACCTCGCGCAATTTTGGGCGGGGTTGTCGGTGTTTTAATGGGTATTAGTGGTGTAATGATCCAAACCATTACACGAAACCCTTTCGCAAGTCCTGGTATTATGGGTGTTAATAGTGGTGCTAGTTTAATGGTTGTAATTGCGACTGTTGGGTTTGGTATGAACGGTGCATTTCAACAAACCGTTATGGCTTTTATCGGTACTATCATCATTGCAACTTTAATTATATTAGCCACAACATTACCATTTAAGCCATTTAATGCGATGGAATTAACTTTATTCGGAGCAAGTATTAGTGCTTTTTGTATGGCTATCACTCAAGGTCTACTTATCTATAATGAATCAGCTATAGAAGAGTTGATATATTGGTTAAATGGTTCGGTAGCGAATAAACATATTAATATTTTAATGTACATATGGCCATTTATTATCGTTGGTTTAATCATATCTATTTACATGGCCAAGCCGCTTAATCTTTATATGCTAAGTGATGATGCATTAAAAGGACTTGGTGCTAAAATATTATCCATTAAAGTATTTACGATGATTGCTGTTGTTCTATTAAGTGGATCTGCCGTGGCATTAGCTGGTCCGATTGCCTTTATAGGACTGATTACACCTCATATTGCGAAATTGTTATGTAAATCTCATAACCATTTTATCGTCATACCTTTATCAGGTGTTCTAGGTGGTTGTCTTCTATTATTAAGCGACATTTTAAGTAGATATTTATTAATGCCGAGAGAACTGCCAGTCGGTATTACAACTGCACTTATTGGTGCACCAATATTCATTTATTTAATTCTTAATCGTAAGGAGTTAACAGAATGAAGAAATTTATCATACTTATTATCATGCTCATGTTAACGACTTTACTCACACTCATGTTAGGTGATAGCTTTATCGCACCTCAAAATGTACTAAGTGGCTTATTTAAACTTGGTGATCCTTATACAAACTTAGTCATTATTACTTTAAGACTGCCGAGAGTCTTATTAGCAATTGTTATGGGTGCAGCACTTGGCATTGCAGGTTGTGTCTTACAATTTATTACGAAGAATCCATTAGCTTCTCCTGATGTGATTGGTATATCACAAGGTGCTAATGTTGGTTCATTAGTATTTCTTATTGTCTTAACAACAAGTACCGAAGCTTTATTATTACCAATAGCTTATCAGCCAATCTTTTCAATGCTTGGTGCAATAATTATTACGGCATTATTATATTATTTAGCTATGCGAAAAAGTTACAAACGTGATCGTCTCATATTAATTGGTATAAGCTTTAATATACTTTGCCAAGCGATTGTGATGTTCCTAATATTAACTTCAAATAAACGCAGTGCTCAAGCACAAATTTGGATTACAGGATCCGTACATCAAGCAGAATATGAACAAGTTATGATAGTAGGAAGCATCTTACTTATCGTTATGTTTGTCCTGACATATTATGCACGTTCATTTGATATTCATTACTTAGGTAGAAATTTATCATTAGCATTAGGCAATCCTTATCAACACATATCTGTCATTGCATTTATATCAATGAGTATCTTAATTGGTATATCTATGAGTTATGTAGGTGGCATACAATTTGTTGGGTTAATCGCACCACACATCGCACTTAAACTCGGTGCACATCAATTTAGAAATCGAATATTTTATAGTGCCATAATCGGTGCCATCATACTATTATTAAGTGATTTAATCGGTAGAACACTCTTCTTACCAAAAGAAATCCCAGCCGGAATCTTTACCGCACTCATCGGTTCACCATTCTTTATGTATTTATTAATCAAGAGTAGGAAATGATATATAACTACCACAAAAAGGACTAGAAAATTTTCTAGTCCTTTTTGTTAATTTGTCTATATGCTTTCAATTAAATTTATAAAAACACCAGCTACATCATCATAGCTGGCATTATCTTATCTTTGTATTTGATTGGCATTTTCAATGGCTGTTATTTTGCCATTCTTTGTCGTTATTAATATTGAGAAGGAATTGTTTGGATTATCATCATAAACTAACCCATCGCTATTTTCTATCGTTGGTGTTCCGTGAACGGATTTAAATGCTTCTACTGTTACATTTGTTGGTGCTACGTATATATGCTCTGCTTTATCTTTACTATTATATTTTACAGCTACGTTGCCATATTTTTCAGCATGAGATTGTCCAGCTTCTATACGTCCATCTGACTTCCCGAATTTCTTTTCAATGGCATCTCGCGACAATCCAATACCTACTCCATAAAACCCGCTTCTTACATCAGCATTCATAAAGCCTTGGCTAAATTGAGTCGTTTGGACATCGATGCTTGGAGGATTGCCTTCTGGTTCCTCAGAATCATCACTGGATTCTTTGTCATGACTTTCCTCACTACTCGGTTCTTTATCAGCTGTTTGTTGATTACTAGAAAATTCAATACGATTATCACCAGCAATAAATTGATACGCAATGAAACCAAATACACCAACGATTAAAAGTAGTAATACTAATATCATTCCCGAAAATATCTGTTTCAAATTCCTTCCTCCGAACTGTAATTTTCATAAAAAAGTTTATAAATGTATTGTAATTCATATCAAAATGACTTTCTATAGTAACCTAAAATAAAAAAGAATAGATTTCTCTATTCTTTTTAAACTATTTCTAAATATACCTTACACCAACACTTCTGTTTTATTTTCTACGCATTGTTGGACTGATGCTGCTACTTGATCGACGACTCTTTTTTCTAATGAATTTGGTATGACATAATTCGCATTGAGTTCGTTTTTGTGAATTGTTGCTGCTATGGCTTTTGCTGCTGCTATTTTCATTTCAGTTGTGATATGTTGTGTCTTGGCATCTAATACACCTCTAAATATACCAGGGAATGCTAACAGATTATTAATTTGATTTGGATAGTCTGAACGACCCGTTCCAACGATTGCTGCACCCGCTTCATACGCTTCTTCCGGATAAATTTCTGGTTTTGGATTCGCTAATGCAAAGATAATTGGGTCGTTGTTCATTGATTGAACATGTTCTTTTGATAATGCTTTTGGACCTGATACGCCGATAAATACATCTGCATCCTTTATGACATCTTCTAAAGTACCTTGTATATTATCAAGGTTTGTATATTCAGCAATTTCTCTTTGTGCATCATTCAACCATTCTTCTGATTTATTTAAGACACCTTCTAGACTGACGAGCGTAATATTTTGATAACCCGCTTCTAACAATAATTTCGCAATCGCAATACCTGCTGAACCTGCGCCATTTATAATGATTTTCGCATCTTTTTCTGCTTTATCTACAACTTTAAGTGCATTGATTAATGCTGCAAGTACGACGATTGCTGTTCCGTGTTGATCGTCATGAAATACAGGTATATCTAATTCTTCTATTAAACGCTTCTCTATTTCAAAGCAACGAGGTGCTGAAATATCTTCTAAATTGATACCTGAGAAATTAGGTTGTAATGCTTTAATAATTGAAATGATTTCTTCAGTATCTTTCGTGTCTAATGAAATTGGAAAAGCATCAACATTCGCAAGTTTTTTAAAGAGAATGCTCTTACCTTCCATAACAGGAATGGCTGCTTTTGGACCGATATCACCTAAACCTAGTACTGCTGTTCCATCTGTAATAACTGCAATCATGTTACCTCTTGCAGTTAATGTATTTACTTTTGTTTCATCTTCAGCAATTGCTCTACATACTGCAGAAACACCTGGCGTATAGACAACACTTAAGTCTTCTTCTGAAGTCACATCTACTTTGCTCGTGATTTCAATTTTACCTGCGCGTTCTTGATGTAAATTTATAGATTCACCGTATTCATTACTTTCAGTCATTTTTAATTACTCCTTATTTATTTATATTTAGCTTAATAATTTTAATAAAAGTGATGCTAAGATTACGGTAGATACACCACCGATTCTAGTAGCAACTTGTGCAAACGGCATTAATGCCATACGTTTAGACGCTGATAATATCGCAACATCTCCTGTACCACCTAAGCCACTATGACAACCTGTTACGATGGCTGCATCAACGGGATACATCTTCATTAATTTTCCTACGAAATATCCAGATAATATCATGACAAATACAACTGACGCACATACGATAACGTATGCTGGTGTTACAATCTTCACAACATCTTCTAAAGGAATATAAAGCATACCGAGACCGACCATTAACGGCCAAGTTAAACTTATTGAAATAAATTTGTATAAATTATGCGCACCGTCTTCCATTTTGTGTGGCATCACTTTAAGACACTTAATTAGTGTCGCAAATAAAATCATAATAACCGGTCCTGGGACACCAATGAATTTCTGACCAAGTGTACCAACAATAAAGAATGTACAAGCAATGAGTAAACCTGCACCCATTAGCGAGAAATCAATGACTTTCTCTTTCTCTTCATGAACTTCATTACCATCTTCAGATTTTACTAATTTCCCATTTCCTGAAAGATGTTTTTTCTTTTCACCTAAACGCATCATAAGCCCTGCACTGACAACTGCGAAGATATTCCCAATAACAGCTGCTGGAATCATTTGAGATACGAATGATTCTGCTGATCCACCTAAAATAGATGAATATGCAATAGATAATGGAAGTATCCCTTCACCGATACCGCCACCGATAATTGGAACAACGATATAGAAGAAAGTATGTTGTAAATCATATCCAAACAATAATCCAACTAACATACCTGCTACGACAGCTAATACTGTACCCACTATTAAAGGTACAAACATGCGTGTGAAACCTTGAATTAACATTTTTCTATTCATGCCTAAAATACTGCCGACTACTAAACAAGAAATATAGAAATACAAGAAATTAGACGTCTTCATCAAAGTCGTAACGGCTTCCATTGAAGAGGTATTAATCACGTTTAAAAATACTAAAATAGAAGGTACAAGCAATGCTAATATAGCTGGTCCACCTATTTCTTTTAATATAGGAATTCTCTGCCCTAAATCGCCAAGCAATATTCCTAAAATCATGATGACAGCAAATCCACCAATCATATCTGCTGGTAAAGTATTATATACAGATGCTGTTAATATAATTGCAGCTAAGACAATGTATAACGGTAATGGTAATACACCAATTTTAGCTTTCATTAATTTTTCCCATAAGCTTTTTATATTATTTTGGATAGGTAACTCACTCTCGGTAACCGCTTCCAAATTGGTCTTCGTATTCATTTTTATCCCCCTTAATTGATATAAATTCATTTTATGAAAACGCAACCAAAAATTATAGCTTATGAAATTTTAATTATCTTTTTGTAATTAAAAAAACCAAACGAACTGAATCGTTTGGTTTTTAATTTAGATATATCATGACATATATCCTTGTAAATATTTTAAGTTGTCTTTGTTTAACTTGTAGAAGTATATCGGTCAGCCAATACCATATGTTAAAGATTCTTCCAGCACTTCAATATCTGTTAAGAATTTTAAATATTTTCTTACAGATACTCTTGAAATATTAACTTCTTTAGAAATATCATCTGTTGAAAATGCATGATCTTCAAAGTCATTCATCTTCTCAATGATGCTTTGTAATGTTTCTTTTGTGACGCCTTTTGGCAATTTCAGTTCTGAATCATCTGTAACAACTTGTTTATTCAAGAACTCTGCATCAATATCTGCTTGTTTAATTTGCTGATTATCTTTAAAGAAAGTCTGTCCTTGTTTGTATTTAAGTAAAGACTGCTTAAATCTTTCGAATTCAAATGGTTTAATTAAATAATCTACCGCGCCATATCTGAAAGCTGTCTGAATATCTTCAGCATCTGTAGCAGCTGTTATTAATATTGCATCTACTTGATAACCTTGTTCTCTTACATATTTCAAAAAAGTTAAGCCATTTTCTTCTGGCATGTATATATCTAACAATAATAAATCAATTGTCTTTGACTGAATGACTTCCATTGCTTCTGTTACATTCTGTGCAAAATCAACTAACGCTTCAGGGTCTATTTTTTCTATAAATTGACGATTAATTTGCGCAACCATTGGGTCATCTTCAACTATAAGTATCTTTAACATTTATCGTCGTCCTTTTTGGGATAGTTTATAACAACTGAGAACTGTACATTCCCTGCTTCATGCGCATCTATTGATATTTGACCATCAAGCTTTTCAACACTTTGTTGAACGAGGTGTAAACCATACCCTCTATTCTCTCCTTTAGAAGAAAAGCCTTTTTCAAATATATGTTTATCTAGTTCATGATTAAGCCCTACGCCTGAATCTATTACATCAATCATTAATTGATTCTGTTTATAGTTCAAGTGTACGTCTATTGTTTTCTTTTTAAGTGATGATGATACTAATGAGTCTATACTATTATCAATTAAATTACTGATAATTGTAATCACTTCATGCGTAATATGTGAATCTTTCGGTTCAGGTATCGTAGCATGATTCACAATAGAAAGCTTGATTTGTTGTTCACGCGCCAAACTAAGTTTACCTATTAAGAAACCAGCTAGTGCAGCATCTTTAACTTTAGATGTGATATCTCCACTTTCTTGACTACCGAGTTCGACAATTTCACGTATGTACTGTTTTAAATCATCGTAATGTTCCATCTGCAACATCCCAGAAATCACATGCAATCTATTACTAAATTCATGCGATTGAGCTCTTAACGTATCTGCATACGTCCGAACTCCTACCAACTGCTCTGATAATTTATGCACTTCTGTCTTATCTCTAAACGTCGATATCGCACCTACTATGCCATTATTCACAATTAATGGTACTCTATTCACCAATATCTTCAAACCATTAATATCTTGCTCTTTATCAAGTTCAGGCTTACCAAGTTCTACAATCTTCGGTAATTGCGTCGAAGCCATATAGTCATTTATTTGCATTCCTATAGGATCACCTTTAAGACCTGCCTTCTTAAAAATATCCATTGCAGACTTATTGACCAAATTAATTTTACCTTCTTTATCAACTGCCACAATCCCTTCATGAACAGACTGTAACATCGTATTACGTTCCCCTAGAATTTTCGCGATATGAGAAGGTTCAAGTCCTAACAAAATACGCTTAATATAAATCGATAATAAATACGCGCCAATAGCACCTACGATTAAACCAATCACAGATCCAATAATAATTTTCTTATTACCATCCGCCAACGCTTCATAAACTGTCTGCATAGGCACACCAACCGATACCGCACCCACTTGTTTACCATCAGCATATATAGGCGTAAAAGCACGCATCGTTAAACCAAGCGTACCTCTTGCAATAGAAGAACTAGACTTACCAAGTAAGACCTCTCCTTCATCGCCACCTTTAAAATGCTTACCAATCAACTTCTCATTCGGGTGAGACTTTCTAATGCCATTCATATCCATGACAACAATAAAACTCACGTCCGTTGTTTTTTGAATCTTAGACGTATAATCTTGAATCTTATGATCATCACTATCCTCAGCCAAAGACTTCTGCACAACCTCAGAACCCGCAATCGCCTTACCAATAACCTCCGCCTTCTCCTCTGTCGTTCTATGAATCGTATCCTTAATCGTATTACTGATCAATAAACACGTAATTAATAAAGAAAATAACACCACAATACAAACCACAATAATCACAAGCGTACTCAACTTCAATCTTTGCTTCTTCAAAACATAACCGCCTTTAGTAAACATTTCAAATGTTATTAATTATTAAGAATATATCATATTCTTAGTTTTCATATAATAAATCATAGGAAATTATCTAAAGTTGAATTTATATGGATCGTAATTTTACATTTTATTAACCTTGAGAACAATTTTTGATAAAATATAGACAAATATCATAATTTTTGGAGGTAATATTTTGAAAAAACAAATCGAAGTTGTAGGTGCAATTATCTTTAATGATGATAAGGTACTTTGTGCACAAAGAAATGAAAATATGAGTTTACCTCTTATGTGGGAATTCCCTGGCGGTAAAATAGAAAAAGGTGAATCTGAAATAGAAGCTTTAAAACGTGAGATTAGTGAAGAAATGTTATGTGATCTTGAAGTTGGTGATAAAGTTACTTCTACTTCTTATGAATATGACTTTGGAATTGTTAACCTTCATACATATAAATGTAAATTGAAAGAGAAAATGCCTACACTTACTGAACATAAAAGTATTCAATGGCTTGATGTTAAAGATCTTGAAACTTTAGAATGGGCACCAGCTGATATACCTGCAGTCAAAATCATTGTAGATGAGGTATAAAATATGAACAATTTATTAGAAGACTTTAATCAGTCGCTACACAAAGGGTTTATAGATCGTACAATTTCACATAAAGGTAATTTCATGCCGAAATTGTTGGTCAATAATAATGAAGAAAATGTACTTTCAACTATTATTAATGAACTGCATAAATGTAAGACATTCACGATTTCAGTCGCTTTTATCACAGAAGGCGGATTAGCAAGTTTAAAATCGCATCTATATGATTTAGACAAAAAAGGTGTTCGAGGTAAAATTATTACTTCGAATTATTTAGGGTTCAACACGCCTAAAATGTATAAAGAACTATTAAAGCTTAAAAATGTAGATGTAAAATTAACTGGTGTTAGTGGATTTCACGCTAAAGGATATGTATTTGACCACGAACATTATTCGTCCATGATTGTCGGAAGCTCTAATTTAACTTCTAACGCATTAAAAGTTAACTACGAACATAATATCTTACTTTCTACGCAAAAGAATGGTGATCTCGTTTATAATGTTAAAGCTCAATTTGATGAACTATGGCATAATAGTACACCTCTATCTGATGAATGGATTCAAGATTATGAGAAGACATATGATGCCCGTAATTTAAAAGAAGCACAACGCATTACCGAGCAACAAAATG
>ERZ1023497.154-NODE-154-length-30756-cov-51.701769_pt1 | contig 30756 bp, 29 predicted proteins | sample MGYA00380543_ERZ1023497 | MGnify/ENA primary metagenome ERZ1023497 (study PRJEB33173, sample SAMEA4830384) | metagenome | study: EMG produced TPA metagenomics assembly of the PRJEB25223 data set... | reverse complement strand
CGATAATGTTTGCCACATACAAATATTGTCTAGCTCAGAGTACCCCATCAAAACTAAATAAAACTTTAAAGCGTGAACTCAAAAATGATGATGGGGTGCGCGCTTTTTTATATTATTAGACCCCCTTAATTCCAAAGGAATTTAGGGGGTCTTATGCAATTGCGGAGCAATAGTAATCGACTGAACCATAATTCCAAAGGAATTTAGGGGGTCTTATGCAATTGCGGAGCAATAGTAAACATTAATTATTGGAACATAAACACGTTTTTAAATTAGAATACGGATTGATTTTGTCACAATGATTAACTATCTAAACTTTCTTTAGATTACCTTTTCATGTAAAATAGATAAGGTATATAAAAAACGTTATGATTAATTGGGAGGCTAGAGATATGGATACGCATGACAATATTATTACATTTAACCATGTTAGATTTAAATATAATAGTGATGAGCCACTTGCGTTAAATGATGTATCTTTTGGCATTCCAAAAGGGAAATGGACTTCAATTGTTGGTCATAATGGTTCTGGTAAATCTACGATTGCAAAATTAATGGTCGGTATTGAAAAACCTAGTGATGGGCATATTTATTTTCGTAATCAATGTATTAACCAACAAAATTTGAGTGATTTGAGACAGCATATAGGCATTGTCTTTCAAAATCCAGAAAATCAGTTTGTGGGTTCTACAGTAGCGTTCGATGTCGCTTTTGGACTTGAAAATAATAGCGTCTCATATGACGATATGCAACGTATAGTGCCCAAAGCGTTGGAAGACGTTGAAATGTTAGATAGAGCAGATTATGAGCCACAGTCACTCTCTGGTGGTCAAAAACAACGGGTTGCAATTGCTGGTGTTCTTGCATTAAATACAGATGTAATTATATTGGATGAGGCAACGTCTATGTTAGATCCAGCAGGAAGAAAAGAACTTATTAGTTTAATCCATCGCTTGAAAGAAGAAAAAGAGGTTACAATCATTTCTATTACACATGACTTAACTGAAGCTGCAGAAGCAGATTATTTAGTTGTCTTAAATGATGGTGAAGTATATCAAACAGGTAAGCCGCAACATGTATTTAATGATGGAGACGGTCTGACGGAAATTGGATTAGATTTACCTTTTTCTATTCGCATGGCACGTACTTTGTTGGGGAGCACGGATTTTATAACTTATGAAGGGCTGGTAAAAAAAATATGACAGTCAAATTTAATCAAGTAAGTTATGTATATCAAAAGGGCACCCCATTTGAACATGTAGCTTTAAGGGATATTGAAACTACATTTCAGCAAGGGAAATATTACGCAGTCATAGGTCAAACTGGTTCTGGTAAATCGACATTAATCCAGCATTTTAATGGTTTACTTAAACCTTCTACCGGTAAATTGCAAATCGATGATATAACCATTACCCATAAAACTAAGGATAAAGTATTGAAACAAATTCGTAAGCGTATCGGTGTTGTGTTCCAATTTCCTGAATCACAACTCTTTGAAGATTCAGTAGAAAGAGAAATATTGTTTGGTCCAAAAAACTTTAATATGCCTATAGATGAAGTAAAAGCACGTGCATATAAGCTATTAATCGATTTTGGTTTTAGTAGAGATATATTGCAGCAATCACCTTTTCAGATGTCTGGTGGTCAGATGCGAAAAATTGCTATAACATCTATATTGGCTATGGATCCAGATATCGTTATATTAGATGAACCTACGGCTGGACTTGATCCAAAAAGTAGAGATCAAATAATGAAAATGATTAAAAAACTGCAAGTAGAACAAAATAAAACAATCATACTTGTGACACACGAAATGAATGATGTTGCAAAATATGTGGATGAAATAAAAATAATGAAACAAGGTCAACTCGTCGAAGCATGCTCACCTAGAAAGTTGTTTAGTGATACGAATTATGTTAATCAATTGCATTTAGATGTTCCAGATGTTGTAAAATTGCAAAGAGATATTGAGGATAAATATCAATATTATTTCAATAAAATAGCATTAACAGAAGATGAATTTATTGATATGTATAAGGAGTGGCAAGAAGATGAAAGATAAGTTTATAATTGGACGCTATCTTCCTTTAAATACAATTATCCATCATTTGGATCCTAGAGTTAAATTAATATTTGTATTTTTATTTATTGTGTTAATATTTTTTGCACACTCATTTGGAACATATTTATGGTTATTTATTTTGATAATTAGCATTATGAAATTAGCACATATAAAATTTTGGTTCTTAATTAAGGGATTAACACCAATATGGATATTTTTAATATTTACCTTTCTTATGCATTTATTTCTAACTAAAGGTGGTTCACGCATATTTGAAATAGGATTTATTTCTATAGATATACAGGGTATTCTAGAAGGTATCTATATTGTACTTAGACTGATGTTTATTATCATGATATCAACAATTATGACCTTAAGTACAAGTCCGATAGATTTGACTGATGCGTTTGAACGATTATTATCACCGCTTAAAATTGTTAAAATACCAGTACATCAATTGAGTATGATGATGTCCATTGCACTTAGATTTATACCAACATTAATGAATGAATTAGATAAAATTATTTTAGCGCAAAAATCACGTGGTTCAGAAATAAGTTCAGGTGGACTTATTAACAGAATCAAAGCATTTATACCCTTACTTATCCCATTATTTATTTCAGCTTTCCAAAGAGCAGAAGATTTAGCTATAGCCATGGAAGTAAGAGGGTACGATACTCAAAAAATACGTACAAGCTATCGCAGATTAGAGTGGCAGTTTAAGGATACAATTACATTAATTTTGATTATACCCATTGCCATTATATTATTTGGTTTAAAATATTTAGGAGTGTAATAACAGATGCGAGTCTTAGTTAATATTTCATACCAAGGGAGCCAGTTTCTTGGTTTCCAAATTCAGCAACACGGAAGAACCATTCAACAGCAATTTGAAAAGATATTAAAACGCATGCATAAGCATGAGGTAAGAATACATCCCAGTAGTAGAACCGACAGAGGCGTACATGCGATTGAACAATATTTTCATTTTGATACAGAATTAAATATTCCAGAACAGCAATGGCAATATGCAATGAACCGTGCGCTACCAGATGATATTTATGTCAATGATGTTTCTTTTGTTAATGATGATTTTCATTGTAGATATGATTGCGTTGGAAAATCTTACCGTTATAAGATTTATCAATCAGCCCATAAAGATCCATTTCTTTGTGGATTAAAAACTTATGTGCCTGAACAGTTAGATATTGAAAAGATGAATATGGCAGCGCAACATTTTATAGGAACACATGATTTCACAGGCTTTTGTTCTCAGAAGACTGAGGTTGAAAGTAAGATAAGAACATTATATGAAAGTCGCATAGAAAAGACAGAAAGTGGCTTTGACTATATTGTCACAGGCTCTGGATTCCTATATAATATGGTACGTGTGTTAATTGCATTTTTAATAGAAGTGGGTAAAGGCAAGAGAGAACCACAAGAGGTCCCACAGTTATTAGAAGCAAGAGATCGTAATCAAGTTCCCTTTACCGCGCCGGCTGAAGGATTGTACTTAGAGAAGATTTATTTAACACCCAATGAATTAATTCAAGACTTTGGTAATAATATAAAAATACATCAAAAAAAATCATCACAAAATCTTTAAATTAGATTGACAAAACGACAGAAAAATTATACGATTACTAACGGTATTGTTTTATATCACCCACGATAAGCCCCGGAATCTTATTGTGTTACAAGATATAGAAGCACGTAGAAACAAACTATTTAAAAAAATAGATGAAATTTAAGATTTAGTAAATATAAACTATTAATTTAAGAAACATTTATTTATTCTAGGAGGACAATTATATGCGTCAAACATTTATGGCTAATGAATCAAACATTGAGCGCAAATGGTATGTTATTGATGCTGAAGGTAAAACACTTGGTCGTTTATCATCAGAAGTAGCAGCTATTTTACGCGGTAAAAATAAAGTAACTTATACACCACACGTTGATACAGGTGATTATGTAATCGTCGTTAATGCTTCAAAAATCCACTTTACTGGTAACAAAGAACGCGATAAAATGTACTATCGTCACTCAAATCACCCAGGTGGTATTAAATCAGTTTCAGCTGGTGAGTTAAAAGCTAACAACCCAGAACGTTTACTTGAAAATTCAATTAAAGGTATGCTTCCAAGCACACGTTTAGGCGAAAAACAAGGTAAAAAATTATTTGTATATGGTGGCGCTGAACATCCACACGCTGCACAACAACCAGAAAACTACGAGTTACGTGGTTAATTAAAAGGAGGAAATTACATTGGCACAAGTTGAATATAGAGGCACAGGCCGTCGTAAAAACTCAGTAGCACGTGTACGTTTAGTACCAGGCGAAGGTAATATTACTGTAAACGGTCGCGATGTACGTAGCTATTTACCATTCGAATCATTAATTTTAGACATTAACCAAGCATTCGATGTAACAGAAACTAAAGGTAACTATGATGTATTAGTTAACGTTCAAGGTGGAGGATTTACTGGACAAGCTCAAGCAATCCGTCACGGAATTTCTCGTGCATTATTAGAAGCTGATCCTGAATACAGAGGTTCTTTAAAACGCGCTGGATTACTTACTCGTGACCCACGTATGAAAGAACGTAAAAAACCAGGTCTTAAAAAAGCTCGTCGTTCACCACAATTCTCAAAACGTTAATATTACCGAAACTGTTGCGAATCTATTGTTCGCTTACAGATTTGCTACACGAGTTGCAACAGCAATTTGTGTTCAAATTAATCATCGTTTTAAAGCTCCAGCATAAGCTGGAGCTTTTTTTTATTTATTATAGATATCACAATGACTACTAAATGATGCTTATTTGAGTCATTTAATCTATAATAGTAGTACACAATTTTTTAATTTGGAGTACGAATATGAAAAAGAGAACAGCGATATATACAACTATCGTAATGATGATTATTTTATTTGTCATCATTACAATTTCAATTTTTAAATTTAACGACAATAGAAAAATTAGTCATAACGATCGTAGTCATATACCCACGTTTTATTTACATGGTTATGCAGGTACAGGAAACTCAATGAAGTTATTAGTGAACGCTGCTTACCAATTAGATAATGAAAAAGATGTTGTTAGGGCAAGGGTATCTCGAAATGGAATGGTGACATTTGAAGGGGATTTAAATTTTAATGCGAAAAATCCAATCATTGACATTATTTTAGAAGATAATACAAATAAAGATTTAAACAAAAATGCACAGTGGATTCGAAATGTCATCATTGCGACCATGACACAGTATCATTTTAATAAATTTAATTTTGTAGCACACTCCATGGGTAATCAATCTTTCAGTTATTATATGTTGAATTATGGTGATGATCTGCATTTACCAAAACTAAATAAACAAGTTAGTTTAGCAGGAAATTTTAACGGCGAAGTAGACATCAATGGTTTAGATTTAAATATAACATTGAACAATCAAGGAAAACCTAATTTAATGTTAAAAGATTATAAAGATATATTACCAATGAAGCATGAATATCCTAAAGATGCTCATGTGTTAAATATTTATGGTGATATTGGCGATGGCACACATTCAGATGGACGTGTAACAAATGTATCTTCAAAATCGTTGGAATATTTACTAGGAGATCACATAGCAAGTTATGAAACCTTTAAAGTGACGGGTCCTCAAGCAGAACATAGTGAATTACATGATAATCAAACTGTCATAGATAAAATCAACACATTTTTATGGGGAAATGAAAAGCATTAACAAAATAAGCCAGTGTCTACCCAATCATCATGTTGGTAGCACTGGCTTATTTAAGCATTAGCTTGAGATAATAAATTTAATAATGATTTACGATTTTCTTCACCAAATACGTGTGGTTGAATCATGATTTCGTCAATATCAAAATCTGTCATCATTAATTTTAATTTTGAGATGACTTCATCTGGAGAACCTACGATAACTCTATTTTGATGTTGTTCTATTTTTTCTAATTCGCGGGACGAATATTTTCGTTGTGCTGCATAAGAGGTCGATGGATAAAATTTAGGTTGATCCAAGTAGTTAATTCGCAATAACCATAGATGAAAAGCATGTGCTAATGACTCACGCTGACTTGCGTCGGTAGCTGTTATGACGAAAGAAGACATAATTACATATGACTGTTTTGCTGGGTGATATTGTTTGAACAACCAACGATAATGATTAATCACTGATTGTATTTGATTTTTATTTTGCCCCATGTTCGCAATGACAAAAGAGAGCCCTTGTTTAGCCGCAAGTGTAGCGCTTGTTTTACTTGTACCTAAGATGAACATATCCGGTTTGGTTTCTATTATCGGTGTGGCACGTAAATCCTTATAACGGTGGTTACTATCTTTGTCATCATTAAAATAATGTATTAAATCTTTAATTTGCGTTAAGTAGTCAGGTTGCTCTGATTTAAATTCATTTAGTGCTTGATTGACATTTTTATAACTTGGAGAATGACCAGTACCTATGTTTACACGGTTTGGATGGCGTGCTTCCATAACTTTAAATATTTCAGCGACTTTATAGGCACTATAGTGAGGCAACATGATACCGCCACTGCCAATTTTAATCGATGTCGTATTTTCTAATAAAGACATCATTAGCATTTCAGGTGCGCTAGAAGCAACAGACAATACTTGGTGATGTTCTGCAATCCAATAACGTTGATAACCTAATTGTTCGGATAATTGTGCTAAAGCTACAGCGTGATTGATTGCGTCGGTTGCACTACGTCCTTCAAATATTGGAACATAATCTAATATACTTAGTTTCACAATAGATTTCCCCTATCTTCAATATTAAGTTTAATTTGTATAATATAGCCAAATCATAACATGAGCGGATAAGTCTAAATAAGCGATTTGATTGATAGAACAAAACTATCTCTATAGAATATAAGAAAAGAGTGAATGGAGGCAATATAATGAAAACAGAAAGAATCGTATTAGCCAAAAGACCAGAAGGTATTCCTTCTAATGATGTATTCAAGTATGAAACAGTTGAAGTTGGTATGCCAGATAGTGAAGAAATACAAATTGAGACGCTCTATATTTCAGTAGATCCATACATGAGAGGTCGAATGGATGATAGTAAATCATATATTACACCATTCCAATTAAATGAAGCAATGAATGGTCACATCGTTGGTAAAGTAACTGAATCCAATGCGGATGGGTTCAATAAAGGTGACATTGTTACAGGTACTTTCCCTTGGCAAAAAGTTGTGAATGTAAAAGCAAAGCATGCCATTAAGGTTACGCAAACGAATATCCCTTTATATTTATATCTAAGTGTACTAGGTATGACGGGACAAACGGCATATCATGGTTTATTAAAAATTGGACAACCCCAAGAAGGAGAAACGGTTGTAGTATCAGCCGCTTCAGGTGCGGTAGGTTCAGTAGTGGGTCAGATAGCTAAATTAAAAGGCGCACACGTAGTGGGGATTGCTGGTGGCAAAGAAAAAACGAACTACTTAACTGACTCTTTAGGATTTGATGAGGCTGTTGACTATAAAGCAGATAACTTTTCAGAAGCACTGTCCAAAGCAGTACCTAATGGTGTAGATGTTTACTTTGAAAATGTTGGCGGTACTGTCGGAGATGAAGTAATGAAACACTTAAATCAATTTGCACGTATACCTGTGTGCGGTGCTATTTCAGGTTACAATAATACAGAAATAGAATATGGCCCACGTATTCAGCCAATTATTATTAAATCACAGGCCTTAATGCAAGGCTTTATCGTGGCAAATTATGCCGATGATTTTGCTAATGCAAGTAAAAAACTTGCGCAATGGGTACAAGAAGATAAGATTAAAACAAAAACTTCAGTAATGGAAGGATTCGACAATGTACCAGAAGCCTTTAGAAACTTATTTACAGGTGATAACTTTGGTAAACAAGTCGTTCAAGTTTCGGATAATAACTAATTATTAAGGAGATGCATGTTATGAAAGCGATCGGTGCAGATAAAAATTTTAATTTAGATGAAGGTAATTTATTTTACGAGTTTGATACTGAAACGCCACAACCAAAGCAATATGAATTACTGGTTCGTGTTAAAACAATCAGTGTGAATCCGGTAGATACAAAAATAAGAAAAACACCAGTAGAGCATGCACCACGCATATTGGGCTATGATGGTGTAGGTATTGTTGAGGCGCTAGGACCAGATGTAAGCCATTTTAATGTTGGTGATGAGGTATATTATTCTGGATCTCCAAAATATCAAGGGTCTAACCAAGTTTTGCAATTAGTAGATGAACGATTAGTTGCTAAAAAACCAAAGAATATATCAAATGTGGAAGCGGCAAGCTTGCCTTTAACAGGACTTACAGCATATGAAACATTATTTGATGCTTTTAAAATTTCATTTAATCCAGAAGAAAACAAAGGTAAATCTATCTTAATTATTAATGGTGCAGGCGGTGTAGGAAGTATCGCTACGCAAATCGCAAAGCATTACGGTTTAAATGTTATTACAACAGCATCACGTGAAGAAACAATTAATTGGTCCAAAGATATGGGTGCAGACATTGTACTTAACCATAAAAATGATTTAGCTGAAGAATTCAAGAAATATGAAATAAGTGAAGTAGATTATATCTTCTGTACATTTGATACGGATATGTACTATGAAAAGATGATTGAATTAGTAAAACCTAGAGGCACGATAGTTACGATTGTAGCCTTTAACAATAAGCAAGATTTAAACTTACTCAAACCTAAAAGTATTACATTCACACATGAATTCATGTCAGCCCGTCCAATTCATGAAACAGAAGATATGCAAATACATCGTGATTATTTAACAGATATAACTGAAAAAATCGAAGCGGGTATTTATAAACCAACTGTTACAGAAGTGATTGAAGGTTTAACTGTCGATCATTTATACGAGGCGCATGTTAAACTTGAAAACCAAGGAATGATAGGCAAACTGGTTATTAAACTATAAGTGTAAACAAAGTCATTTTATTTAAACATGCAATATAAACGTATTATAAACATCTTTTAAATTAGGCCACTTAGCAATGGTTAATTTAAAAGATGTTTTTTTAATTTTGAAGCGTGATTATTAATGTTTAATTATCTGTAACACTTTTCGCTGTATACGAATATATGCAAAAAGATAGGGTATGTATCATACATAAAGTATAGGGAGTGTGTAAATTTGATATGCGTCTAAATAAATTAACAGTGGTATTTTGGGTAGCATTACTAATCTGTACGCTATTTGTGGTGTATGGTGCAGTTTTACCTAAGCAACTTGAAATGGTTACGCAAAATATTACGAATTTTATTGCAGTCAATTTTGGCTGGTATTATTTATTACTTGTATTATTTATTTTGATTGTTTGTGTTTATTTATTATTTTCAAGGTATTCATCTATTACTTTAGGGAAAGAAGGAGAAGATCCTGAATTCTCTTTAAAATCATGGTTTGCCATGTTATTTAGTGCGGGTATGGGTATCGGTTTAGTATTTTGGACAACTGCAGAACCTATTAGCCATGCATTCACTTTAACACCGTTACATAAGGCAGGTACACAAACCGCCATAAATGAAGCTATGCAATTCTCATTTTTCCATTGGGGCGTTCATGCTTGGGCTGTATATGGCATAGTTGGACTTGTATTTGCTTATTTTAATTTTCATAAAGGTTATCCAGGTTTAGTAAGTGCTACACTAACACCTATTTTAGGAACTAAAATGATGAGAGGACCTATAGGTGGTTCGATAGATGTCTTAGCTATCATTGCCACAGTTACAGGTGTTGCAGCAACATTGGGATTTGGTGCTTTACAAATCAATGAAGGCTTGCATTTCTTATTCGATATTCCGTCGAATTTTGTAACACAAGTCATTATTATTGTGATAGCAACCGTATTATTCACATGCTCAGCGTGGTCTGGTATTGATAAAGGGATCAAAAATCTAAGTAATATCAATATGATTTTAGCTTTTATTGTATTACTTGTTCTATTTTGTGTTGGACCAACATTGAATATTTTAAATACGTTTACCAATTCATTGGGAGACTACATTGCGAATTTCTTTAATATGAGTTTACGTATCCCACAAGCAGGCGGAGAAAAATTCCAATGGCTACAACAATGGACGATATTCTATTGGGCATGGTGGATTTCATGGGCACCATTTGTAGGTATATTTATTGCACGTGTTTCTAGAGGTAGAACGATTAAAGAATTTGTACTGGGGGTACTATTTGTACCAGCAGTTGTTTGTTTCTTATTTTTTGCAGTCTTTGGTGCGTCTGCCATCTATTTACAACAAAATGGAATTGCCAATATTGCAAAAGAAGCAACCGAAACAGCGACATTTGCGACGTTAGAACATTTTCCATTAGGGTTTGTACTCAGTATAGTGACATTAGTCGTTATTATGATTTTCTTTGTAACTTCAGCTGACTCAGCTACGTATGTTTTAGGTATGCTTAGTTCGAAGGGCAGTATCAATCCTTCAGGTTTTGTTAAATTAAGTTGGGGCATTATTTTAGCATTATTCGCTATGATTATGATCTATACTGGCGGCACGCAATCTATTCAGAACTTATTAATCATCGCAGCCTTGCCATTCTCGATTGTTATTATATTTATGATTTGGTCACTTTTTAAATCATTATCTATTGAAAAACCAAGGCCTAGTAATAAATTAATGATTTCAGATGATAAGCTTTTACAATATCGTAAAGCAAATCAGGAAGATAAATTTGAACAAAATAGTAAATAAGCAAAATTTAATAGTGAGTCTCAATTTGTTTTGTCAAAATTGTTAAAAATAAAATTCAATAAAAATGTTTTTAAGAATTTTTTTAAGGGTATGTATTCTGTATGACAAGTACATATTATCAAAGCATAGGAGGTGTCATACGAGGTGAAACGACTTAAGAATTTTATCCTTGGTCTTTTAATCGTAGTAATTGTTGGCTTTTTACTCTTTATGTATATAAAAGATTCCAGAATAACTCAGTATCAAGATTATTTTACTCAGTTTAACTGGTTTGAACCAACACTTATTGGATTAGCCGCATTACTTATTATTATTGGTCTCATTTTAGTATTCAGCTTGTTTAAACCTACGTATAGAAAACCTGGACTTTATAAAGATTTTGAAGATGGTCATATTTATGTATCTAGAAAAGCGGTTGAAAAATCAGCTTACGATACACTTACACAATATGATCAAATACGTCAACCAAACGTCATTGCAAAACTTTATAACAAGAAGAAGAAATCTCACATTGCTTTAAAAGCAGATTTCTTTGTTCCTGGTGATGTTCAGGTTAAATCTTTAACAGAAGAAATTAGAAATGACATCAAGCAAAATGTTGAGCATTTTACAGAATTACCTGTTTCAAAATTAGAGGTTAACGTTAGAGATCAAAAAACTTCAGGCAAACGTGTGTTGTAAGGGAGGGTTATCATGGCTAACAATAATAACCAAAATGGACAAGATTCTACACAAGAAGTGGTTGATTTTTTCAAAACTTTTAAATGGAGAATTATCGGCTTCTTGACATTCTTAATCATTGCGATTTTATTCCTAACTTTAGGTTTTTGGAGTACAATTTTAATTTTAGTATTATGTTTGATTGGAATAGGAATCGGGTACATTAAAGACCGTAAGCAAGACTTTTTAAATTTCCTTAATCGATGGAGTTAATCTATTAAAATGATGTAACAAAGTAGTAGTGATTATTAAGTATTTATAAAATAAATTTTATTTAACAAAGGAGAATGTATTATGGCAGTAGATAACAACAAAGCTAAACAAGCTTATGACAACCAAACAGGTGTAAATGAGAAAGAACAAGAACAAAGACAAGAGCAACAAAATCAACAACCTGAGTTCACTAATAAATTATCATTTTCTGATGAAGTAATTGAAAAAATTGCTGGTATTGCAGCACGTGAAGTTAGTGGTATTTTAGAAATGAAAGGCGGATTTGTCGACAACATTTCTAGCTCATTCGGTAGCAGCAACAATGTAACACAAGGTGTTAGTGTTGAAGTTGGTGAAAAACAAGCTGCTGTTGACTTAAAAGTTGTTTTAGAATATGGCGAATCAGCTCCAAAAATCTTCCGTAAAGTAACTGACTTAGTTAAAGAACAAGTTAAATATATTACTGGTCTTGACGTAGTTGAAGTTAATATGCGCGTTGAAGATGTAATGACTAAAAAAGAATGGTCTCAAAAAAATGAAAAAAACCAAAGCTCAAACAATGAGGACAAAGGTTTACAATAATTAATTGAGAATCTAATAAAAGTACCGATAAAGCCTAGGCTTTATCGGTACTTTTTTCGTATTTAAAATTAATATAAACGCATTCATTCAATCTATTTTTACTTTAATCTAGCGGACGGTAAAGTGGGTTATCGACTTTGATGTACGTATAATAGTCTGCTTCATCTTCTAATCTCATTGTCGTTACACATTTATAATCAATTTTCGAAGCAAATAAAATGGATTTAATTGATTTGATTCTAGTCGTATCATCCATAGTTTGTGAGATTACTTGAAGTTTTTCATGAAGCATATTGCTAATCATAGACCAAATTGAAGTCTCCAAGTCTTTACTTTCACTAGCCTGAGCTATGGATACGATGAGTTCACCGAGATGATTTTGGATACTTGAATAGAAGACTTTGTTAAATACGGTTTGAGATTGATCAGTTAATATTAATGACTTTTCATGAAATGTATCGGTAGAATAACCCATGCTATTTAGATAGTGCTCATCAATACGTAAACCCTCAAAATCCCTAATATAGAGCTTATCTATAGAACCATCATGTTTAAATGTCGCAATTGAATTTTGTAAGTGAGCTTCTAAAGCGATGCCATATTTTACATATAACGGTAATGCTAAATCTATTAATGCTTGAGCATACGATTGCATCCATTGGATACTCGCCTCATCATAACTCTCGAATTGATGTGCTTTTTTGTATTTTTTAATTAATGTCCATATAGGTGTTTCACTATTATTGATATAGTTAGCAACAAGACTTGATGGAATCATCGGTATGGTATTGCTTTGAATAGATTTATAAATGTTTTCACGAAATAGTGTACCTAATTGTTCACTTTTAATGGTTTGTATCGATTCGGCGTCTTGCGGATTATAAAAATGTATACTTGCGAGCTCATCAATCGTATCTGCCTTAATATTTTTAAAGAGACTATCTGTGCTTTTAATATTATTTAATATTCTTGTAACTTGTGGCCCATTAATTGTTGTCTGTTCAGATAAAGTACGAATTTCACCAGTAATGTGAACATTAGTGGATAACTTGATATGTGGTAATGTTTCTGGTAATTCAGGCATCAGCGTCCTAAATGATAAACCTGCAAAATAATCTAATTCGTAGTCAACAGGGATAATGAGTCCTTTTTCAAGTTCTTGAATATAATCTTGTTTTAAAATTTCATCATATTGCCATGGATGTACAGCCATCGCGTAGTAATTATCAACTTTGTCATTACCGAGTATTTTAACTGCTGAATCATGTAAACCATCAAAGCAATTGTAGACTAAGTCATTATAATTATTATTTAAAGCATGTGTTTTAGCGATATTTTTATGAATTAATATAAATTGCAATTTGATGTTATTTGCAAATTCAGAAGAATAAGCAATTGCAGTTTCAGGTGTCATACCTTTACGTAATTTGGCACCTGGATGTAATGGATGACCTTCGACAACTGCTTGCTCAGACCTTAAATACGGATCGGCCGATGCGTAAATGAGTTCACACAATGGTTCGCTATCATCAGTCAGTGTATACGCCTGATAACTTAATGCTATGGCCATATTAGCTACGCTATTATCCATATCTTCTTTGAACTGCATACTTGCCTCATTATCTAAGTGAGGTGCTTCTAATAAAATACACGATAATATTTCACTTGGATGTAATATACGATGATATTCATTATTTTGTTCAAAATAAAATGGCCCTGTCACATTAATTCTGTCGAAGGCATGTTGTCCTAAAATAGGCGCATATAACTTTCTTTGTGCATGTGGGAATGAAATTGTTAATACTTTCGTATGTGGTGTAGCTATTGTGAAAGATAACTGTTTAGTATCAATGATTTCACTGTAATCTCGGCAATTAACTAAATTCTCCCGATGCATTGAAGTTATCAATCTTTGTGAAATTTTATCTCGACTTTCTAATAATATAGAATTAAATACCTCTGCCCAAGAAGGGTTTACAGATTGTATATAAGACAGCGCGTATTGTTCATCATTAGTAAGTTTATTAATTAAATTGTTGTCGTTTATTTTGGAATTCATAATGCACCTCTAAAAAAATTATTTTACAAACGTATAAGATATTTGTATAATCCATATTATCGATAATGATAATTATTATCAATTAAAAAAACAGGAGGAATTACATGGCAAAGTATTTTTTTCCAAGTTCATTCTTACTGTTTTTAGGGAACTGGATTGGACAAATTACGCTGAATTGGTATGTATTTACTTTATATCATAACGCAATTTATCTCGGATTAATTAATTTTTTCCGACTCGTACCCATTTTGCTCATAAGTGTATGGGCGGGCAGTTTGGCAGATAAATATGAAAAAGGTAATCTTTTAAAAATAACTGTATCAGCGTCTTGCATATTAACTACTATACTATGTATTTTAACATTTCAACATGCAAAACTACCTATTGTTGTATTTTTAATTTATGCGCTTGGGCGGGGAATAATGAGCGCTATAGAAACACCAGTACGTCAAGCAGTGCTACCAGATTTAACTCAAAGATTAACGACGACTCAGGCTGTTGCTTATCACTCATTTATTATTAATATTTGTAGATCGATTGGACCCGCCATCGCAGGTTTTATCATGGCTACTTACAATGCAGAAATAAGTTTTGGCGTTCAAGCGTTTTGCTATCTTGTATCACTCATACTTTGTTTGCCATTGAACTTTAGTGAGCATATAATAGCTAAGGAAAATACAGATGTAAGCATAAAGTATGTGATGACATATTTTAAAGAAAATTTAGAAGGATCTAGAATCTTTGTGACGTCATTATTGATTATGGCAACTGGATTTACCTATACAACGTTATTACCAGTATTAACGGATAAAACATTTCCCAACCAAGTGACTATTTTTGGGAGTGCTATGACGTGTTGTGCGATAGGTGGTATTATTGCAACCATGATTTTACCTAATATTTTAGAGAAAGTATCAATGGTGAAAATGTATTACGTGAGTTCGATTTTATTCGGAGTATCACTGCTTTGTACAATTAGCAGTCAAACTTGGTTGTTATTTACATCTATATTCTTTATAGGTCTTTTTAGCCAATGGGCACGCACTACAAATAGAATTTACTTCCAACATCGAGTGAAAGCAGAACATAGAGGTAAAATACTCAGCGTCGTAATGATGGACAGAGGAATGATTCCTTTAGGCGCAATGGTCATGAGTTTCTTGGCAGAATTTATCGGGATTATTGAAACTTTCGTCATCATGGGTATAAGTACATTTATCATCGCATTCGTATTTAGTGTGATTAGTAGACAAAGAAAAAATGGAGGCAGTATTGCATGATGCATCAAACGTGGCAGTTAGCAGATAGAAATGTACAATATCGTATTTTTAATGCAATTATTAAAGAACAAATTTTTCCTGAAAACATGTTTTTTAACGAGTATGAGCATTTTGTTGAATTGCAAATTCATGGCCAAGTGTTGAAATTACAAAAATCTAGAAAGAGTGCTATGGAAAGATATGAATTTTATGGTGCTATCTCCTATATCAAAGGTAAAGTAGAGACTGAGATTGCTTCATTAGAACAACTTTTAACTGTACTGGATACTCATTTTGATATTCCAATTAGTCAAAGATTAACTGAAGAATTGCTATCCAGTAGAGAAGGGTTCGCATTAACGTATGAACACTTTAATCATAGACAATCGCTAATTCATGCAACACTTAAATTTTCAAAAATGCCTGAAACAATTAATTTCTTTTCATGGCTTCAACATATGGCAGATACTGAACAAATTAATGACTTAAGTTATTCAGAAAGTCTTGTCATCGAAGGTCATCCAACACACCCTTTATCAAAGACGAAGTTACCTTTATCAGAAGCAGAGATTAAACAATATGCACCAGAATTTGAAAAAATAATTGGTTTGCCAATCATGCTTATACATAAACAACATTGTGTCATAACATCTATGGAAAACGATACGGACTTCATTTTAGATGAGATTGTTCCTGAATATCGTTATAAATTAAAAGCCTTCTTGGATGTTCACGACTTGGAATTAAATGATTATAGTTTAATGTTTGTACACCCTTGGCAGTATGAAAAGGTTATTCCGCATCAATTTGCAGAATGGATTGAATCTAAGTATTTATTACCAACACCTTTTGAAGTTGAAGCAAAAGCAACACTATCATTTAGAACGATGCAATTAATAGGGAAACCTTACCATATCAAGTTACCAGTTGATGTACAAGCCACAAGTGCAGTACGTACAGTGTCTAGTGTGACAACGGTAGATGGGCCTAAACTCAGTTATGAATTACAGGATATGCTAGATATATATCCTCAACTGCATGTTTCTATGGAGCCGTTTGGTATTCATGCTAAGACGGAGCCTGATATTGCACGTCATTTGGCTTGTATTGTCAGACATCAACCCTATTTGGCTGATAATGGTACAACTATAGTGACAGCGAGTTTAGTCAATAGAAATCCAGTTGATAACCAAATAACAGTAGATAGTTATTTGAATTGGATTAATGATGAAATTACAGAGGGTACGATTAAGAAATTTCTCAGTGTTTATACCAAAACATTGATTGATCCTTTAGTAGCCTATATACAAGATTATGGTATTGCGTTAGAAGCACATATGCAAAATACAATTGTTAATTTAGGTCCTAATTATCAAATGCAATTTATTATTAGAGATTTAGGTGGTTCAAGAATTGATTTATCAACATTACAACAAAAATTGCCCAATATCACGCTTACAAATAAAAGTTTAATAGCAGAAAATATAGAATCAGTCATTGCTAAATTTCAACATGCTGTAATTCAAAATCAAATTGCGGAACTGATTCATCATTTTTCTCAATATGATGGGGTTGAAGAAACACAGCTATTTGAGATTGTAAGTGAAATTGTAGAACAAGCAATTGATCCCCATAAACCACATGCCCAAAAATTAAGAAATGTGCTATTTGGGCCGACAATTACTGTTAAAGCTTTATTAAGAATGAGAATGGAAAGCAAAGTGAAACAATATGTAACAATAGATTTGAGGAATCCGATATATAAAGAGGTGTAACGTATGGCGCAAGTAAAAATAAATTTATCAAAAATAAAATACAATGCTCAAGTGCTATCGTCTATTTTTAATCAAAATCATATACGATTTACACCCGTAATTAAGTGTGTTGGTGGTGATAATAGAATTGTAGAAACACTCAAAGAAATCGGATTGACACACTTTGCAGATGCCCGTATTGAGAACATTACTAAAAGTAAAAATGAAGATCTATCTTTTATGATGATTAGGACGCCAAGTCGAAGCGAATTAAACGATGTCGTGCAGCAAACGGATATCAGTATCCAAACTGAAATAACAACGATTCGACGATTAAATGATATCGCTAGGGAAAAAGGTACAAAACATAAAATATTGTTGATGGTAGATTGGAAAGACGGTCGAGAGGGCATTCTTACCTATGACATCATTGATTATATTAATGAAATTTTGTACATGCACCATGTGTTAATCGTTGGTCTTGCGTTTAATTTTATGTGTTTTCAATCAGTCATACCTACAGAAGAAGATGTGGCTTTAATCAATCAATTTGTAGATTCAGTGGAACGTGAGACAAATATGAAATTTTCAATTATTTCAGGTGGCAATTCGAGTATGATTCCCCAAATGCTTTATAGAGATTTTGGCAGAATTAATGAGTTAAGAATAGGTGAAACTTTATTTAGAGGTGTAGAAACAACAACAAATCAATCCATAGCTTCTTTATATCAAAATGCAATAACCTTAGAAGCGGAAATTGTAGAAATTAAACCTCGAATGAATATTGCTACCGGACATCAATACTTACAAGCGATTGTGGATATAGGAAATTTAGATACAGCTGTTGAAGATATCCAACCGTTACATCACCATATAAGCATTGCAGGTGCTACGAGTGATCATGTCATGCTTGATTTATTGAATCAAGATTACTATCAAGTAGGTGATAAAATACAATTCAGTTTAGGTTATAAAGCATTAGCCCATAGTATGTATATGGTTAATTTAAAAAAAGCTTATCATCACGATGAGATCATAGAAAATTTGTGTAACAATTTTAATGTTGAAAAATCAAATCGTTTTAAGCTTTAATAAAAAGACTAAAAGTTTTTATTGACACCGATAATCATTATCAATAGAATTAAATATGTAATTATACATATCTAAGGAGTGAAAACGATGAAACATAGTTATAAAATTATGGGTATCCTGTTTTTAACTTTAACACTAGTCATACTGGCTGCCTGTGGTAGTGTCAGTGATAATGATTCGAGTAAATCGGATAAAGGTGATGACAATAAAGAGGGTGTGACGATTAAACATGATGGAGGTACTACTAAAGTTGCCAAAGATCCTAAACGTGTTGTTGCACTTGAATTCTCATTTGTTGATGCATTAGCTGCTTTAAATGTGAAACCAGTAGGCGTAGCTGATGATGGTGACAAGAATAGAATTTTGGAACCAATACGAAAAGAAATTGGTGATTATACATCTGTAGGCGCACGTAAACAACCAAACTTAGAAGAAATCAGCAACCAAAAACCGGATGTCATTATTGCAGATACGAATAGACATAAAGGTATTCAAAAAGATTTAGAAAAAATTGCACCAACGATTATGTTACCAAGCTTTGATAGTGATTATAAAGATAATATAGAAGCCTTTAAAACAATTGCTAAAGCAGTCGGTAAAGAAGATAAAGGTAAAGAAAGACTTAAAGAACACGATGAATTAATGGATAAATATAGTAAAGAAATTACTATGGATAAAAAACAATCCGTGTTACCTGCAGTAGTAGCGAAATCAGGACTACTTGCACATCCTGAAAACACATACGTAGGTCAATTATTAAAAGAATTAGGCTTTAATAATGCATTAAATAAAACAAAAACAGATAACTTATCTAAATACTTAAAAGGACCTTACTTACAATTAAATGCCGAAGTACTGTCAGATATTAATCCTGGACGTATGTTTATTATGGCAGACAAAGGTGAAAACGATCCAAATCTTAAAAAACAAGAAAACGATCCAGTTTGGCAAGATTTAGATGCAGTGAAAAATAATCGTGTTTCTGTAGTAGATCGAAATACATGGGCACGTGCACGTGGCATTATTTCTTCTGAGGAAATTGCTAAGCAACTAGTAGATATTTCTAAAGAGGAAAAAAAGGATAATCAACAAAAGTAGGGTGACAGGTAAATGACTAAATCAAATAGCATTGACCCAACCAAATTAATAGAGAAAAAAACAAGAAAACGCACAGCACTCACATTTATTGTGAGTGTGTGTGCGCTTTTTGTCATTATATACTTCAATTTAAGTGTTGGGTCGTCGCATATTACGTTTAACGATTTCATGGATTACATATGGCATCATACCGACACGAAACAAACATTTTTAATACATAATGTGCGTATGCCACGCATGTTGGCAGCCTTATTCATTGGTGCTGCCCTGGGTGTAGCAGGTCTGTTAATGCAGGCAATGACGAGAAACCCATTGGCATCACCTCAAATTTTTGGTGTGAATGCCGGTGCTTCATTTGTTATCGTCTTTATCACTATGATTGTACCTGCTTTATCTGAATTCGCAACAATACTTGCATTTATAGGCGCATTTATAGGCGGACTTACAGTATATTTTCTATCTGGATCCACTAAGGGCATGACGCCAGTTAAACTAGCACTAGCTGGTATGGCAATCCATCTATTTTTTTCTAGCTTGACTCAAGGCATTATCCTTTTAAATGAAGATGCAACTTCAACGGTAATGTTTTGGCTTGTGGGTTCATTATCTACAATACAATGGCCACAAATTATAGGTGTCATACCATGGTTTGTGCTCGCATTTATAGGGGCCATTGCGATTGCTAAGCAACTAACAATCATGGAACTTGGTGAAGATTTAGCTACGTCTTTAGGACAAAATGTTAAATTAGTAAGAATAGCCACTGGTTTATTGGTCATTGTACTTGCAGGGGCATCCGTTTCAATTGCAGGACCAATTGGATTTGTAGGATTAATTGTACCTCATATTGTAAAACACTATATACGTGCAGATTATAGATTAATGGTTCCACTGACAATGGTGATTGGTGCAGATTTACTATTGTTATCTGATGTTTTAAGTCGATTAATTGCTTTTCCATTTGAATCACCAGTTGGTATCGTGACTTCATTTGTAGGCGCACTATACTTCTTATTAATAACAATTAAAGGAGTTGATAGATTATGATGGGTAAATTAACTTTGCGTTATAGCATCGTAACAGTTTTGTTAATAATTTCTGCAATCGCATCATTGTCTATCGGTGCTGTATTTATGAATCCAATTGAAGCGGTTAAAAGTTTATTTAATCATGATAACTTTATTTTAAATGAATATAGAATACCTCGAATGTTTCTAGCAATAATTGTTGGTAGTAGTTTAGCAATATCTGGCTCATTGATACAAGGTGTCGTGAGAAATGCCCTAGCGTCTCCAGATGTTATTGGTATTACAAAAGGTGCCAGTTTATCTGCTGTAACAATTATTATGTTGTTTCCTTCTGCACCGTTGTTTATACTACCTTTTGGTTCGTTTGCAGGAGCATTGTGTATTAGTATCATATTAACTGTATTGATATCTAAGTTTAATGTTCAAGGCTCAAAACTTGCACTTATAGGTTTAGCAATTGGTGCGATTTGTACAGCAATTGTGCAATATTTATTAATTCGAAATCCAATGGATGCAAATACGGCATTAGTTTGGTTAACAGGTAGTTTGTATGGTCACAGTATGATGAATGTTTGGGTTATTTTGCCTTGGTTTATCATCGCACTTCCGATTATTCTATATTATTGTCATCAACTCGATATTTTGTCATTAGGTGATGATATTGCAACGGCATTAGGGACAAAAGTGAAAAAAATTAAAATGATTCTTCTATTATTAGCTGTCATTTTAGCCGGTGCATCTATTTCAATTGTGGGTGGATTGAGTTTTCTAGGATTGATAGCGCCGCATATTGCAAGAAGAATTGTAGGTCATAAACACATTCATATTACGCTAATGTCAGGGTTGATTGGGGCTTTACTCCTTTCAATCAGTGATTGCATTGCAAGAGGCGTCCATCCGCCCCTTGATATTCCAGTAGGGGTGATTGTGGCAATTGTAGGTGTACCATACTTTTTATTTTTATTAAGAAAAATTTAATTTAAATTAAGTAAAGAAATAGGATGTAAATTGCAAAAGTAATCGCTTTCATTTAAAGTAGAATTAATTCTATGCTTATAGAATCGATTCTACTTTTTTAAAATGACAGTAAATAGACAAAAATTACCGATTTACATATTTATACATTATACGTTATAATTATAGCTGTTGTTTTTTAAAAATAAAATCAAATTAATACACCTAAGGGGTGAATAGAGTGAATCAATATAGTAAAGCCCAGATTGTACGTGGTCGACTTAAGTTTATTATCATGTCTTTAATTGGCATAATTTTATTCTTAATGCCAATAAGCGTGACTGAAGATGGTGAAAAACAAACAACTTTACCTGTTGCATTTTTAGCTGGACTTTTGAAAGACACTATCGGAGGTGCAATGCCTTTAATTATTGTGATTATTATTACACTATCAGGTATTTTATCTGTATTATGTTCTACAGTACTGAAAAATAAATTAGCACCGGAAGGATTAATGTACAACGCATTTAATGTTAAAATCGGATGGCTCATTTTGAGAATATTAGCAGTTGTATTTGTATGGATTACATATTTAAAAGTCGGCACTGAAGTCATATATTCTGCAGACACAGGTGGTCTTGTATTTGAAAGTTTACTACCGACGTTGGTTACGGTATTTTTCTTTGCTGCACTATTCTTACCATTGCTTATGGAATATGGATTATTGGAATTACTAGGACCAGTATTTAGACCTATTATGAGACCATTATTCACATTGCCGGGTCGTTCTACAGTAGATAATTTAGCATCTTTTATTGGTGATGGTACGGTAGGTGTCTTAATTACAAGTAGACAATATGAAGAAGGATTCTACTCAAGACGTGAAGCAACAGTGATTGCAACTACATTTAGTGTTGTATCTCTTACCTTTGCAATTGTTGTTGCAGAAACTGTGCACATGCAAAACCATTTCTTTTATTTTTATTTAACGGTTATTATTTCTTGTTTAGTGTGTGCATTTATTTTACCAAGGATTTGGCCTTTAAAATCTATTAAAGATGAATATGCAAAAGAAGTTTCTGAGGAAATGAGAACTGAGCAGCTACCAGAAAACAAAACGCCATTAAGACATGGATTTGACATGGCTACAGAAACTGGTATTAAAGCACCTGGTTTTAGATTATTTTTCAAATCAGGTTTTAAAACAGTGATTGATATGTGGTTCGTTATTTTGCCAGTAGTCATGAGTGTAGGGACATTAGCTACAATTATCGCGACATATACGCCTTTATTTTCAATTATTGGTAAACCATTTGTACCATTTTTAGAATTACTACAAATTCCTGAAGCTGTACAAGCCTCAGAGACTGTATTAATTGGATTTGCCGATATGTTTTTACCATCTATTTTAATTGAAGGTGTAGGTAATGATATTACTTTATTTGTAGTTGGTGCATTAAGTATTACTCAATTAATATACTTATCAGAAGTAGGCGGTGTGATCTTAGGATCAAAGATACCTGTGAGTATTTTTAAGCTTTTCGTTATTTTCTTAATTAGAACGATCATTGCGTTACCTATTATTTCATTGATGGCACATTTATATTTCAATTAATAGGCGCCTTTACAGATTAAATATCACATTGTATTACTAAAGTATTGTCATACAAAAAGCCATAAAGCAATCTATCAATATAGATACTTTATGGCTATTTTTAATTTGTCATATAATGTATGAACTGTAAAAACTACCGGTACTGGTATCGCTAATATAACGTCAGAGTTATGAGAGCTCTGAAATCACATTTGCTTTAACTACTTTATTACCTAGGATAGGTGAATCGTCACTTTTAGTTTTTGATTTACCTTCATGTGCTTCTTTGAAAGCATCGCTCTTCAACCAACCTTTAAAGTCATCTTCAGAATCCCACCAAGTATTGATATACATTTGATCGTAATCTGCTTCATCATCAATAAGCCAAACTTCAACTTTTTGGAAGCCTTCTAATTCTTGGATTTTACCACCTTGAGTAAACTTTGATGCCATTTTTTCTGCGAAGCCTTTTTTAACATCGATTCGATTTGTTACAACGTACATGCTGCACACCTTCTTTCATTAATATAAATATATTATAGCATTGTTGATTTAAGAAGGTAATTGAGAACGCTTATTAATTAGCGAGCAGATTACAATTGAAAGGCGGTAAATGGTTCAAGCTATTTATAGCAAAGTGAAAATCTCATTAGGTCATTTGTTATAGAAGAAAAGAGGTATAACGAGTAAAATTTAAATTTACTCGTTATACCTCTTTTTATTAATTTTATTTAAGTGAAGTTATTATATGAATTACTTGGTAACTTCATTATAAACTTTTTGATCATTTTGCGTATAAATAATGTATTCATGGTCATCAGTATCGATGATAACGCGGTTCGTTTTTCCAAATGTAGAACCGATTCTCGAAACTTTATCTCTATCGAGTTTTGGTACTTCATGGATATTTTGATCTTGTGAAATGTTCTTAATTTCACTTGTTGGAATTTTGATATCTGCAACTCTCCACTGAATTCTTACTTCATTATTATCTTTTTTTACTGTCATTGCCATAACTCGAACACATCCTTTAAATAATTTGTAGATATATCATACAATATATTGCAATCGTTTTCAAGCGATTGTGTGATACTTTTTCGAAAAAGGTTATACTCATATGTTTTTACGAAAGTATGTTCGCATTAATCGTGTGATTATGCTAAAATATTAATGATAAGGAGAAGTGAAAATGACAGGTAAAACACATGCATCATGCGGCTTATTAGTCGGGGCTTTAACTATAGAATATTTTCATACAGATTTGTTTACTTCGATTACAGTTATTACGCTTGCAGTCATATCAAGTTTAGTACCTGATATTTGTCATACCCAAAGCAAGATAGGAAGACGATTTAAACTGATTAGTTTTTTCATTAGAATGATATTTGGGCACAGGACATTCACACATTCATTGTTATTCATCGCAATTATTGTTTGTTTACTATATGTCATACAAACGCCATCATACTATTTAGTTACGATTATTCTAGGATTGCTTTCACATGTTATACTAGATATGCTAACGCCAAGAGGTGTTAAGTTATTTTATCCGATACCAATTAATGTGAAATTCCTAGTTGTATTTAAAACTGGTGGGCTAGTTGATATCTCATTGGCAAGTGCATTGACCATTGGCGCAATTTATGTGATTTTTCATCCATTTTTTAATAATCTATTCTTGAATTGGTTATAATTATGGTTGTCCTAAGAATCATAATAATATAAAGTACATATAGTGAAATGATATATCCATATTATAAAAAAGGTATAAATTATATCTGATTAAATGGATATTAAGGAGAGAGAGCATGTTAGATAAGAAAACGCTAGAAAAGTTTAATCAAGAACATCTCATTGAGTTTGAAAAATTAATGAGTTCAAATGAGAAAGAACACTTATCTGAAAAACTTGAATCATTAAATTTAGCTGATATTAGAAATTTATATAATGATTTATACTTGAATAAAAAGGTAATTGATGATGTTTCTTCTGTTAATGAAGTCAAATATGACGTGAAAAGCGAATTTACAGTTGATGAAATCGAACAATATGAAAAAATTGGACTTGATGCGATTAAAAAAGGCAAATTTGCAGTTTTATTAATGGCTGGTGGTCAAGGGACAAGGTTAGGCTACAAAGGTCCAAAAGGTTCATTTGAAATTGAAGATACGAGTTTGTTTGAAATTCAAGCGAAACAATTATTGGCATTAAAAGAACAAACAGGTCAGTATATCGACTGGTATATTATGACAAGTAAAATTAATGATAAAGAAACACAACTATATTTCGAGTCGAAAAATTATTTTGGTTACGACAGAGATCATGTACACTTCTTTATGCAAGATAATATTGTCGCTTTGTCAGAAGAGGGTAAACTGGTATTGGATGTGGATAGTAATATTCTTGAAACGCCAAACGGTAATGGTGGTGTATTTAAATCATTAGCAAAATCAGGTTATTTAGATGAAATGACTGAAAATGGCGTCGAATATATTTTCTTAAATAATATTGATAATGTGTTAGTTAAAGTATTAGATCCATTATTTGCAGGATACACATTTCAGAAAAGTATGGACATCACTACTAAGTCCATACAACCCAAGGATGGGGAAAGTGTTGGTAGGTTAGTCAATGCGAATCAAAAAGACACGGTTCTAGAATATTCAGAATTAGATCCAGAAATAGCTAATGAGTTTAACAATGCTAATATTGGAATCCACTCATTTAAACTGGCGTTTATCAATAATGTTGTTGATTACGACTTACCATATCATTTAGCGATTAAAAACTTAAAACAATTAGATGAAGACTTTGGTGTAATTGAACTACCGACATTAAAGTTTGAACTATTTTATTTTGATATCTTCCAATATGCGCATAGTTTTGTAACATTACAGGTACCTAGAGAGGAAGAATTCTCTCCACTTAAGAATAAAGAAGGTAAAGATAGTGTTGAAACGGCTACGGCTGATTTAAAACGCATGAATATGATATAAAAAGGTGGTTACACTCATGTCTCATTCAGTAGAAGCTGAAGATAATAAACTGGTTAAAACATTTAAAGATATTATTCCCCTGACTTTTGGGGAAGAAATTGGCAACTCAGTATCACATGGAGTGGCTGCTTTTATAGCATTATGTGCATTGCCTTATGCAGCGATACATAGTTTTCTTGAATATGGTGTGTTAGGTGCCTTTAGTGTCTCTGTTTATGTAATAAGTATTTTTTTAATGTTTATCTCATCAACGGTATATCATGCCATGCCAAATCAATCATCACATAAATTCATATTAAGAATAATCGATCATAGTATGATTTATGTCGCGATTGCAGGTACTTATACACCGATATGTCTTACTTTGGTCGGTGGTTGGATTGGCTGGTCTAGCATGGTTGTCTTGTGGGGCATTACAATCTGGGGCATTCTTTACAAATCGTTAGCAAAAAATGTTAATCATAAGTTAAGTTTGATTATGTATTTAGTTATGGGATGGATTGGTGTACTATTTTTGCCAACAATTATTTTTGATTCATCTTTACTATTTATGTTATTTATATTGTTTGGTGGACTTGCCTATACAATAGGAGCTTGGTTTTATGCTCAAAAAAACCGTCCGTATTTTCATATGATATGGCATTTCTTCATTGTAGTTGCATCCGTATTTCACTTTGTAGCTATCATGTATTTTATGTAAGATAATTAAAGTTGTTAACAGTGTTCATTGACATTGTTAGCAGCTTTTTTTATGGCATGTTTAAATGTTGTATGCACTGAAGAGCGTTTTTGAAAAATGTGTTGAACTTATAAATAAATAATGGTTAAGTAGATATTGATATTGTTAGAAAATTTAAGGGTTAGGAAGTTATATATGAATATAAAATCATTAGGCATTATTATTGCGTTAATATTAATTATGTTTATGTCTGCAATAGAAACTTCAATCGTTTCCTTAGCATTGCCAACTATAAAAAATGATTTAAACGTAACGTCATCTATTTCATTGATATTTGCTGTGTATTTTATTGCAATTGTTATTGCAAACCCGATTGTTGGGGAATTGTTAGATCGTACTAAAATTATATATATTACATTATTAGGGCTTATGTTATTTACAATAGGAAGTTTATTTTCAGGGCTAAGTGACACATTTACCATGTTAATCATCTCTCGCTTTATTCAAGGATTGGGTGCAGGTGTCATGATGGCATTAAGCCAAATTGTCCCAAAACTGGCATTTGAGATACCTTTACGCTATAAAATCATGGGAATCGTTGGAAGTGTATGGGGGATATCCAGTATTATAGGACCTGTTTTAGGTGGCGGTATTTTAGAGTTTGCTACATGGCATTGGCTATTCTTCGTGAATATTCCAATTTCAATTATTGCAATCATACTTGTAGTGATTACATTTCATTTCGAGAATGAAAGTACATCAACTAGTGCTAAATTAGATGTAAAAGGCTTATCGTTATTTTATACTTTTGTATTCTTTTTAATATTTGCAGTGATGTATACAGCCAATATTTATTTAAATATCATTTCAATCATATTAGCTACGGTTGTCGGTGTTGTGTTATATAGAAATGAAAAGACAATAAAAACACCTTTTATACCAGTGCAAGAATTTAATAAAACAATTGTTTTAATATTTTTTACTGATTTTGCATATGCAACTATACTTATGGGTTATAACCTCTATATGCCAATTTATTTACAAGAAGATCTTGGCTTATCTCCATTACAAAGTGGGTTTGTTATTTTTCCAATTTCGTTTGCGTGGCTAGTATTGAATTTTAATTTAGATAAAATAGAAGCAAAAATGACTAGGAAGGCATTATATATATTTGCATTTACATGTTTAATGCTTTGTGGCATTTTAGTATTTATAGGAACTAACTCTCCAATTTTTATTGCTTGTAGTTTGTTATTAGCAGGTATAAGCTTTGGTACAGTTTATACTAAAAATAGTGTTATCACACAAGAAGAAACCTCTCCTAAAAATATGAAGCGTATGATGTCATTATACACTTTGACTAAGAGCCTGGGTAATTCAGTCGGATCGACAATTATGGGCTATGTCTATGCGTTATCTATTCCAATTATTGGTTTGCATATTCATAACATTGTAATTTTGAGCTTTGTCATCTTGTTTATACTTATAATATTATGGTCCATCACATATCGAAAACAAGATACATTAACTTAACATGTTTTAACATTGCTAAGTGTTTTTGTTTAAAATGAATAACAAATGATAATATAGTAGGTTGAATTTCTGTCGTTTGGTCATATAAAGTTATAATGGTAAGATATATAATGCATTCATATCACATATAAGAAAATATATGTTTATATAGTCAATGATTGATTAAGAAAGGGAGGACAGTAAGCTATGAAATATTTAAGATATTTATTAACAACGCTTATTGTGCTTTCTGTATTTATTATTTCTGGTGCGATTTTTTTAACTTTTTTAGGATTTGGTTTATACGGATTAAGTAGAATTTTAATCTACTTTCATCTTGCATATTTTGGTTATAATAAAAGTTTTTACGATAACTTGATATATTACGGTAGTTATATTGTATTAGGCTATTTCAATTTATTCATTGTAGAAAATTTAATGGATTATTTTAGAAAAAAATTACCTGAAAATCCTTACTTTCAAGGACTTACCTTTCAATTAATTACGTTTTCAGTAACTACATTGTTGTTTTATTTTATAGTGCACATACATTATACCTATATCGACATCGACTTTTGGGTAATTGTATTAATTATTGGCGTATTATTCATCTGTAAAGAAATATTTTATCCGGATAGTAAAAATTTAAATCAAAAAAATAAATAATGTAAGTGAACATTATATTCTTAAACATAAGGAAGATATTGCATATTTTGAATTCCAAACAACTTAAATACATTGATCTAAAGTGAAAGTAGTTAGCTTATTATTCTAATATTAAGAATAGATTGAGCTAACTGCTTTTTTATTGAACAAATTATATTTATACTTAAATTAAGCTATTTAAAGCAAATGTTAGTTTTGTTTGTTAAAATATAATTGATATTTAAATAAGAGGGGGACGCTTTGTGTTAACGATAGCGCAAGTTAAAGAACTTGTTGGAGAATTAAAAGATCCAATAATAGATGTACCATTAAAAGAAACAGATGGAATAGTAGAAGTTACTATTAAAGAAGAGATAGAACACGTTAGTGTTAAAGTAGCAATGGCGCAATTAGGTGGACAACCGCAATTAGATTTGCAAATGGCTATTGTAGAAGTATTAAAGGAAAATGGAGCAAACACGGTTGGCATCAGATTTGAAGAATTGCCGAGTGATGTTGTTGAGCAATATCGTGGCTCTGGCGAAAACGAAAATCAAACCATTGAAGGATTACTTTCAAAAGATAATCCAGTAGAATTTATCGCTATTGCTTCTGGTAAAGGGGGCGTTGGTAAATCAACAGTCGCTGTTAATCTAGCAGTATCATTAGCGCGTGAAGGTAAAAAAGTAGGCTTAGTAGATGCTGATATCTACGGTTTTAGTGTTCCAGATATGATGGGAATTGATGAGAAACCAGGTGTACAAGGCAAAGAAATCATTCCCGTAGAACGTCATGGTGTGAAAGTGATCTCAATGGCATTCTTTGTAGAAGAGAATGCACCAGTGATTTGGAGAGGACCCATGCTAGGTAAAATGTTAACTAATTTCTTTGTAGAAGTTAGATGGGGAGATTTAGACTACCTTATCTTAGATCTACCTCCAGGCACAGGAGATATTGCATTAGATGTTCATACGATGCTACCTTCAAGTAAGGAAATTATAGTGACAACGCCACATCCAACAGCAGCATTTGTCGCAGCCCGTGCTGGTGCAATGGCTAAACATACAGAACATTCTATTCTAGGTGTAATCGAAAATATGTCTTATTTCCAAAGTAAAGAAACAGGGAATAAAGAATATGTATTCGGTACTGGTGGCGGAGAAAAACTTGCAGAAGAACTACAAACTGACTTGCTAGGACATCTCCCGTTAGAACAACCATCTTGGAATCCAAAAGACTTTGCACCTTCAATTTATCAAGCTGATGATCGACTCGGTGAAATCTATCAATCCATGGCACAACAAATCATTGATAAAACGACAAAATAAGTCATTTCAGTAATGGATAGAGATTATTTTAATTTCTATCCATTTTTTTATTGCAATTTTTTTAAATGGTGGTAGAATTGTTTCTTGTGGCAAACAATTGCTACTAAATAAGTGAACGAAAGAAATCACAAAATCTTAAATTAAATATTGACTTTCCATTGAGGAATTGATATTATTTAAAAGTCGTCAAAAACGGCAACAACATTATTTAAAGAAATTATAAAAAGTGTAAAAAATATACTTGAAATAATCTTAATAATAATTTAATATTATTAAAGTAATGTTAATTACTCATTTAAAAAATATTAATTTTTTGTTGACAAGTTGTCAACAAAAATGATATAGTAATGAAGCAACTATTTAAATGAACATTGAAAACTGAATTGCAATATGTCAACGTTAATTCCGAACGC
>ERZ1023497.147-NODE-147-length-31654-cov-9.092028_pt1 | contig 31654 bp, 34 predicted proteins | sample MGYA00380543_ERZ1023497 | MGnify/ENA primary metagenome ERZ1023497 (study PRJEB33173, sample SAMEA4830384) | metagenome | study: EMG produced TPA metagenomics assembly of the PRJEB25223 data set... | reverse complement strand
TGGGTGGATTAACCATCCATATTTATCACAGACGTTAAATAAATACGAATAATTAGGCTCTTCACCACAAGTTGTACTTGAGATTTTAAGATAGGTATGCATAGGGAAAATAGAGGATACAAAAAATGCGAATTTTCCTGTATGGTAAAGGTGACCAAACCAAACCATTGGAGGAAAATTCGCATGTACGCTCAGTTTATCAAAGAACTCATCGATTTACCAGATGTTTTGATTCAAAAGGTGCGAAAAGAAGAAGAACGTTGGATTTTCGAACTTTCTCTACCCGAACAATGCCCATTATGTCCTGTCTGCTTGAAGCGTACAATCAAAATGACAGGCAAAAAGAAGCAATGGATGCATGGGTATGCTCAACGGATCGGCATCTTTTGGGTGGAACTCCCTGTGGAGCGTAGACGTTGTGGTACATGTGGCATGACATTCAGCACGTCTTATCCCGGAATTTCCCCTCGAAGTGTAGCGACGGATGCGTTTCAGCAATGGGTGGCGCAATCTTGCATCGGAACATCCATTCAGGCGGTGGCTCGTATGCTCAAGCTTCCTTACACGACCGTGGAACGTTGGTTTTATACCCATGCCCCTTCCTTCCTATCGAATGACATCCAACCAAAGGCAGTTTGTGTCGATGAGTTTGCGTTTCGAAAAGGGCATGATTACGGAGTGGCGATCATGGATGCCGAAACGGGAGAAGTGTATGCCGTTGAAGCAGGAAAGAACGAGGAAGCCATTGGACGTGTGTTGGCTCCTGTGTCTGATTCTGTTCAGTATGTCGTGAGCGATTTGGCTCCAGCGATGAAAAAAGCGATTCAAGGGGCGTGTCCGGAAGCGAAGCATGTGGTCGATTATTTTCATGTGATTCAATTGTTTACGGAAGCGTTGGATCGATGCCGCAAATCCTTCGGAAAAGGGAACAAGAAACATGGGCATGTCCGGTATGTTTGCCGCTTATTGACCCAGCGCCCCGAGAAGCTCACCGAGGAGGAACGCCAAACGGTGCGGGAGTGGCAGAAAGAGAGCGATTCCTTGCAGGCTGTCTATCAATCCCTTCAACATTTTCGTTATGTATCCAAAAGCCAAAACGAGCGACAAGCGAAACGTCGTTTGAACGCCTGGGTTCATCGGTATTTGTTTTGTCCTTGTTCTGCTGTTCGCGCCATCGCAAAATCACTCGTCAAACGAACAGACGAAATCATATCGTGCATTTTATCCCCTTATTCAAATGGGAAAATGGAGGGAACAAATAACAAGATCAAGCTGATGAAACGTCGGGGATACGGATACAGAAATATCCAGCGTTTTGCATTGCGGGTTCGGCTAGAAACAGCTAACATACTTTCATGACAGGTGCAAGTACAACTTTTGGTGATGAACCTTAATATATAGTCATAGACTTGTGTATTAAATTGATTCAATCTATCTAATTCTAATAGACTCCATGACACCATTGTTAAATTTTCATTTACTTCAACTACTACATTTTCTGTTTCAAGTTGATATTCTTTTTCTGCCCATTGAAACAAACCATTTTGTACATCTGTGTCGATTGCTAAAATCTTTTTACCATTTTTTATTAGTTCTTTAATTGTCTCTATAATTAAATTAGTCTTTCCATTTCCACCTTTATAGCTTGCTACTGTAATAATTTCAGTCATTTTGAATCTCCTTATTATCTTATTTTCAAACTGGGGCTAAATCCCAATTGTGAATAAAGGCAGTGAAACATGTTAAGTGTCTGTTTTCTTTAGTTCTCTCATACATTCGTTCAATTCTAATTAAGTCCGTTTCATGTACATATTCGTTCAAATTGATTGTCTTATGCTTATATTTTACCTTATATCTGCTATCTAATGTATTATTCTCATATACTAATAACGTAAATTTTTCTCCTACTATATCTCCTGTACCGTATTCTAATATTCCACTAATCTCTTTTTCTTCTGGTCTGAAAGTTATTGTTGCTAAAATTACCATACTAACCACTTCCTTAAGATTTTTAGTGATCTACAATAAAACTCGCTCCCAATTTTTCAACTCAATCACTGAATAAAACATATCTATGTCCCAATCATTTAGACTATAGGTACACATCAGCTTTCTATAATCTTCTTCGTCTATATAATCAATCATTTTCTTATTATCGTCGTAATACCTAACAACGAACTCTCCACGTTCTATAAATACTTCATGTTTCGTCTGCGTACTAACATTATCTGGTACTTCCAAATAACCTATAATATTTGCTGAGTAATCTTTTGATATAAATTCTATTGTCGCTAGTGTATTCATAATAAATTCCACCTTTTATATTATTTTAAATACTTTTTGTAAATTAAAGAGCTAATTTTTCCTTATTTAATAAATTCATTAAATCTATATACATATGCATTTCTTTTTCCTTTAAATTACTTTTTCGTAATTCTCCATTTAAATACACATCATAGATAGGTTCTTTGTAATAATGTATAACTTCTATTTCTTCCGGTAAACACGTCTTCATTACTTTATTAATATCTTCAAAGTTATCGCCATATACACTTTCTACGTTACTTTTTTCAATTACTGTATAACCGTTATCTGAAAATTTGTTAATGTACATTTCAATCACTCCTATAGTTAATTTAAGTTAATTATACCGTACGTTTATGTACGCGTCAATGAAAACATGTTACTTTAAATATTTTTTGTAAACAAAAACCCACTTCTAAAATTAGAAGCGGGTAGGGGTGGTTATTCTTGGCTATACGTCCCATTGCTATAATTAATATTTATTCCGTTCTCAGTATTAGATACCCACACGTTTAAATTAATCGTTTCACCGTCATCATTAATCGAATAAGCTCTAACATGACTTCCTCGTGGCACTAACTCTTTATCTTTATATACGGGGGTAACTTCATAAAAAATCTTAGCTTCTTTATTATTATAGATTGCATTTCTAACTTGTGTTTCCGAATAGCCCATGCCGCCACCGTTAGAGTCCTTATTAGTACCTACATTTTGACTTCTTGTCCCTAATGTAAGATTGTGAGTTTCCATATCTCCACCTAGAGACCATGCTAATGAATGTGATTTATTGTAAATGTAACCTCTATAACCATCTAACTGTAAAATTTTATTGTTGGATATATTACCTCTCCATGTTTGATCGCTCGCATCAAATTTCCCATCTTTATATTCACCTGCCACATGTACACTAGATGAAAATGAAGGTCTCTCTTGCGCTTTTGATGAATGACTCATAACACTATCGTATGTTACTAATGCTGTAACTTTACCAGCACGTCCATATTTATCTAATTTAGGATAATTAGCCCAAAATTCACTATCTCCATTTTTTTGTAATAAGTCTTTATCATTATCAGTTAATGATGTTTGATTATTATTAATGTATTTATAATTTTCTCGGTTAGTCTTTTCACCAATTAGCTCTTTATCTGCTTTGGTGTTTTCAATTGAACCCGTCGTTAATTTATTAATAATACCTTTAACATCAAGTTCATTGTTATTATTATCCTCATTGATAAATAAAAAAGCACCAATGAGTACTACTACTGTGACGATTGTACTAAGTACCTTTTTCATATATGCACCTCTAAATATGTTGTTTTTAATATTTTTTGTAATTTTATACTGAAAATAAAAACCACTTGAAGCGGTCTTTATATAATAGTCGATATATAAAAAGCATCGACTGCTCGCTACAAACAATCAATGCTTAATGTATAGCTTTAAAACGATTAACGTCTTAAACTTTAGATACTATAACTAATATAGCATAAACATTGACATGATTGTACATTATTATTTTCGTTCAATTCTTGCTTTACTCAATAAATCTATATAATCATATAATTGTTGTACTGCTTCATCATCAGAGTCTTCTTCAAAGCCCATATTTCTTAATTGTCTTCTAAGCATCATGTAAATATTTCCGTTCATTCTTAACAACTCATTATAGTCTTGTAAATTATATACATGTTTCATTTCTTCTAAATGTTTATCATAATCTTCGTTAATATGTTTTTGATCTTTTTCAATTTCCACTTGATAATTATACAGTTTTTCCATATTGCTATAATAAATTCCTTCTAAGTTTTGACTGCCTAATCTCAGTCTCTTCACCATAGCATCTGAAACTCCTGTTTGTCTGCTGATCTCTGCTGCTGAAATTTTACTATCTAATAATTTCTGTACTGTCTCTTTCATAAAAATCTCTCCTTTGTTTTATATTGTTTATAAGAAAATATTCGTTATGGTAATGACTAATGTAATCACGCTTATGATTAAAGCGGCTAGACTAAGATAATACGCTAATTTAGTTTTATTCATGCTAATTACCGCCTTCCATGTTATAATTATTGATACAAATTAATTAGTAACAGTATCTGTTACTTGAGAAGATTTAAACAACCTATACGTGAGTAGTTGGAAAATGGAAGTTTATTTTCTTCTCTTTTTTTGTCTAAATCTAATAAAGCATTTCTTACTATGAATAAAGTTTATCGTACTTTTATGTACGTTGTCAACTATTATTATATTATTTATAACTTTTTTTGTAACACTTATAGCATAAAAAATCCTCAGTTAATTATTTAACTGAGGATTAATTGTAGGTTTCGTTGAAGTTAATTAATGTGATAATTCAACTATAGCATGACTTATGCCACTAATATAAGTCACTTATATTATAACAAATGCTTTACTGTTTTAAATAATTTTACCTATAAATTTCTTTACAAAAATTAGGAGGGGAATTATGGTTGTTAATCCAGATATGCCAGACGAATATAAAAACGAAACTGATTATAGAAAAATTCCTAGAGAAAATTTAAATCCAAACATTCCTCAAGGTCGAGGAATCGTTAAGTGGGCGCCATTCAAAACAATGGCTCTCCAATATGAAATGCTGGAAGAACATATAGAATCTCAAAATAAAATTGCATTACCACAATTAAGCGACGATCAATTGGAAGCTATTAATACTACTGTAGCCCAAAAACTCGAATATAATGAATTAGCTATATTAACTATTTGGGAAGATGGTTATGTTAATAACTATGAAGGGTATATTCTCAAAGTAGATACCCTAAATAACAAAATTCACTTCAATGGCTCTCAACAATTCAGTTTTCCACTAAATCATATATTATCAGTAATATAAAAAGCGCCCCGTTTTTGGGCGCCTTTTTCATCTGATTATAAAATTATTATCAAATTCTTCCGAATCACAATTAAGTTCTTCATTTTCCCCGAATGAATCAAAATTCAAATATAACTGTCCATTTGATTTACTCTTTTGTAGTATGAAAGGGAAAGTAGTATAAACCTCAAATTCTCTTTTTCCATTCATATATGCTTTGTAAATATGATTATACTTATTTTCTAAATAGCTACTATCTATTCTAAATGAAGGATGATACTTAACATCATCTATTATCTTAAAATATAGAAATTCTAGTTTCAATTTGCCTTCATACTGAGTTTCTTTAATCTTCACTCTGCCATAATAGATATTACTATAGTCGTTTGGCGAAATATCTTTAGACAGCCTGTTGTTATAAATAACTTTGAACATAAATTTGATAGGTATATATCTTTGAGATTCTTCACTGAATATGATTTCTTCTTTATTTTCTCTATACAAATCTACATATTGTTGCAACGTCCTCAAGTTACTGTTGTTTTTCCTTTTTTTAATTTGTTCATCTGAACTATTATTTTGACTAGATGCATGAGTTGATGAACTCTGTGATTCCGTACCATGTGTACTTTTTTGTTGTTTTTTAGGTTGGGGAGCGCTGGTAAACATTTTATTTTTAAATTTTGATACATAATCTCCGGTGTTTATATTTTCATGTTTATTTTTGCTTTCACTTGTTCCAGTAAATGCTTTTTCTAGTGAAAGCGGGTCTTTGTTACAAGTACTGATATGCAAATTCTCACTTCTACTATGATTTCTAAATGATGGTGATGGACTGTTTTTACTTTTCTTCTCAATTGCATGGCATGTAATAGGAGCGTTGCAACCAGCAGTCGGACAAACAAAATTATGTTTATCGCTAATATAACCCATTTCAAATAGTATTCTTGCGTACCATGCTGAAATATTAATATCAGTAAATCCTTTTTCATTCTTCAAGTAATTGATAGCTGCTTTATCTGTTGGTTCTGCTCTATCTATTAATCCACTCATGTAGATTCACTCCTTATTTCATGTTGTTTTAAATATCAGTATATTCTTTGATAATAAAATCATCTTTGTCTTTATCATATTTCAATATATATCGAGATTGAATTTTAACTTTATCTTCATTTTTTTTGCTTAATATTAATTCTACTTGATTACCATCTTTTTTAGACTTACTGATATTTAGATCACTGTATTTAGATTTTTTCTTGCTTTCTACTTGTCCTTTGATATGATTTGCCAATTCTGAATCTTTTTCAAAGTACTTTTTCACATATCTAAATGATGATGTTTTATAAGCCTTATTTAAATCTTCCGTATAATCACTCATGTATGATTTAGCTTTATCTTCTATTTTTTTATTCTTCTTAATGTGGTCGTCTATCGTTTTTTGATTAAAAATTAAATCTATTGATTGAGATTTGTTGTTCGTATTAGCTTCTACTTCCACTGGTTTAGTTTTAACTTCATCATCTTCAATATTTCCAATTGCGTGAACCTTAATAGGGGACTCAGCCGGAAACTTACCGTAGATTTCTCCTTTTTTGTAATCCGCTTCTTTATCGTCTATATATATCTTCTTAACTTTATCTAGCTTTTCAGTATTTTTTAAATTAACTTTGAACCATGCTTGCTCGAAATCATCTTTAGCAATAATTCGTTTATTATCACCTAAATCATCTGTGTTTATATCTAATGATCCATCTACGCTACCTTCTATTATTGATTCATCTTCTTCAAAGTCTTTCGTTGCATCTATACGATAATCACCTACAAAGAAACTTCCTAATTTTGTTGTTTTGTTTTTATTAGCTATTACTTGCTGCTCTTTATTATTGTTGTTTTGGAATCTATAGCTGGCTGTGTTATTACCTTCTTTAACATATACATCATACATTTGCGGCTCGAAGTCTATTTTGTCTATAAAGAAAAATTGTTTACCATTCTTCACTATTTTTATAAAAGGTCTATCGTTTTTATCTTTTATTTCTCCTATTTCTGAGTCGTGTAGACCTTTATCTAAATTTCCCTTTGTTTGCTTAATGTCTTGTTCAAAATTGCGCTTATTATTATCTGTATTTATGTAATCCACGAAATGCTTAGCATCCGTTTCACTTATCTTTTGACTATTGGTTGATAATAATTTAGATATTTCACTATAATTACGGTCTTCCACTGCTGCTTTAAAATCATCAATTTGTCCCTTCGCATCTTTTTGATTTACAAAGTAGTAAATAATAAGTCCTAATAAAACTAAAATCACTACCAAAATGCTTACTATAATTATAGTTTTTTTCTTTTTGCTTTTGTCTTCTTGGTTATCATCAGTCCTATTTAGGTTTTCTTCATCGTTACTCATATTGCATTGCTCCTTATCAGACTTATATTGTTTCAATGTGTGCTTGAATAGATTCCATTAACTTATTTTGTATTCTAGGTTGTAATTTATCCAAGACTTTAATTGCTTTCTTGTTTAAATCAATATGACCGATTATGCCGCAATCTATAACACCGTAATAATTATATTGTTTTGTAACTAGTTCAATATCTGTTAAATATATTCTATCTCTTTGAAAGACTGGATATGTCCAAATATAGGGGCTATTACTATTCACATAATCATTACTTACAACTACATATAATTCACTTTTAGCTTCATCTGGATTATTTACTTTAATTACATCAAATTGTTTTACCATTACTATTTACCTTCATCCGCTTCTTGGTTAATTTTTTCATCCATATATCTTCCACCATGCTTATAATATTCTTTAATGAAATCCTTATACGCTCGTTCTTCTACCTTTTTAAATAAAATTTTATTATCTTCCTCAATGTAATATTCTAATACATCTCCAATTTCAAGACCGGCTTCATGTAAAGCTTCTTTGCTTAAGCTTATTGCTTGGCTATTACCATACTTAAATATCTTTGAGTTAATCTTACTCATGTTCAACACCTCATTATTAGAATATCAAATGTATATACATTTGTATATACATTCAACCTTCGTTGTATGCTATACTATAAATTATTAAAATTGCTTGAAAGGTAGCGGAAATAACATGGAAATAACATTTTTTATCGGGAATGGTCTTGATTTATCATTAGGACTAGCAACAAAGTATAAAGACTTTTATGATTATTTAACAGCAGATGATGACTTAACATCAGAAGACGAAAAAAAATATACTTTAAGTGAAGACAATATTTTTCTTCAAGAAATCAAAAAATTCATGGAGAATAACAGCACCATTGATGTAGAAGAAGGGGACGCTGAAAAAATAGATTGGTCTGATTTTGAACAAGCTTTAGGTGCTTATACAGAAAAATTAAAAGATACAACTGACGGAGAACGTTATTTAGATGATCTACAAGAATTTAGGAAGGCTTTTATAAATTATATTGCTACGCAAGAATCTAAATTTGATATAAACAAAGATGATGCAAAGACAATGTTTAGAAATACAGCCTTTTATTTTTATAAAGATATAAGACAACAAGATGAAAATAGAATCCGAGAGTTTTTAAAACAAACTCATAATCGAACTTACAATTTCAACTTTATTAATTTCAACTATACTAACACCTTGACTAAGATAATAAATCATACTGACACAATTAGTACTTCTAACGGTGAAACATATAAAGCAAAAGCACCAATTCATGTCCATAGAACATTAAAAACTGGGACTTTACTTGGGGTTAATGACGATAAACAGATTGCCAATCCATCTATATTTGAAGCGGATGACAAAAGAGATATTATTAAACCAGAAATGCAAAAGTATGATGATTCAACCATCGTTGATGAAATAGATAAACAGATTGAACGCACTCATATTTTTGTTGTTTATGGCATGTCTATGGGTATTACAGATAAAATTTGGTGGGAAAAGATAGCTAATCAAGTTATTAACTATAATAAATACCTAATCATCAATAAACATTTAACTGATGAGGAAAAAGAGGAAATAAATACACAACCTCGCTCCAATAGAAAATTTCAAGAATCTGTGCAAAATGAATTTGTAAATAACTTGGATTTAAAGGATGAAGAAAAAAAACGATTACTTAACAAAACGTTTGCTATTCCGAGATCAGACTATATATTTCAGCTAGACCCAAGTGAATCAAAAGCTTGAATATACTCGTCTATATTATAGACGTTTGTGTAATATCATGATATTATATGCGCATACGCACATATAAAAAAAGGCAACATGCTGTCACATGTTACCTAATAAGCCTATTAACAAGATAATGGGTTGATAATTAATTAATCTAAACCTCCATTACCGCCAAAAGTATTGGGAGGTTTATTTTTTTTGCGCTAATTCAGCTATTTTAATTACTAGCATTAATAACGCAATTAAGAACAATCCGAATTGCAATAATGTAGCTGCTGAAATCATATAGGATTCCTTTCAAAATAATTTGAATGATACTTCATAGCATCACTTCCTAATTTGTAAGTTCTCCATTAACTCATTAACTGGCTTATTATCAAAGAGTATATCATATGATTCCGTAAAATCTCATGAATCACAAAAAATACCTTCTCATCTACAACAGATAAGAAGGTACACCATTACGCTATCAAAGTCACTACACAAAGAAAGAGGTAATGGTTTGCACGCCAATGTGCTTTTTAATTATATCATTATCCTTTTTATGATGTACATATTAAAATAAGTAGATTGACTATGCTAACGCATAACAAATCTACTTATCCACCAAAATATTTTTCCTCTATTTCCATTCGATACTCAGCTTTTTTTATAACTTCTTTTATATCCACATCGTAGTAATCAGCTAATTTCAAATACATAAACATAGAAAGTTTTTCTAATTTTCCAGTCTCTAATTTACCTATGTAAGAAGGACTTACACCCAAATCAAACCCAACATCTTCTTGGGTACGTCCCGATAAATTACGAACGTTTTTCATTTCACCAGATATATATTTGAGAAGTTTTTTAATTCTTTCATCTTCCATACAAAAATTACCCTTCAAATTATGACTTATAACTATTATAAAAGAGTTATAAGTATTTAAAATAACCTATAATTCATATATAGCGTTATAATTCTTCTTACCATTTTTAAGACACTTATGGTAAACTACTTATATAGAATTATTAATACATTGTATATACATAATTTGACGTTAAATATTTAACTACACATTCTCAATATCTTATGTTATACTTACTTCAAGAAATTTTCGAACAGTTCAAAAATAATTGCTTCTTATAGCAATTACATTAAAAAACATAAAAAAGAAACCCAACTACGGCAAATAGTTGAGTTCATTGAAAGAAAGCCAAGAAAGCTTTTTTAATTAGTAATTAGATCCCGACTAAGAAATCTTAATCACTCTTGAAAGAAATTCAATATATATTACATATACTTTTATTTGTTTATGTTTATATTATACAGTGATAGAGATTTTCTTGCAAGTCTTTAAGAACGTTTACATTTAAGACTTTAGCCTTATTTCTCTATATTACTATAGCTTTCTTTCAAGAACAGGTTTCTTTGAAGGGAGCTTTTTCTTATGCCAAAAGAAGTACAAAACAAAGTCGCAACTAATGTAACTTGCGATTCTTATCTAAAAATATATAAATTTTTACTATGCGAAGAGGAATATAAAGACTTAACTAGCGATGCTAAATTGCTATTTAGCCAAGTAGCAAATAAGCAAGCTAGAGATAGAAAAACGAAAAAAGATTATGTAGATGAACATGGTAGACGTTACATTGTTTATAAACGTGCCGATATGGTCGCTGATATGAAATGCAGCAAAAACAAAGTCGTTAAATTAAAAGAAGAATTAAAAGAAGCGGGATTAATAGAAGAGGTACAAGTGAAAGGGAATAAACCAAATCGCTTATTTGTTTTACCTCCAAATATTGATAACGTTAGTTCAACATATAAAAAGGGCAATACAGTTAAATTAGCTTTTGCTAAATTACCTAAATTTATTTTAAATCATGACTATTATAGAAATTTAAGTAATAATTCTATCTTCCTTTACACAGTTTTAAGAGATAGATTCAGCTTATCTTTAGAAAAGAGTAATACATCTAATAACTATGTTGATGATAGAAATAAAGTTTACTGTGTGTTTAATAATGAACAATTAGCGGCTATCCTTAATATTTCTATACCAACTTTAATCAAATGTAAAAATGAACTGATTGCTATAGGGTTACTTAGACAAGAATCATTAGGTATTAATAAAACGAATCGTTTATATCTATATGAACCTCAAAGTCTGCCAGAAGTTACACAAAATATTGAAGAACCAAAACGCAAATCTAAATATGTAATTACGACTAGATCGAATAAATATTTCTCTAGGGGTCTTTTTTATAAGTCTAAAGGGTCAAAAAATTTAGTCGGCAAGGGTCAAAATCTTAAACCTAATAATACTAGTTCTAGTAACACTTCTTTTAGTAATACTAGTTCTAATGATATGTATGATATGTATAAAGAGTATAGTAAATCTTTAACAAATCAATCACATTATCAAACACAAAATTCTAATGTAATTCCTTTTGATAATTCGTATAAAGAGGTACTAACTAGTAACTTACCTAAACGCTTAGGAAGTTTTCTTAACAACTTTAGCTATAATGAATTACAAGAAGTAAAAGCTGTTATTCTTAAAGGGAAGGCTAATTATAATAATTGCTATGATTTAAATATTACTTTGGAAGATGTTGAACATGAGTTAGTGAAAATGCTTAAACGAGTGCATATGAAGCGTGTTAAACAAAACGAAAGTATTGCGGACTTAGCGCCATTTATTATGACTTGTGTATTTAATGTGTTTGATAATTACAACAAAGAATATATTGAACAAGAAGATGAAATAGTATTCAAAGATCAAGAAACCAAAGAAAATTTCAGAAATCATTTACTTAATGTATTTGGAAATCACGAAGATAAAGCAACAACAGAAACTAATAGCAAAGAAATGACACCTAAATGGTTACACAACCCAGATTATACAGAATCTAACGATGTTGAAGACCCATACACAGATGAAGATAGAAAAGCATTTTTAGAACATTTAGAAGCACGTTGGGGATAATACATGATAATTCTGTGATCTAGCGGTACTTATCAATTGGGTATAGGAGGATAATATGAATAAAGCGGATATATACATGGGGCAAAGCTACTACAAATTATTTAATTTTTTGTTTACAGATGATAAATATAAAGACTTATCGTATGGCGCTAAATTATTGTTTGCTTTACTTGTAGATAGAGAAGAGCAAACTAGGGATAGGGAAACTAAGCACTTTACTTATAAACGCAAAGACATGGAAAAGGATTTGCTATGTAGTAAAGGCTATATGGAGAAGAGTTTACATGAACTAAAAGTAGCACAGCTTGTTAATGATGTGAGGGTAAACCATAAAACACAAGACTTTGATTCTAATGAAATCACAATTATTTATGATGGAATATCAGAAGAGCCCTATATGCCTATACCCAAAATATTATTCACAGATGACAAGTATAAGTCACTAAGCAGATTGAGTATTATAATGTATGCGCTGTTTAGATATGAATATGTAAATAATCTCAAATTCCCAAACAGTGAATTTATTGATGAAGATAACAATACATTTTGTAGTGTATATTTAGAAACGCTGAAAAGACAGTTAAACATCAGCTTCCCTACGCTACATACTGCTAAATCTAAATTAGTAAATGCAAATTTAATTTATCAAGTTAAGGGAGCTACTTTGAGGGAGCCATTGCGTACATACGTTTATGATCCCGATTGATATTGCTTTAGAACGCTGAGAGACGTTTGTAGAGCTTTCTATGTGGTAGTTAAGCAATAAAAGGAATAAAACTAAAATATAACCAAAGGAGCTGCTTTATATGGCTAAAGATAAGAATACGAATGAATACCCTAAACACTCTTATGATTTATTTGTAGGTAAAGATATTATTGTTACATTTCATGATGGTACTGCTAGGAAAGGCAAATTATTACATCATTACCAATTTGATATATTAATCGAAGCGGAACCTACAGCTAAAGAGGGTGTCGATAAACCCTATAGAATGATTATTTTGAAACAGTATATTAAGCATGTAAGAGAAAATATTAAAAACTAAAAAACAGACCTCGAAAGATCTGTTTTAAATGTTTAATTAAATTTTATCACCCATGTATTGACGATTGATTTTCATTTGGTAATTACGATGTTTTTGTTTGTTTTCAATAATGTGTGCCATTTTGGAAGCTAAATTATGTTTGTTATTTTTATTTAAACATTTCAAGATAAATGCATCATCTTCATATGACAATCTTGTTGTTTCATTGTTGTCTTGATCGTTAATGTAAGTTTCAAATTTATTACTTATGGATAAGCTATTTTCAGTTTTTAATGCTTTTAGTAAGTTTAACTCATTTGTACCTCGTTTTTGTTTCTGACGTTTGATTACTATAAAAACTGTTTTGTATAAATAAAATAAGCCAGTTATAAATACGGGCGTAATGACTAAATACATAAATGCTGTACGATATATCATTATACTTGTAGACATTGCAGCGAAAGCTTCTTGAGCTAAGTCATTAGCTTTGCTAGGCGCTGTACCAGTCCCATGTATATCTAATACAAATAAAAATGCTAATCCTAATAAAACAAGCTTGATAATACTTTTGTATAAATCTTGTTTTGTATACCACTCTTTGAATTTGTGTAATTTAATCGTTTTTAAAATATAAGAAACTGCAAAGTATATTGAGAAAGCTATTGGTATAAATATAAGAGCATTTAACATTATATATACCGCTTCAATATTAGACATTTAATCATCCTTTCGTTAATACATTGATAGTTACTTTATATTTATTATATTATATGCTATACTCTTTGTAAATATAATTTACAATTTGTGCTATAAAATTATAAAGAACTTACACAACGACTTTTAATTAATATATAGATACGATATTCTGAAATTAATCATAATAAAAAATTAGTACAAGGGGGTATAGAAATGGAAAAAATCAAAAGAGCAATCTTTTCGTTGTTTGCTATTACATTACTAACAGTACCTCTAGCAGGGTGTGGAAATGACGAATCTGATAAAGATAATGGAAAAGAAGAAAATGGTGTACACAAACCAGAAGATGATGTTCAAAGCACAGATGACAAAAAAGATGACGAAAACATGTAAAAACATTTTTAAGACTCAATAAGGGGTATGGAAATGATGTATCTGATAAAGGTAGTGGAAAAGAAGCAAACGGTGTACATCAACTAGAAGGTCATATTGATGATGAATCGTCAGAAGAGGAATTAGAGAAAAAGGAAGAATAAAATTTTTAAGACCCTTGTATGAAATAATTATTCGTACAAGGGTCTTAAAGTGTATGAGTTTTTGGTTTTAAATACGGTCTAAGGTAAGGGCTTAATTTATTAAAATCAGTAAATCTTTCACATATTTGTAATGGTGCAATTATAGTTATATAACCCGTTTCTATTTCTACTTTGTTTTTGCTTATATATGTTACTTTGGTTCCATGTACACTTGAACTAGATGTAAATAACTTATTTGAACTCTCACTGTTATCAAAAGCCTTTGCTTCTTTTATAAGTTTTGGTGCGTCTAACATAATACCATCTATATCACTCACTAAATTTGAGACTCTATAATTTAATTGAGTTTTTTCGTCTTTAATGTGATTTATATTTTTAGCATATAGAAAGTAATCTACTATTAGATCATCTATGTTATTATTTTTCTTTTCCTTTTTGTTGTGTTTACTTGTGTCATTTAAATTCAAAGTATCTTTAGTTACTTCTTTTGTCCCCGTTCCTATAGACTTTAAAAAGTACATAGATAATGAATTACTATTTGTATTTTTAAATACAACATTTAGAAGTATAGGAGATAATATGAAAGCAATAAAAAGTGTTATTACTATATATAGAAAGTACTTAAAATTCTTTGAACCTCCATTTGCTGCATCAGCAACAAATGAGTTAGAAAATTTAATAATCAATACAAAGCCTATTAAAGCAATGATTAATTTAGTTAGAAAAAGTAATAAATTTTTGCTTTTCATATTATCCCCTCCCTCTTTAAGTAGAATTTTTTATTTTAATAGGTCTTTGATAAATTGTTTTTTTGCTTCTCCATCTCCACCCACATGGTCGTGAATCATTTTATAAATTTCAATAGCATTACTAATTTCACCTATATACGTTCTTGATCGTCTATCGTCAATAATTTCCGTTATTATATCTTTGTCTGAATTATAAATTTTTTGTGTTTGTCTATCATCTTCGGATTTGCCTTTTTTTCTTGTAACAGTTGGCACATCTTCTTCCGTTTCAATATGTGTATCAAAACCACCCATTTTTTTATCTGTCATATTTATCCCTCCATAATTTTAATTCGTTCAAACATTTCTTCGACAACATCTATATACATACTTAAAGTATTTTTGTCATGAGGTTGGTCTGTTGTTATTCCAAATTTACCCCAAGTTACAACACGATCAGATGCTTTGATTATATTGTTGAAAACATTTTCTTGAAATTGATCTATAATTTCTTGTTTTACACGATTACTAGTTGATGAATTAGGCTTATCTAAATAAGGCAATACACCTAATAGTTTTACTTTTGGATTAAACTCAACTAAAGAACCTACATAGTTATATGTTTTTCTAGCACCTTCTGCGCTAGACTCTTCTGTTTTTGTAGTAATTAAAACATAGTCAGAACAGCAAATAGCGTTTTTAGTTGCTATGTCTGTGCTTGGTCTTGTATCGAATATGATATAGTCATAATCATTTTCAAGTGGTTTTATCAGATTGAGCAATAAATAATATCTACCTTTTTTATCAAATTCTGAGATTACATGTTCAGTAAAGTTTTCCATATCCCAATCTCCATGAACTAAATCTAAGTTTTCGTGGAGACTTACAATACTTGGTTTCAAATCCATTGCTAAGATACTATCCATTATATTTCTGCTAGGTTTAACCTTTTTGCCGAAAGTACGTTTTATTTTTTTAGATGCGTCAGATTGAGGATCAATATCTATAACTAATACTTTCTTGTCATACTTAGTGGCAAGTAAAAATGAAAGTATTTCAGTCAAGGTTGATTTCCCCACTCCGCCTTTGTAATTCGCTATAGTAATGGTTTTCACATTAATTCCTCCTTTTTTAATAAACTACCTACAATTTAATAAAAAATTACTATATCATTGTAATATGCGTCTATAATTAGAACACTTTGTATCTTTTGTGTCCATAGTGTACATATAATATATCAATTTTAAACCATTTTGTAAATAAATACCCCTTTAAAATATGTATAAAATAATATATTTTGTAAACATCTATATATAATCATTTGTATATATTGAGCGTATAATTACTATATGTTATAATATATGTATATTTAAAAGAATACTCAAATAATGATTGAAGGTGCTTATATGAGCGAATTAGATAATGATATAAAGAATTTAGAAGACACTGTCGATAATATTATTGAAATAGCTAAAAAGTACTCTATATATGATTTCATAAGCGGCGGAATAAAAATAACTACTATAAGAAGATTTACGCAAAGGGAGAAAGATATATTTTCAGTATCAACAGATACATTAAGGAAAATATGTAAACGTATTGATGAATTAAGTGATAATACGTTTTCTTACTTATATAGATTAAATTATTTATTAGAGGACTTTGTAAATAAGAATATTGATGTGTTAAAAACTAAAAAATTAGTAGATTTAGGAATTTCGAGAGAGACGTTAAAAAGAATGAAAAACAACGAAGAAGGGCAACCATATTATTTAAACACCCTCGTTAAATACGCAAGGTTAATCGAAAGTTGGAGGTGTACTAGTGTTGAAAAACCCGTTTAAACGTAAGAAAAAAGTGAGTAATAAACCTCAAAAGAAGAACAAAGCTAAAAAAAATAATTACAAAATCGTTGGTGGTCTATTAGGTGATAAGGATAAACGTACAAAGTCAGCAATTTGGTGGGTTGTATTTAGATTATTATGTGGAGCAGGCTTAATTATTGGTATATTTTGGTTCTTTCAAGGTAAATCAGCGATGAATTATGAAATTAAAAACAATACAACGCCTATAGGTACACAATTAGAATTTTCAAAGAGTGAAGCTAAAGTTAATATAAAAGACGTCTGGACAGATAAAAAACGGGACGTATTAGTTGTTAAAATCGGCTACACTAACGGAGCTAGAAAATCGTTGCCGACAGATGGTGAGAACTATAACTTAACACTTTTAACTAATAATGGAAAAACACCAAAATTGAGTGGGAGCTATGGAATGCTTGGAACCGAAGGCGATGGCTATCTATTTTTAAAAGGAGATATTGATAAAGAAGCATATCAACTAGTAATAGCTAACCAATTGAAATTATCCAGTGGTTCTCCAGACTCAAGTAGTAGTACGCAAACTACAGAAATCAGTGATGATTCTATGGAAAAAGAACTATCTGAAGCTTCATTTGAAGAAGCAGATGACAAAGGCGTATTGTTTAATAAATTTACAGGGAAAAATTCAGAACCGAAATATGACAATATAAACTTTAGAGTGAACGGTTTCTCGAAATCTACAAATGTTTACAATGGTACATTCCTTAAAAATGATGGAAGTATCGACTACGGAAAAGTAGTTAGTAAAACATCTGTAGATGCTGCAATTAATAAAATAAATAAACAGATTAAACAGGCAGAAGATAAACTGAAAACATATGAAGTCAGTAAAGAAGAATATGAAAAACGTGTTAAGAAAAATAAAAAAGATAAAGACGCTAAAAAATCAGTTGAAGATGTAAAAAAATCTATTGAAGATGAAGAGGAAACTATCAAGGATTTAAAAGAGTCTAAAAGAGCATATGAAGAGTCAGATTTCGATAAGTCTGATTTTGGTGCAATGCAAGAGAAAATGAAATTTATGAATCTTGACTAAAATTAGGAGGGATAAAATGAGTGAAGCAAACCAGCAAGAATTGATTGCAAATAAGTTCAAAGAATTAAATGAGTATTTTGGTTATGCATTAGAGTATTTAGATATAAGTTCTCCTCCTATTACAGGTAAAGATGAACAAATAGATCAATTAAATAAATATTTAACTAGGGAAGACACACCGGTTGCTATGATAATTGGTCTCCCCGGAGCTGGTAAAACAGCAACAGTGGAAAGTTGGGGGCATATCAAAGCTCAAAAAGGCATTGATGTGCATTTGATTACAGTAAATATAGGTGGGTTAGGTGAAGGAGCAGACCTAAAAAAACGTATTAGTACACTTTTACCAAAACTAAAAGAGTATGAAAATTTTTTAAAACAATTTAATGAATCTGCACGAGTTGTTTTGTTTATAGATGAAGCACATCATATAGTCAGTACTTTCGGTAAAGGTTCAAAGGAAGGTTCAGACTTATTAAAACCCTATTTAGCTAGAGCTGGTAAATACGTTGGTGTCATCGCAGCTACGACATTAAATGAGTACAACAAATATATAGCACCAGATGGAGCGTTAGTAAGAAGATTTAAGAATATGATTATTAATGAAGTAGATCAAGATATAACCGTACAGATACTGAGAAGTTGGCTTGATAATCATACGCAAACTGTATTCACAGAGAATGTGGATGATACGATATTGTACAAAATTGTAGAAGAAAACAGAAGACATAATACTGAATTAGCAGAACCAGCTAAATCTATAGACACCTTAGAATCGTTACATGCTTACTCTATAGATGAAAATATACCTATAGATGAAGAACTTTTAAATAGGGTTTTTAAAGCAGCAACAAATGTTGATTTAAACATAAATATAGATGTTATTAAGGCAAATGAAGTTTTGAAAAAACGTGTTAGAGGACAACCACTTGTATTGAAAGCTATGGATAGAACGTTAAAAGTCATGGAATTTGACGAACGTCGAGGTGACAGACCTATGGCAACTATTTTAAGTGTAGGGACAAGTGGTGTTGGTAAAACTGAAACAGCAAAGGCAACAGCAGAAGGAACAGAAAAAGATTTATTAATAATCAGTATGACAAATTTTAATACAGCAGAATCTGCTGAAAGGTTTAGAAGACATTTAGGGTCTCATATAAGACATAATAGTTCCTCTGTAATTTTATTTGATGAAGTTGAAAAAGCACATTCAACTGTGCAACTATCACTTTTACCAATATTAGATGAAGGATTAGTAACTTTCTTTGATAGCGGACAAGATGGTTATGAACAACCTTACACTGTATCTTTAAAAAACACTATTATCTTCGGAACATCAAATAAAGGTGCGGCTATATTTGGAAAAATTAATAACTATGCAAAACAAGTTGCTGAAAATCAAGAACAAGATATAGACAAATTAACTAAAGATATTCAATTAATGAATAGACAATTGAAACCGGAAATTAGAAGAGCATTAGAAAGAGACGATTTTAGACCGGAATTGTTACAAAGATTTAGCAGTATAATTCCATTTGCCACATTAGGAGAACGAGTATTAATTGATATAGCTGAAAAGCAAATAGACGACATGGTTAAATATTTCTTGTCTAAAGGTTACGACATTCGTAGAAACCCTCCAGAATATTGGGGTGATGATAAATATCCTTATAATGCAACTGAAATAGCAATGTATGTTGCTATTGAACGTATGATAAACAAAAAAGATGCTGGTGGATTAGGGGCAAGAAATATACGTTCTATTATTTTAGAAGAAATAGAAGGCGAAATATTAGACGCTATATACGAATATCCGGGGGTTAAAAAATTCAACTTAATGACTGATGGTAATTGTGTTTTTGAAGACGGAGATTCTGCTCAATCAGAAGGACAAATTTTAGTAACACCATTTATGTATTAAGAAATGAGGTGATGTAATGAATAATATTTTAAGGCTTTTAGGAATATCTGCAATGATACTAGCAGTCGCTTTATTATTATTAATACCGCAAGCAAGTAGTAATGTACTAGCTGCGGATGATGATAAAAAAGAAGATGAATCAAATAACGATACAGAAATCGTTGAGCCTAAAGAAGCTATAGTTGATACCGAAAATGCGACTGGTGAAGGTGAAAAAGATGAAAATGAGTCTGATAAAAACGTTCTTTTAGAAGATAATTCTGTTTGGACAATGTATGCACAATTTATTATGACTACAAAAGCAGATGAAAAGAAGAAAAAGAAAGATAAGGAAGAAAAAAAGAGTTATTTAGAAAAGAAAGTTCATAAAGCTTATGATGGTGCTATTTCTGGGATTATAGGTAAAGGTGCAGTAACTTTAGACATTCCCTATAACAAAATGTATAAGTTAGCGAATGATATACGTGGGCAAAAAGAACCAGATGAAAAGGACAGTGCAGGCACACAAATGGCTTCATTCTTATCAACTTATAGTCATTATGGCTATATAGATACAATGAGCGGTCAAACAGCAGTAGCAAATACAAAAGATGCTGGCGGTGGAATTGGAAGAGCTGTTTTCGGTGGTTTTATATCTTTTGCTTTGGTTATATATTCTGCAATTAATACAGCTTTAAAATGGTTGATAGAAGCTTTAATATCTGCCAATCCACTAGCTTTAATGGGCTTTGGAGATTCAACTATAGTTGATGATAATCCTATTTCAAAAGCATTGCATAATTTCTTTGAGAATATTGGATTAGATTCTAAATTTTGGGATAACCTAGCAGATCTTGGTTTAACAATTGTTACATTAGTGTTTTTAATTTCAGTAATGTGGTTCTTAATGAAAGGACAAAGAAATGAAGCGCTACGCTCAGTTAAAGAATGGGCTGTAAGAGTATTCGGTATTGTAGCGGCAGCAACACTAGTATTATTTTTCTCTTCTGCAATGGCAAAGCAAGTAAAAAGTATTTATGAAGAAACAAATATTGACGATAACCTTGTAATGAAGCATTTGTTTAACACTAGAGGATGGGCAGCATCTGCTAACTTATCACCAAATGGTTTGCAAGGAAATGAATTTCCAAATGCTAAAGCAGACTCTGGGCATATTGATAAAGAATTTGATCCGCTTCGTTCAAGAGGTTTGATAAGTAATATAAACGAAACAACATACAATACCTTATACGGTATGGATGGCGAAGAATCAGGATTTGATTTGTTGAATCGTTGGATGGCGAATGAAAACTTTAATGTTAATACTTATATAGGTGACATAAGAAGAGGAAATTTAAAAAATGGTGATTCTCAATTACCAGCATTTGATAACTACAAAGAGGATTTTGGTGGTAAAAACGCAGAAAATTGGGACAATGGCAACATAGAATATAGTATGTGGTCAGCAACACAAAACTATGATGATGAATTAAGAAAAGTAGACAGTAAATACTTCAAACCTAAGTCAACAACTGGTGTAAGACAACAAGACAGCTTTAGTACACAGTCAGTAGTATTAATGCTTCAATCAAGTTTTGATAGTAAAGGGGCTTCATTTTATGCTTATAATCTTGCTCCTACTGGGTTGCAAGCAGACTTAAAAAATGTATCAACTGTAAAAACAGAATGGAAAGAAGTAACGCTACCGGGTGATGGTGGTATAGGTGTAGCTGGTTCATATATCAGTTTAGGCGCTCACGCATTAGTAGTTATTATTATAGGATTAGGCGTATTTTTAGCACTTTTAACATTAAACTTCTTTGAAGCTTTTAAACGTATAGGTATGAATTTAGTTAAAATGGAAGCTTATGGTGATCCATTTGCATTTCTATCATTACTAATAATTTCATTAATGTTTGTAGTAAGTCTGTTAATTGCTGGTATGGCTACTGGTGTGTTTATAGCATTATCTAATGAATTAGCAGCTATTGTCGATAAAATGACCTTAGGACATATACCTTCTGGATTTATAGATATAACGAAATCTCTTGCGATGATATTCTTTGCTTACATTTTCGCTTTAAGAAAACCAACTAAGGGTGCATACCCTCCTTTAAAATCATTTGTAGGGTTCCCTTTAACAGGTATTGCCTTTAAATATGATGATAAAGTTAAACAAATGAGCGGAAACATGAAAAATCGTGGTAAAGCAGGATTTAGAGCAGTTGGAGATACAGCTAGAGAATCTGTAGAAGGCACAAAAGATTTAGGACAAGAAACAGGACGTGCGACATCAAGTTTTGCAGCAGGAACAGCAGGCGGTTATTTAGGAGCTAGATATGGTAAATCAAGACGTAGAGGTAAAGGTGGACATCTTGGAAAACATGGTATTGCAAGCGCTAAAGAAACTGCTATTAATGCTCACAAAGGAAATAGAGCAGCGTCAGAAAATGCATATAATAATGGCGGTAGAAAAGCATTTAAAGATTTAAACGCTGAGAGACAAGCAGGCAAACAAGATAAATTGAGAAGAGACGAATTAAAAGAGCTTGGCTATACAGATGAAGAAATAGAACAAGTAATGGCAGCAGAAAATGGCAATACTAATACAGCAAATCCAGAAGAAAACAGCGTTGCTCCTTCTAAAGAACGTAATCAATCTATAGCACATAAACCAAATATGAATGACAATAAGGACTTCAAATCTAACGATCTAAATTCACCGAATAGTACAGATAGTTCAGAAGATTACAGAAGTAGACTAGGTGAAAGTGCAAAAGATGACTCTAAAGCATTTTTAACTGATAGTGCAGTAGATGCATTAGGAGGAACTGAGTTTGTAAATGAAAGTGGTGTAGCTGATATTGCAGCAATCAAACAAGCTCAAGAAGAAATAGCTAGAACTAGCCCAGAAAATCGTTCGGAAGAACTTCAAAATAAAGCTGACGTCCTTCAAAAAGCACATAACAGAGGAACAGAAGAGTTGGCTGGCAATAGTAATAAAGGTAGTGGAGCAAGCCCAAGTTCTGTAGTTGGAGAAGAAGGTAGAAGTACTGGATTTAATCCAAATGGTAAAGACAATACTGGAGGAACAGAAGAGTTGGCTGGCAATAGTAATAAAGGTAGTGGAGCAAGCCCAAGTTCTGTAGTCGGAGAAGAAGGTAGAAGTACTGGATTTAATCCAAATGGTAAAGACAATACTGTAAGTAAATCTTCTCAACGCAAGACAAGTGCTAATACAGAAGTAGAAACAAGCGAAACTAAAACAGAAGGTTCTGACAAACAAACAGACAATCTAAATAATGCGAATAGTAGAAATGGAAGTACAAACAGTTCTAATAATGCGGTAGGTAGTGTACCTAGAAGAAATAACAGAAACGGAAGCACAAACAATGCCAATAATAAGAAAAATGCTGTTGAAAAACGCAAACCAGCAGCATCTAAAAAGGCTGTAAAACAAAGACAACAAGCAAAACAGACAAATCAAGCTACAAACAAGCAACCAACGAAAAATAATAGTACAACTCAAAGCAAGTCAACATATAATGATAAGTTGAAGAAGAATAAGGGTAAAACCAATTCTCAACCTAAACAACAAAGTAGTAAACAGACAGTGGAGAAAAAACAACCAACTAGAAAAAAATCATCAAGCAAACAAACAGTGGAGAAAAAACAACCAACTAGAAAAAAATCAACAAACACACAAAGTCGAAAAAATAGCACCAAAAAGCAAAACACAAAAAAAGTAGAAAGACGAACACGAACTAGTCAAAATGAAACAAATGAATATAGTTACAATGAAGTTCTAAGAAAAAATAGAAAACGTTAAAGTAATAGTGATATTTCACTATTACTTTAACAAAGGAGGGTTTTCATGAAGGACGAACCAATAATCAGTGAAGATGATTATAAGTACTTGTCGGAAGCAAAGTCGATAGAAGATTTCAATAATAGAATTACAGATATTAATAACGGTTTAGAGTATGCATTAAATACAGAATCAGCAAAAAAGATATTAAAAAACACACCTTTTTTAAATCAAGATGGGTCGATAGATATGGTTTTGTACAAAGAAGTAATAGCTGAAATTTACGAAAATAAAGATGAAGATGAAAAAATTTATATTTCTGATGATGATTATCTGGTTCATGAATCCTTCTATCAAGGGGCAGAAGAAATCTATTATCACATTAAAGGTGGTGTTATGGGGAAATCAGTACATCTTGCAAAAAGAGTTAATAGGAAAAATGCTGAAAATTTAAGATCAGCGGCAAAAGTTGAAGAAGGCAGTATAGCATCGGGTATACAAAAACTTATAAATATTTTCAAAGGACGATAAAAATATTTACAAAAAATATTATTTATAATATGATTAGTTTATGTTAATATTAAGATATCACAGATAAAGTGAGAAAGGGTTGAATGGTATGGATCAAATTAATTCGTTTATAGAATGGTTGACAGATGCAAGTAACAGCACAGGATTAAAAATAGTTACACTTATAGGTATTTTGGGGTTATTCGTCACTTTAGCTATGGCAATCATTAGAGCATTTATGGGTAAATTTAAGCAAGCAATGATTTGGATGGGTATTTTCATATTCATTGCTATTCTAATGGGTTCTGGTTATGCAATCTTAACAGCTATAGGTTCTGGTACAGGTGAAGATATTGAAAACAATGTAAATATGATTGGTATCTTTACTACAGTAGGCGCCTATGGTGCTTATAAAAGTTACAATAAATTTAAACAGAAATAGTGAAATAGAAAGACAAGTTATAACAGTTTATAAGTGATAGAAGGGCGTCACAACGCCCTTTTTATTTAATCGAAACATGAAACTTCGAGTTTTATTGCAGGCTATTTTATGGTATAATTTAAGTATGAATAATAACGAAAATAACGGGTGCATTATCAACAGAAACAAACTCATTAAACATTCAAAAATTGTGCTGAAAAGTAAAAAATTTACTGGTGTTGAACTATCGAAAGAGGTGGGTATTCATGTTCAGCAAATTTATGGTTACAAAAGTGGGAAGCGAAGCTTAAAAGATGCGCAATTAGAGACCTTGTTGAAATTTGAAAAATTGTACCAAGAACATGAAGCATTTAAAAAAGCGAGAAAAGGGGAGCAAGATAAATGAGTAATTTTGAAGATTTGAATTTAGATAAAATAGAACTTCCAGATAAAACGTTTATCTCACTACCAATTTTAGTAACCTTGAACGATGAATATTTAGAAGGTAAATCTGATCGTAAGACCAAGCGATTGTGGGACGTGTTTTATAAAAGTTTTGGTGGAACAAAAGAGAAAAAAATAGATGAATATCAAGCAGTAGGAGATTTAGAACTTCCAGATGATGACCCTTTCAAAAATAAAGAACATGTTTTTGCAATTGATGTAGCATCATTTGGAAAAATTGAGCCAAAGCAAGAAAAGAATTTGGATTTTGGGATTCGGATATTACAAAACAATAATAGATTACTTCCAGTTGATTCTACAATGCAAGAGAAGGGCAAAGAGAAAAATATTAGTAGTGGATTAGAGTTTTCAGAGGTAGAAGAAAATGTAGAAGAAACTTTCAAGTATATATCTAGCTTAGCAGAGACTAAACGTTTTGAATCAATCAGCGACGAGAAGCGAGAAGATTACGAGAATAAAAAGGAAGAAGCAGAAATAAAGGGAAATCAGAGTAAAGAAAATAATTTAGTGTCAGCTACAGAAAGTATTGGTGTAGAAGATGATGAAAATAGCGAAGTAGAAAATTCAAAAGTAAATGAAGATAACACAGAATCTGTTGCTGATGATGTTATGGTAGAATCTACACCAAGTGAGGCTGATGTTGAATCTGAAACAGGACAGCAAAATGAATCAGAAGGTGAAGAAAGTGAAGACTATGATTTGCCAGATGATGATTTGGAAGAGATTGAAAGTGGTGAAAGCGAATATACGTTAAATTCGATTAAACAAAATTTATATTCAAATTTACAAAGCTATTTCCCACATTACAATTTAAAAGATTTAGATGTTGATGGAGATGTCCCAGAATTAGAGGACAAAGAGTACCAGAAACTCTATGCAATGACAGCAAAAGGTATAAACGACCAAGTAGATAGAGCTAATAAAAAAATTGCTTTAGAAAGAGAAAAGTCTATTAACAATCTATATAGACCATTAATCAGCGAAGCAGTGAAAAGATATTTTGATATTGAAGCTTTATATAAATACACAGATAGTGGAAGTGAATTTAACACTATTTTTGAAACATTAGAAAACAATCTAAATGAAGCGTTAAAAAACGTAGAAATACAAGCTGATGAACAAGAGCAAATTAAAAAGCAAAAACATGAAAAAAATAAAGAGACATATTTAAATAATTTACTAAAAAAAGAGTCTATTAAATATGACGAGGAAAATTTACCAAAAATAACCGAAGAAGTTGAAGCGTATAAAGAAGAATCTAAGAGTGATATTTACAATAAGTATAATTCACAAATAGATCAACTTGAAGATGACGTTGAAAGTACAGTTACAGAACGTATTGAGAGATTAGTTGATAATGTCATTAACGAGTATAAACCACAACTTGATTCGGCAATAGAAACATTAAATAGTGATTTGAATAATCAACTAGAAAAAATAGCAGAACAAAACCAAAGAGATTGGCAAAAATACAAAGAACAATTAAAAGAAATTGAAGAAGTTAGAACTAAAGCCGCAAATAGTCAAAGAAGCACAATTGACGCCGAAGTTTCAAAACGCACACAAGCCTATGAGGGTATGCAACAAAAATTAGAAGAAAAAGATAACCAAATTCATATGCTTCAAGCAAATTTGAGAAATGCTAAAGAGAGCAGTACTCAAAAAGATTATACACTTGATAGTGCCGCTACTGAAAGACAAGAGTTATTAAAACGAATGGATAAAAAGGAAGCGTATATAGCAGAACTTGAGCAAGAAAGGGAAGAGAAGAACGCCAAAATTAGACAGTTAAGTTCTTCTAACAGTTATATAGGCTATCCATTTAACCATACGCCTACCACAAAAGTAGGAAAGACAAAAGAAGTAGCAAAAAGTTGGTATGATAAATTTGAAAAATTAATTATAGCTACAGTAGCAAGTATTATAATAGCAATTGGTGTGTTAATAGCAGCTACTATTGTTTCAAGTAATGATGCAGATTCAAGCAGTCAACAAAATCAAATACAAAAACAACAAGAAGAAGTTAAGAGTCAGCAAGAAGAACAAGATAAAAAAGCGTCGGAATTAGAAGAAAAAGAGAAGCAGCAAGAAGAACAGCAGAAAAAACTAGATCAACAGAAGAAAGATAATGAAAGCAAAAAAGATTCAAAAGACAAGGATAAAGACAAATGATAGATAATAGGTGGAGGTGGTAAAGTGGAAAATCAAGAATTTGAAGATAAAACCAAAATAGGTGAATACTATGGTTATAAAGCAAATCCTAGACAAAACGTAAGAGACTTGCCATGGTATTTCCAATTCTTAGAAAAATTGAATTTACCCACTAGTACTACAAAAAGAGTAATTATATTTGTAAGTATAGTAGTTTTGATACCCTTAGCAGTTATATTTTATTTGCAAGGTGATATGTTAAAACTCAAATATTTATTACCACCATTACTATTAATTAGTTTATCAATTGTAGGTTATTTGATTCTATATTCTCTTGTTAATTCTTATAATGGATCGTTACTAAAATCGACTCATATTGTATTAACGCAGACTTTTAAAAGGATATTAGTACTACTTGGAAATGCAGAAAGAGATATAGAAAATGGTGTTCACACAGTGCATAATGATGGAACTATTATTTTCTCTAACGGTCAAATTGGAAGAGCATTTGCAATTGATGGCTCTACTAGTGCGACAGCTTTTCCATCAGAGATAGCTATACAAGAACAAAAAGCGAAAAGATTCCATCATTCGAGATTGAGAACAACAACAATAATTCAAATTACATCATCACAAAAGCAAAATGCAGAGAATCAGATATTAACAGCAGTCAACTTACAAAGATCAAATACAAATAAGGCTATAATAGCTATGATGCGACAAGAAGAAGCGCATTTAAGAGATAATATAGATAATAAAATGCCAACAGCAGTACAGCATCAAATTTATATGGACAAACGACAGTCTGATTTAAAAGATTCTATTCAAAAACTATATAGATTTGAAGCACAAGGTTACTACAATAGTGTAATACCACTAGATAATAAAGAAGATGTTCATAGACTTCTAGGTAACATGCTCAAATTTAAATAATCCAATGGCGGCATCTATATGGTGTCGCTTCTTTATAAGAGGTGACTCAATGTGAAGCTTTTGAAAATTTTCGATAAAAACAAAGGTAAGGAAACTAAAACAATATTAAAAGACCATAAAGACCCCAAATTGTACCCATCAACAGGATATAGTTACACCCCATCATTTGCACGAGCAAATAATCAATTTGCAACTATTACTAAACTAACAAATCACTTTGGACAAAATAGAAATCAAACTTATGGTTGGTTTGTTAATATACTTCCAGAAATTAACGTAGATGATGTTAAGGGTTATTTTATTGAAGTGAGCAAACCAATGACTGATGCAGACCAAAAAAAGATTATGAGTAAATCAGATTCTACCCTAGAAGCCTTAGATGAAGATAATCAACCTACAAAAGGTAATGCGGGGCAAAGAGAAATCAATGATTTACACAAGCATGATATACATCAAGCAAACAAATTTCATCGTAGACAAGATAAAGCTATAGATAGCAAAAAACATTTATTACTTGTGTCTAAAAATCCCGATAATATTTCGGAGCAATTAAAAGCTTTAAATGACTACTATCAAGAAGACCACGCAGGACTTAGGCTTGAGTCAGATGCAGGAGACCAAGAAAATTTATTCAAAGAATTATTAACACCTCCATCGGGGAATATCTATGAAGAAACAATGATGAGTGCAGAATATGCTGGTTTCGACCATGCAGTACGAAGAGGGTTGAACGATGATAGAGGCGTTGCAATAGGAGAACTAACCGCTTCATTAACAAATGGTTCAGCTATGATGGATTTAAATGGTTCATTCAAAAGTAAAATATTAGTTGGAGCGACAAAAACATCACACATATATAAATTTGATGAAAAGCTATCGGCTTCATCAATGTGGGGGCAAAAAGTAGCAAATCATGCTATGGCATACGGTCATAAAACCTTTCATATAGTGTTAAATGATTTTGATTATTTTGGTGAAGCTAATATTCCGGGTAAAAAGAAGACATTTTCAGCAGAACCGATTATGAATAATGTACTTAAAAAAATAAACTTAGCTAATGGAGGACTCAATCCATTACAATTATTCGGTGATCCAAAAGACCAAATACAAATTTATCATAGCCATTTAGATAAACTCGTTTATCAATTTTATTTATACACGAATAGAACAATGAATAATAAAATGATACCTAACTTACGAAAAGAACTGAATAACTTCTATGAAACCAAAGGTATTTGGAATAATAATGCTTATAAATATCCGGGTAGAATAAGAATATTAGGTAAAAGAGCAGACTCATACCCAACGTTCGACCAATTCTTATTTTCACTTTCAAATTACGCTGATGAAACAGCAGATATGGGCAGCCATAAGGTACAAGATGCTGAGGACATGGTAACATCATTAGAAACAATATTAGATACACATTACAATACAGTCAGCACATATACCACATTACCAGACCCAGATGACCCAGATATATATCAATATTATTACCAACTAAATGAATTGGAAGGCGATATAAAAGAAGCGCAATTTTTAAATGCTTTCGACTATATAGCTTATGCAGCTCAAGAGAATGATATTATAATGATTCATGGTGTAGACCAACTATCAACTGAGACAGCACGATATATTAAACGGACTTTAGAAAAGATGGAGAAAAAAGGTGTTAGAACAGCATTTTTATTTGATTTAATTGGTAGAAAGCAACGAGATAAAGAAGCAGAGAAGAAACATGAAGGTATTAATAATATAGAATACTGTGATATTTTTAACACAAACGGTATTTTTTACGAAGATATAGAAAACGAATTTGATTATACAATTTTAGGAACAATGTCAAAAAATGATTTATATAAATATGAGCATTTAATAAAACAGACGCTCCCGTCAGAATTAAGAAATATTATGACAGCAACTAAAGAAAGAGATCAATTCCAAGTAAGAAGACCAGAAGATTTCACATCAAACTTTGTTTGGGGGAACTTTGTATTATAGACAATAACCCCTAGTTTTAAAACTAGGGGTTTTATATTATATTAATATGTTAATTTGTAATATGCTCATTTATAATGAACCTATTACAAATTAACATAAAAGAATTTAAGTGAGGCGTTATTATGAGTACGGGTAACGGCAATATAAAAAATTTTAGAAAAGATGTACCCTTTGAACAGATTCCTCGTGAATTGTTACAAGCTTGTGATACTAACAGTAAGCACAATAAAGGGCTATCTTTACAAGCCATTGGGCTATTATGTAATTTAAGAAGTTATGCTGAATCATGGGATTTGCATAAAACTGAGTTATATAAAAGATACGCTAAAAATAAAGAAGCTTCTGTAAAAAGAGCTTGGGATGAATTAGTAGAAAATGAGTATATCGTACAATTGAAAATAAGAGAAGGTAATAAAAATAAATACATTTATTACGTTACGGTTTATCCATTCACCAAAGAAGATATAAAAGAGATTGAAAAAAATGAAGGTGCAAAAGCAGTTAAAACCTTCACTAATCCTAGAAAATCGTTGTCAGAACAAGAAGATTTGAGCTTGAGGTTTTCCAGACCTCAAAACCAAGACCTCAAATCCCAGACCTCAAAACCCAGAACTAATATAAAACAAATGAAAGATATAACAAATGAAGATATAACAAATGTAAGAGAAGATAATAATGAAGTGCATGAAGTGAATGGGGATAATGCAGCAAACCATTCAAACAATGCAAACCATAGTGATACAAATATGGTTTCGATAGATTTTAAAGAATATATGCGACTTAGAGAAGCAGAACGAATGAATAATAACAACGAGGATATAAAACAAGTTATATTAGAGCAATTTCCAGAAGACCTAAGAAATTATATGTGTAACTTTGATTTAGAAGAAATTAAGTTGCTAAAAGAGTATATACTTATAGGCAAATCAAGCTACAATAAAAATGTTGATGTCAATAGAAGGCTTCTTTTGGAAGATGTAGAATTTGAGTTAATACTTATGTTAAAACGTATTAAACGGAAAATATATGAAAAGCAAGAAACAATAAAAGAACTAAATAGATACATTACTAGATCAACAGTAAATGTATTCAGTAGATATGCATCTGATTACTTTGAAGATGATATAGATATGAGTCATGTAGATATTGATAGTTTACCTCTAAAACAATTATGGGACGAACAAAAAGGCGAGTGATAATTCTAAGTAGTTCAGTTTTGGAGTACAAAAAGTGAAAATGTAAACCTAAATGAGTAT
>ERZ1023497.144-NODE-144-length-32402-cov-79.352490_pt1 | contig 32402 bp, 37 predicted proteins | sample MGYA00380543_ERZ1023497 | MGnify/ENA primary metagenome ERZ1023497 (study PRJEB33173, sample SAMEA4830384) | metagenome | study: EMG produced TPA metagenomics assembly of the PRJEB25223 data set... | reverse complement strand
GAACGCCGGAAGTAGTTGGGGGTTGCCCCCTGTGAGATAGGGAAGTCGCTTAGCTTTAATCCGCCATAGCTCAGTTGGTAGTAGCGCATGACTGTTAATCATGATGTCGTAGGTTCGAGTCCTACTGGCGGAGTAATTGAGTTAAGAGGTTTAGACCTCTTTTTTGTGGTTCTTTGTCAACTGTAGTGGGTTGAAGAAAGCGAAGATCTAGAAAGGACAAATTTCGTCCTTTCTTTTTTGAAGTTTTCAAAGTTCCTAAAACCAAAGGCATTGTGCTTGATAAGTTTGATGAGATTATTGGTGGCTTCCAGTTTGGCGTTGGAATAAGGTAATTGAAGGGCGTTGACGATTTTCTCTTTATCTTTGAGGAAGGTTTTAAACAAAGTCTGAAAAAGAGGTGGAAAAGCAAGAGCTGATAGAGATTATAGTGGTGTTTCAAGTCTTCGGAATAGCTCAAAAGTTTATTTAGAATTTCTTTATTAGTCAAGTGCATACGAAAAGTAGGGCGATAAAATCGTTTATCACTCAGTTTCTGACTATCTTGTTGAATGAGCTTTCAGTATCGCTTGATAGCCTTGTATTCATGGGATTTCGGATGATGGCTTGTGTTCTGCTCTCAAGAACAGTTATGATATTGAGCTTATCAAAGTCCTGAGCAATAAAGCTCATCTCTATCTCCCGATTGAAACAGTCACTCCCCAGACTGTTTCAACGTCCTAGGACATAATCTCAGGAAGACGCGAAAAATCATGCTCAAAGTGAAAATCATTGATCTTGCGAATGACAGTTGAAGTTGAAATAGACAACTGATGATCAATGTCGGTCATAGAAATCTTTTCAATTAACTTTTGAGCAATCTTTTGGTTGATAATACGAGGGATTTGGTGATTCTTCTTGACGATAGAAGTTTCAGCGACCATCATTTTTGAACAGTGATAGCACTTGAATCGACGCTTTCTAAGGAGAATTCTAGTTTGAATTTTTTTATACTAGAAAATCAGAACCATAATACCTATATAAAAATATTATAGTTTTAATAGGATTTACCCAAAAGTTTTAAGGCGGTCTTTTTAGAACTTTAATTGTTTGAAATTTAGGTAGCAAATTTGTTTCTATTTTGTCAACTTTTCCTATTTTTATCTTGTTGAGGCTGGTATTTTAACAATTCAGGAATTGATAGTGAATGTGTAAAATTTTTTGTTAGAATAAGTTTATAAAAAAGAAAAGGAGTATTTGATTATGTTACAAAAAATTTATGAGCAGATGGCTAATTTCTATGATAGTATTGAAGAAGAGTATGGTCCTACATTTGGTGATAATTTTGACTGGGAACATGTTCATTTTAAATTTTTAATTTATTATTTAGTGAGATATGGCATTGGTTGTCGTAAGGATTTTATCGTTTACCATTATCGTGTTGCTTATCGTTTGTATCTTGAAAAATTGGTAATGAATCGGGGTTTTATTTCTTGTTGAGGTAATTTTAGTAAATTTCCGAACTAATTTACTCTTTTATGGAAAGATAATAGTAAATAGCTAGTAATTTTTCTAAATCATTTTTTAATAGTTGGAAATAGCAAATCTTTCTATTGTTTCTTCTTGATAAAAAGGCGATTTTTTATTATAATAAATTGTAAGATATAATTGCAGGTGAGAGTCCTGCCATGTATGTGAGAAAGGAAGAGCCTGAGGGCTCAGACAAAATTATGACTTCAGTTGTTGTTGTAGGTACCCAATGGGGTGATGAAGGTAAAGGGAAGATTACAGACTTCCTTTCAGCGAATGCAGAAGTGATTGCACGTTACCAAGGTGGTGATAATGCTGGTCACACGATTGTGATTGACGGTAAGAAATTTAAGTTGCACTTGATTCCATCTGGGATTTTCTTCCCTGAAAAAATATCTGTCATTGGGAATGGTATGGTTGTAAATCCTAAATCTCTTGTAAAAGAGTTGAGCTATCTTCATGAGGAAGGTGTAACAACTGATAACTTGCGTATTTCTGATCGTGCGCATGTTATTTTGCCTTATCATATCGAGTTGGATCGCTTGCAAGAAGAAGCTAAGGGCGACAATAAGATTGGTACGACAATTAAGGGAATTGGTCCAGCTTATATGGACAAGGCTGCTCGTGTTGGAATTCGTATTGCAGATCTTTTAGATAAAGATATTTTCCGTGAGCGTTTAGAACGTAACCTTGCTGAAAAGAATCGTCTTTTTGAAAAATTGTATGACAGTAAAGCGATTGTTTTCGATGATATTTTTGAAGAATATTACGAATATGGTCAACAAATCAAGAAATACGTGATAGATACATCTGTTATCTTGAATGATGCGCTTGATAATGGCAAACGTGTGCTTTTTGAAGGTGCACAAGGTGTTATGCTAGATATCGACCAAGGTACTTATCCATTTGTTACGTCATCAAACCCTGTAGCTGGTGGTGTGACAATTGGTTCTGGTGTCGGTCCAAGCAAGATTGACAAGGTTGTAGGTGTATGTAAAGCTTATACGAGTCGTGTAGGAGATGGTCCTTTCCCAACTGAGTTGTTTGATGAAGTGGGAGAACGTATCCGTGAAGTGGGTCATGAATATGGTACAACAACTGGTCGTCCACGTCGTGTAGGTTGGTTTGACTCAGTTGTGATGCGTCATAGCCGTCGTGTTTCTGGTATTACTAACCTTTCTTTGAACTCTATTGATGTTTTGAGCGGTTTGGATACTGTGAAAATCTGTGTGGCCTATGATCTTGACGGTCAACGTATTGACTACTATCCAGCTAGTCTTGAGCAATTGAAACGTTGCAAGCCTATCTATGAAGAGTTGCCAGGTTGGTCAGAAGATATTACCGGAGTTCGCAATTTGGAAGATCTTCCTGAGAATGCGCGTAACTATGTTCGTCGTGTGAGTGAATTGGTTGGCGTTCGTATTTCTACTTTCTCAGTAGGTCCTGGTCGTGAACAAACAAATATTTTAGAAAGTGTTTGGTCCTAAGAGATTTTTAAGATTTGTTTAAGATAGGTCGGGTATACTATAGACGGTTACAAGAAGACCTCCTAACTTGTTGTAACAAATATCCTAAACTTTTCTTTTTCATAATAATCTCCCTTAACTCCACCCAATCAGGTGGAGTTTTTTAGCTCTATTTCAGGCTTTTGGGGACTATTCTAAAAATAATTTTTCGATATTTTTCGGTATTTTTCGGATTTTGGTCGGGGAATTGGCGGGGACTTTTTTAGCGAATATGACTAAGAAATAGGTCTGTTGTCGCTTCAGCAAGTTCGTCCTCTACTTGATTGTAACGATCGGTCATATAGACTTTTGTATGGCCCAGCGCCTGGCTTAATTGTTCAAGCGGAACCCCTGCAATAATGCTTTGAGTCGTGAAGAAGTGGCGCATCATGTGAGGTGTTACATGCAATCCTGTTGCTTCATTCACTAGATTGAAGTTTCTATTTAGCTGGTTTGGATTGATGAGACCACCTTTCTCGTTGATAGTTATATAATCCTTGTGCTGTTCCTTGATAATTCCTAACTTTCGCTTAATCTTAGAAGCTTCAGCTATCAGATAATAGATCAGGTCTGTTCCGATATCATCAAGGCAGACATATCGCTCTGAATCCTTCGTTTTAAGCCCTCCTTTCCCTTTTAAGGTCTGGTTGCTTCGACTGTCTCTAAGATGCAGTATAGCCCGTCCGCTGTCGTTCTGAGTGATGTCCATTGGACGCAATCCAAAGACTTCTCCTCTTCTCAATCCGAAAATTGTCAGATAGGTCAGAGCGTAGAATTGTTTTGGCATAATCTCTTCTGCCTTTGCTATCCAAGTCTTGAACTCTTTGAGAGTCACTTTCTTGTTAGCTGCAGGAATATCACTCTGGCCAATAAAGACACCTTTCAAGCGATTTGAGAGCAGATTACCATTTTTCACGGCATCATTCAGCAATGCCATGAAGCTGGAATTGAGGGTTTGAACAGTGTATCTGGTATGGTTCTGCAACTTTTCAGCTATAAAGAGTTCATACTCATTTCTATCCAAATTTTTAAGCAGGATAGAACCAAACTTTGCCTTGATATGGTTATTATAGAGATTGTCATTGAGGTAGTATGAAGTGTCATTCCAGCGCCCTGTTGACAATCTCTTTTCGGAATAGATATCCCAATATTGATCAAGCGTTAGATTCGTATTGATACCTAATTCTTGTTCTTGGATTTGTTGCTCAAGCTCTACCAAGGCTGCACGAGCTTGAGGGAGAGTTGTGAAACCACTTTTACTTTTTTCTCTTTTTTTACCTCGGAAGAAAAAAGAACGTCTGACATAGTAACGCTTGCCTTTAGCAGTCTCATAGTAATAGATATTTGGGTATTTTGTTTTATTATATTTCATTGTATTCTCCTTGTTTATCGGCTTCTGGACAAGGTCTAAACATTGAGAATATTGACATCACCCCTTTCATGGTGTAAAATAGGGTATAGAAAATAGGCCTTTTTAATGGCTGATTTCTTATAAGGCTAAGCTTCACAATCAAACTTTGGCGAGGGCGATTGTGGGGCTTTTTTATTTCTTGTTTACTATTCCTCAAGCAATCTTATAAAATCATTTTCTGTCATGATTTCAATATCTTGACCTTTTTCTAATAAGGTTTGTGCTTTTTTCATTTTACTGCTTAATCCATCTGTGCCAACAACTCTCCAATCTTGTTCCCCAACAACTAAGATATTAGTGTGTTTGGTCACTCCTTTTTCAGGAATACCACCAACTAACGCAGCAGCTTTGTTAGCTTCTTTTCTAGTCATTCGCTCGAGTTTTCCAGTAAAGCAAAAGTACAAACCGTAAAAGTAATGGTCTGGGTTCATTGCTGCTTTTTCTTCTTCTGTAGGCTGATAGATAAGGTTTTCCTTGTATTGATAACCTTTTTTCCTTTTAAATCCATACTGACCGAGTAAGCCAGTTTTATTGTATCTATATTCTTTTAAAAAAGCGGTGAGGTCGGAAAATGAATTTGTGGATAGCAAGTATTCTAAAATCAATCCGCTTGCTCGTGCATCTGATAGAGCGTTATGGTGATCTAGCTCAATATTCAAATTTTTAGCTAGTCTTTTTAGTTTGTAATTCAATTGTCCAGGGAGAGCAACCTTGGCTAATCGATACGAACAAATGTATTCTATATTATCAAAATCTAGCTCGTATTTTTGGTATACGTCTTTAAGAGCACCCATATCAAACTGTGCAAAGTGGGCTACAACTATATCTAAACCAATAAAATCAACAATGGACTTTCTTACTTCTGGGAATGTAGGTGAATCAAGAACATCTTCAGGAGTAATGCCATGGATGAAAATATTGAAATCATCAAATTCTTCTTCTGGATTGATTAAGGTGTAAAATGTATCAACAATATTCCCATCTTTAAATTTTACTAATCCGATAGAACAAACACTACCGCGAAAGTCATTCGCAGTTTCAACATCTAAAGCAACATACGAGTAAGACATATGAGTCTCCTTTCACTCCATCAATGCAAAGTATTCCTCTTTTACCATGACTTCATTAGTCATGGTTTTAAGATTGTAGTAGGACATGAATTTGAGGTAATCAAACTCTGTGGGGTCATCCAAGCTTTCTAGTGCGTCTTTTACGAGATGATGGATCATATTCCTATCAGCTTTGTTTTCACAGCGTAGGCGAGCGTTCTGGTACTCTGAGCGTGTGTGGTCTTTGTGTCCGAGTTCATGCAGTAGTACCTTAACTCTCTCTTTTTTGCTGAGTTTATTAGATAAGAAAGCTGTATTGGTTTCTTTTTCGTAAAATCCAAGTTCATCAGGTATTAGCTCACCGTCAAAATCGACAATGCGAACCTGAAAATGACTTATAATTTCTTTTTCGGTCACTAAGCAGTACCTCTAATCACCAGCTTCTTTGAGATAACCTTCAATGATAGACTGGATGATTTTCTTCTTTTCATCTGTTAATTCTCGACCACCAAACATCATGACATTAGATGCCATTTCTTCAACATTTAGGGTCTTCCCTTGCCAAGTGTACTCTTTTGAATCACCAGCAATAGCAGGATTATCCGTGCGACCAAGTAAATAATCTGTGGACACGTTGAAGTAGTCAGCAATTTCTTGAAGACGTTCAGCATTTGGTTTTTTGTTTTTCATACTATAGATTGTATTTCTACTATATCCTAATGTTTCTTCAAGAGAATTTATAGAAATTCCACGATTTTGGCAAAGTTCTTTTATTTTTTCGAACAAAGAAAACATTGATTTATCAACCTTTCTAAGGCATGACAAAAAATATTCAAACTTTTGATTGTAAATATGTTGACAAAACGCAATCTATAGTTTAGAATATTATTTGTAAGCTAAAGAGTTAGCGAACAAGACAACTAAAAAATAAAGCCTAATGAAACTGATTGGCGTCCGTTTTCTAGGTAGAACCTTACTTTTAGTAGGTCTTTTCTCTATGATTAAATTCTAAACTATAGATTGTTTTTTGTCAAGAAATTCGCTAACTTTTTAGATAATTTTTTAAAAGAAAGGGGGAGAGGAGAATGGTAGAGCCTTTCTTAATTGGCTTTGTTTTCGGTAGTTTTCTGTGCTACATTGTCGCTACTCTGATAGGTGCTGTATTGGACTTTAAACTTCAGAAGTGGCAACAACAAAGCGATAAAAGCAATCCAACCTGTAAGGATTGAAAACTGTAATTCTGTGAGAGTCAAGGTAGCGACAGCTATCACTGCAGTCCCTAAACCTACAGATGAAATGTAAGTTGTGATTTGTGTATAAACTTTATCAGGTATCAATTTTCTATTTCGTCCACATGAAATACAGTAATAAATTGAACCGAAAAATATAAAGCAAAGAATAAGAACGAATACAATAGCAAGAATTCTTTGTTCTGTAAAAGCTTTCAAGAAATCTGTTAACAGTGAATCAGAAATAGGATAGAAGGTAGTAAAAAGGTGAAATCCTACGATAACTGCCAAAATCGGAACTAGGACACCATATAAGATGATTTCCTTTAGATAGTGAAAAAATGAAGATTTCATTATTCTCCTCCAATCGTTTTTATTTTAATTATATCAAATTTAGAAAGGAAAAATATGAGTAAAGAACTAAAGATAATCAAGGCTAAAATCAAAACTCGTTTGATTGAGCTGGATATGACTCAATCCGAGTTGGCAAAACAAGTATTCGTCGCACCTTCGGTCATTTCAGAACTGCTGAAGTATGGCAAAGGGAGTGATTATGTGAAAGAAAAAGTCGTAGATATTTTGGGTATTGAAAACCCTTGGATAAATCACTGAGAGGTCCATACATGCAAGCGAAAATAATACTGAATTGGCAGAAGAAAAATCACCAACTTAGTCAGCTGATGATCGATAGTCTTGAGGGGCTAGATGTTTGGGAAACTATTTTAACACTAGGAAAAGTAAGAAGAGGAATGTTATGAACAACGCAGCGCAAAAAGTAACACGGATTGATAAAGATGCCTGGGATATTGCTACAGAGCTGGCGAACGAGTACGGAGTATCCATTTGTCACATTATCAGCGAGAGCGTCCGATACTGTGCAGAGAATGCCGAATTTAAGGAGATGGATGTTGTCGTTAAACGGTTGGTAGTCGGCAGTAAGGTGCTGGAGTAGGAGGGGAAGATGAATGAACTAGAAAGAACAGCCCTCAATGAAGTATTGAGGACCGTTAGACTTATAAATGAAAAAGTTGCTGAGGTTGTTGAACTTCAAAGTCAGCAAGAGTTAGCTATTTCTTATCTTCGGGGAATAGTGGACGGTTGTGAGTCTGATTGATTATCTCTTGAACTCGTTGCGTAATTGACTGATGGTCACCTATTGTTGGCTTCGCATTAAAATCATACGTGTGTATGCGAGAAGAATAAGACTGTTGGCTTTCTAACAGATTTAGTATCTTGTTTAGTTTTTTAGTTAGCTTGTCATCAAGCTCTTCTAATGTAACGCTTTTATCAATGCGACTTTCAGGCATTTCAAAGTTTTCAAAGCTTTTCATTTTAGCTTTCAATTCTCTTTTGGATTGCTCGATTTTTCCAACAGAAAGGTTATAGAAAACAGTTCTTTGGGATATAACATCAAAAGGAAGTCCATTACCTGCTTGTATGATAGGAACTAAGGGGAGTTCTTTTGCTTGTCGAAATCCTAATTCATAAAATGCATTCGGATTGTGTCCTGTCATATCTGCTACAACCATAGGGGCAGTCTTAAGGTAGTTGATAATAGTTTCATTGATATTATCAACTGCATCTACTTGGTCAACTCGTACTGGCTTATATCCTAATTCCTCACAGACTGGGGCTATCAGGTAAGAAAAAACCTCATCTGCTCTATCTCTAGTTTCTGTTCCAGATTCACCGATAGCAGTTACAATAAAACAAATTCTTTCAGTCATATTTTTTCTCCAATCGTTTTTATTTCATTATACCAAATTTAGAAAGGAATATTATGAACGAAATTTTTAACTTTCACGGGCAGGAAGTCCGTGCTTTAACCATTGATGACGAACCTTGGTTCGTTGGGAAGGATGTTGCGGATATCTTAGGATATGCGAATTCAAGAAAAGCAATTTTTGACCATGTAGATGATGATGATAAGACAGATGGGGTAACGATTCGTGACGCCATGGGTAGAAATCAAAACCCTGTCATCATCAACGAATCTGGTCTCTACTCTCTTATTTTATCCAGTAAGTTACCTCAGGCTAAGGAGTTCAAGCGCTGGGTGACTTCAGAGGTCTTGCCAGCTATTCGCAAGAAGGGCGGATTCATCCGTGAGGATTTGGACGAGGATGCCTTCATCGCTCTATTCACTGGTCAGAAGAAATTGCGTGAGCAACAAGCGACCATGATTGAAGATATCGACTACCTCAAGAGTGAGCAACCGATTCATCCTAGCTATGCTCAATCATTACTGAAGAAGCGCAAAGCTCGTGTCGTGGCTTGCTTAGGTGGTATTGATAGCCCTGCTTATGCGGATAAGATTTTTGCTCAGTCAGTCTTTAGACAAGCTGAGATTGACTTTAAAGACCACTTCAACATTAGTCGCTATGACTTGCTACCCAAGAAGCATGCGGATGCCGCTCTAGCTTACTGGATGACTTGGGAGCCAAGCACCAATACCAAGATGAAAATCATGAAATTGAACTCATTTGACGAAGTGTAGGAGGGGAAAAAGATGGACAATGTTCTACTTTCACTATCTGAATGGATTAAATCCATTATCAAGGATACAATCACTAGATTGGTTGAAATAGAAAAAGATAGTGACCACTATCCAGAGTTGATGGATGTGAACACTACCTGCGAATTTCTAGGAATTAAGTATGCCACCTTTTCAGATAATTATCGTTACTTAAAGGGATTTCCAAAGGAATTACCTGGTAAGAAATGGTCAAAAAGAGCCATCAAAGAATGGCTCTCTAATCAAATATAATAACTTTACTAAAAGGCTTCTGGACAAGGTCTTAGCAAAATTATTTGACTATATTATAGCACAAAAAGAGGATAAGGAGATAAAAATGTTTGAACCACCGATTTTAGACCAGCTGATGGGGGTTGGAGCCTTGCTGCTTGGATTTGCAGGGGCTTGCCGTCATATCAAATTGCAGGAACAACGCAAGGAAGAAGAAAGACGAGAAGAGCAAGAATTTGCGTCTATGATTATCCAAGTGCGTAATCATGCATATGAACGTGGTAGAGAGGACAAATGGCAAGAAATTCGCAAGAATATTCGCAGAGAGTTCAAAGGATTCACATATGACAACGAACCGCCTGTAGGATTGCGCCCTGAGCTGTTAGCTTTGCCAGAACCTAAACAGTCTGCAATCAGATTTTTGTAATGAGGAGGTCAGGAAATGGAAGAATTGATTGAATCGCTGGATAACCTGATTATGATTGTTAAAGAACTGGAAGGAAGGGAATCAACTTCAAGACATTTTATTACGATATGGGAAAACGATTATAAAAATCTATTACGAGTCAAAGAATACCTAACAGACTATGAAAAACTAGCTAAGGACTATCGTGATGTGGAGCTTAAAAATAAGCTGCTAAAGATTGAAAAAATGGAGCTGGAAGGCAGGTACATCTATGAGGATATGCGAATGAAGTATCGCGCTAACCGTAGGAAGTGGGGTGCTAGGTATGTCTGAAATTAAGTGGATAAAAATCACAACCGATATTTTTGACGATGAAAAGATTTGCCTGATTGATGCCTTGCCTGATCCTGATGCCATCTTAGTGATATGGTTCAAGATTTTGACACTTGCTGGAAAACATAACAGTAATGGTTTGTTGATGATGACTGATAAGGTTCACTATACAGATGAAATGTTAGCTACTATTTTTCGTAGACCATTGAATACAGTAAGAATGGCTATTGGAGTTTTTGAACAGTTTGGGATGATTGAGATTATCGATGGTATTATTAGCTTGCCAAATTGGGAAAAACATCAAAACGTTGACGGAATGGAGAAAATCAAGGAACAGACACGTAACCGTGTAGCCAAATACCGTAAAAAACAAAAAAATCTTGCTCTTGGTAACGTTACAGTAACGGACGGTAACGCACTAGAAGAAGATAAAGATAAGAATAGATTAGATAAAGATAAGAATAAGAAAAGAATAACTACTACTAGTAGTGGTAGTGAAGAAAATATCTTAGAACTTTTTCAATCTGAGTTTCGTAGACTCTTATCTGGATTTGAAATTGAAGAAATCAACCATCTACTAAATGAGAATGATGTGGATTTGGTGAAAGAAGCATTGAAGACTGCTATTAACTCAGGAAAGCCGAACATCAAATATATTGGTGGGATTTTAAGAAATTGGCAGATGAACAATGTTACCACTGTTGAACAGGTTCGTCAATCGGAAAAGAAGAACAAGGATAAGAAAGAAGAACAGGAGGCCAAGGACGAATGGGGGTACTAGAACTAATTGAACAATTCGAGATTGACTATTATCCGTTAAGCTACGAGAAGAAAACTCTTTTAGCAGACCAACCAATTCATCAAGTGGTTGCCTGCTTGTCTGAAATGGCTAGCTGGCATGAATGCGGAGGTCGGCTAGTATGGTAGACAATGTGTTTGAGGAAATCGCCTTATCTTATCGTAGGAATACAGAACAACAAGAAGAGTTCTGCGAAAAGCATAACATCCCTTTGATAAAGATATTGAGGACCGAGAGTGTTGTATGTCGCATGTGTGAATCTGAGCGGATTCATGAAGAAAATCAGGAAAGAGTGAATGAACTGGCTAATGCTGAGAATGAGCGAGAGAGGAAATACTATCTTGAAAAGTTCTCTCTTTATGATGAAGTTTTGAAAAATGCTACTTTGGACAATTTTGAAACACCAACCGAAAAAGAAGCGGAAAAGCTAGCTTTTGCAAAGAGGATTTGTCGTGAGTGGTCTGAGGGTGCTAGGAACAACATCGTGTTACAAGGAGAAGCTGGAACAGGTAAGAGCCATTTGGCTTTTGCTATGGCTAAGGCTCTATCTGAGTACACGAAAGAGATTGCTATTTTTATTAACGTAACTGACTTGCTGATGAAGATTAAAGCTGATTTTAGTCAGGAAGAGTTTCTGGTCAATAAAATTGCTAGTGCTAAGTTCTTGGTTTTGGATGATTTAGGAATGGAAAAAGATAGCGAATGGTCATTTACTATTCTCTACAATATCTTGAATAAGCGTTCAAACACAATCATTACCACAAATTTGATTTCTGCCGATATTCAAAAAAGATATGGCAGACCTTTCATGTCCAGACTAATGAAGGGTGTAGATAAAGACCATTTGATGGTTTTCAATGATTTGACAAACAAGCGAAAGCAATATTTTTAGAATAGGGGTGGCTGATGTTTATTTTAAAGCATGGGACAAGAGAGGATAAGCCGTTTCTAAGGTCTGCAATTGTCAGTGTGACTGGCTTGGATATTTCGTGTTCCGAGGAGAAGAAAGCCATGCGGTTTATTTCTCTGGCGGCAGCCTTACAGGTTAGCAAGGCATTGAGAGGTTCCTTTGGGAACTTCTACCCTGTCGAGGTGGAGTGATGTTAGAGCTTTATTTCGTCTACAACGGGCACTGTAAGTTTTTCCTTGGGAGGTTTGACAATGTATGAGAAAGTGAAAGTTGGGGATGAGGTGATGTTGTGAAATTCTTGGATTTATTCGCAGGAATTGGCGGTTTTCGTTTAGGAATGGAGTCTGCCGGCCATAAATGTATTGGCTTTTGTGAAATTGACAAGTTTGCTAGAGAAAGCTATAAAGCGATACACAATACGAAAGGAGAAATAGAATTACATGACATCACAGCAGTATCAGATGAATCTATTCGAGGAATCGGAAGTGTGGACATTATCTGTGGAGGATTTCCGTGCCAAGCTTTCTCAATTGCAGGAAACAGACGAGGTTTTGAAGATACACGAGGAACTTTGTTCTTTGAAATTGCTAGGTTCGCATCTATTCTCAGACCTAAATATCTATTCCTTGAGAATGTTAAAGGATTGCTCAATCACGAAAATGGAGTTACATTCGAGACCATTATCTCAACCTTGGATGAACTGGGGTACAACGTGGAATGGCAAGTGCTTAACAGCAAGAATTTCGGAGTCCCCCAAAATCGGGAACGAGTGTTCATTATCGGACATCTTAGAAGAGAACATACCAGAAGAATTTTTCCTCTCAGCGGAAAAAATCAGTCAACTAGTAACCAATCAGTCATGAAAATTGGGAATATAAACCCATCTGGCAACGGAATGAATGGGGAAGTCTATCAAGCTGATGGTCTAGCTCCCACGCTAACAACAAACAAGGGAGAGGGGCAAAAGATAGCTATAAAAAGCAATACTATAAAACAATTTGGGGTATTGCAACCCAATTTTAATCAATGTGGGGTGGTTTACGAAACAGACGGCATCGCACCAACTATCAGAGCCTATCAAGGTGGAGGACTTGAGCCTAAAATTATTCAACGTGGGCATGGTTATAATAAAGGTGGAGAACATGACATCGCTCCTACTTTAACTAGCAATAGCTATCACGAAAACAATCATTTATCAGATGGCTTTCGAATCAGAAAGCTAACACCTAAAGAATGCTGGAGGTTACAAGGTTTTCCTGATTGGGCTTTTGACAAAGCGCAAGAGGTCAACTCTAACAGTCAATTATATAAACAAGCAGGAAATAGCGTGACAGTTAATGTCATAGCAGCAATAGCAAAGGAGTTATCATGAACACAATAGAGAAAGTCAAACAATGGTTTATTGACCGTGACCTTGAAAACGGTGGACGGCTAGATAAGCAATCTTTTTGAAATCATCATGGATTATGAATGGAAGCAGATGCAGGAGCAGGCTACATTCATAAAAGCTAATACTAGAAAGTGGAGAGCAAGATGCAACTAAGATTGAAAGAACTTAGAGAGGAACTATGTCTATCCGTAGGACAGATGGCGAAAGAAACAGGTGTTTCACAAAATACAATTCATTTGTATGAACGACGTGGATATCCGTCGATTAAGCAAATTGAAATGATTGCTAAAACATATGATGTAAACCCTGCGTGGCTTGTTGGGTGGATAGATGATGAAATGATGCATGGAGTCCAGGTCGTTGAAAAAGTGGTCTATAAAGAAAGTCCAACAGCAAGATTGCCGGATTATTTCAATAACAATAACGAAGGTAAGATTATCAAGTGGGTCAAAACTAAAAGATATATGGGAGGTAAGGTTTGGGCAAAAAGAACCTAATAACAGCACGAAGAGATTATCTCGAGTTTGAACTCAATGATAAATACTTACAGATTGACAAATTGATTGGTCAAAGAAGACATGAATTAGAACGATTGTACGAAGTGAAACATCTCACTGTTCCTGGTATTGATGATACTGGTGCAAGCGGAAGTGGCACGTTCGTAAATAGGTCTGAGAACCTAGCAGTTGCTTATGCAAGCGATCCGATGGTTTTAAGACTGGAAAACTTTCAAACAGCAATTTCAAAGCTACTCGATGTACTTGAACCTGATGATAAAAAAATCTTTCATTTGAAATGGGGAGAACACACTAGGTACGATTGGATTCAAGTTTGGCATAAAATGGAGAATGGTGACACTGGGTATCTATACAGGCACAGTAAGCAGATTTACAGAAGACGTGAAATCATTCTTGATACACTTGCAAAGTTATTGTTCATGTAACTTGTCAAAAAAAAGTATAGCATTGACAAAAAGAATATGATAGATTGATACTATCCAAAGCACTGAGAAAATCTTAGTGCTTTATTTTTTTGTGAAAGGAGTAAAACTATGAATATTGTTGAACCGTTACGAGATAAGGATGATATCCAAGCCATGAAGGACTATCTATCATCTTGGAATGAAAAGTATTACATGTTATTTCTTTTGGGAATCAATACAGGTTTTCGTGTCGGAGATATTCTCAAACTAAAGGTTAAAGATGTTCAAGGTTGGCATATTAAAGTTAGGGAACAGAAAACAGGGAAATACAAGAGCATTAAAATGACAAGGCCACTCAAGAATGAATTGAGGGAATTTGTCAAAGATAAAGAATTACATGAGTATCTATTTCAGAGTCGTGTCGGAAAGAATAAGGCGCTCAGCTATAAGACGGTATACTGGTTTCTTAAAAGAGCTGCTGAAGACTTAGGAATCGATAATGTCGGAACTCACACGATGCGAAAAACATTTGGCTATCATTACTACAAGAAGTACAAGAACGTTGCAGACTTGATGTCATTATTCAATCATTCAAGTCCAGCAGTTACACTAATTTATATTTGTGTAAGGCAAGATGAACTTGATACTAAGATGAGTAATTTTAGCCTCTAATATTTTTTTGATTTTTTCAACTATCCATAACGAGGAGGTTTCTAGTTTATATTTTGAAGAGGGCCTGAAGCGTTGTCCGTGCTAGTTTTTTAGTATGAAACAAAATTGGATAAAATATAAGATATAACTAATTCAACAGAGATATTTTACATAAATTCAAAACTCAAAAATAAATCTTGTCAAAAAAAGATATAGCATTGACAAAATGAATCTGATATATTTGTATCATGCGAAAAATTCGGAGAGCAAGTCTAGATCTGTTCTCTTTTTGTTGGAGGTAAGCATGAGACCAAAAAGGTATCCGTACTCGTTGACTAGTGAGATTCTAGTTGACACATCAATAATTTATGCATGGGACAAGCCAATGTATAAGATGATTTCGTTCATGAACAGATACACAAGAGAAATCCGAGTTGAATCATTCAAGCTATGACATTCAAGAATCCTAAACACTCTGACTGGTTTAGAACTTGGCAGATTAAATTCTACAACTCGAAACCTTGGAGAACTTTGAGAAATAGAATCAGAAGTATAAAGCGTATGCGCTGTGACATGTGTGGACGTTTAATTCATGGCAAGAGCATTGTTGACCATATTATAGAGATTGATGAAACTAATTATCAAGATGAGTCTATTACTCTCAACGAAGATAATCTGCAATTACTTTGTCTCGAGTGTCATAATACAAAAACATTTCAAAGTAAAATAAATTTAAATTTAGAAAATCGGAATATTAATTTATTTTGATTTTTTATTTTTTGAATTTTTTATTTTTATCAGATCCCCCCTATTTAAAATTTTCACACACCCAAAATAATAACGGTGTCAATCCTCTTATATACCTCTCCCCCAAAAATGACGAAAATTGATACAAGAAAGGAGCATGATTTTGAAAATCAATGAAGTTTTAGAAAAGCTAGGAATAAGTCGTGCTACCCTCACCAGGTATCGAAAAAAGCTAGGCATATTTGAAGAAACTCGGTCGAATATCACAAAAAGTCAATTCAAAGAGTTAGAAAAGCTGGCAAATCAACGGCAGAAGTATACAAGAGAAGAACGTGTTGAACTATCTCGTAAGACTTTCAAGTTAATTCCAAAAGAAAAAATGCTTGAAATCAATGACAATGATTCAGTAGGTTTGAAAAATCTTAAAACTCAATACAATCATAATCAAAAAGTGATTGAAAACTTCCAATTGGAAATCAATAAAGTCATCAATGACGGTGAGCTACCTGATAAGTATTTACTTGATGGAATGGAAAAGTATCAAAAGCTAAACATGCAGATTATGTCAACGATTGAAAAGCAAAGTCCACAGGGTGATAGCCTCAAAGAAATGATTCAGGAGAAGTTGGCTCGATATGGTTGAGATGAGATATTTTGATAAATATGCTCAGCTGGTCTACTCAGGGAAGATTCGTGTTTGTGAACTTACGATGAAGTCGATTAAACGAGTAGAGAGGTACAAGGAACAATACATCTTTAAACAAGAAGAAGTTGACAAACGGATTGAGTTCATTGAGGAAGAGTGCAGCAACACTAAAGGTCTTGCTGGAAAGTTACACTTGGCTTTGCCTCAGAAGGTCTGGCTAGAAACAACGTGGGGTTTTTATCATACAGTTGAAGTTACAAAAACAGATCCCGATACACTTGAAGAATATAAAGATTTTGAAGAAAGGCGTCTCATTCATGAGGTGCCTATTATTGTACCTCGTGGTACAGGAAAAACAACCCTTGGTTCTGCCATTGGTGAGGTTGGTCAGATTATTGACGGTGAGTGGGGTGCTGATATTCAGCTTCTAGCTTACAGTCGTGAACAAGCTGGATATCTGTTTAATGCTTCTAGAGCTATGCTGTCGAACGAAGAGAGCTTGCTACACTATATGCGTGAGGCTGACATACTACGGTCAACTAAACAAGGTATCTTGTACGAGACAACTAATAGTCTTATGTCAATCAAGACTTCCGACTATGAAAGTCTTGATGGTACTAATGCTCACTACAATATTTTTGATGAAGTGCACACTTATGATGATGACTTCATCAAGGTTGTGAATGATGGTTCGAGTCGCAAGCGAAAAAATTGGATAACCTGGTACATCTCCACCAATGGGACGAAACGGGACAAGCTTTTTGATAAGTATTACAACATCTGGGTAGATATTCTTGATGAAAAGATTGTCAATCATTCGGTCATGCCTTGGATTTATCAGCTGGATGATGTTTCTGAAATTCACAATCCAGATATGTGGCAGAAAGCTATGCCTTTACTCGGTATAACGACTGAGAAGGAGACGATTGCCAAGGATATTGAAATGAGCAAGAATGATCCAGCACAACAGGCTGAGCTGATGGCTAAAACATTTAATCTCCCTGTTAATAACTATCTTGCTTACTTCAGTAATGAAGAGTGTAAGGGTTGGTTAGATAAGTTTGATAAGAGTTTGTTTGTCGGAAATGAGGAGAGGAGTGCTCGCTGTGTGCTTGGTGTTGACTTGTCGGATGTCAATGACATTTGTTCGGTCTCATTTATGGTCGTGCGTGGCGAAGAGCGTCAGTATTTGAACAAGAAATTCATGCCACGTCATACGATTGAAGGACTTCCGAAAGAACTGAGGGACAAATACGCTGAGTGGGAGCTTAGTGGACAGCTTCATGTTCATGAGTTGGACTACAATGATCAAGCTTATATCTTTGAAGAATTAAGGCAGTTTATGAGTGAGAATAGAATCTTACCAGTTGCAGTCGGATATGACCGCTGGAATGCAAAAGAGCTTATCCGCTTAATTAATGACTACTACGGAGATATATGTCACGACATTCCACAAACGGTCAAGAGCTTATCCAATCCTTTAAAAGTGTATAAAGAAAAAGCTAAGATGGGGAAAATCATCTTTGACGATCCTGTGGCAACTTGGAACCACGCAAATGTTCGTGTCAAGATAGATGCGAATAACAATGTATTTCCAAATAAAGAAAAAGCAAAAGAAAAGATTGACGTATTTGCTAGTCAGTTAGATGCTTTTATCTGCTACGAAAATTTCAAGGAAGACTTGAGTTATTACTTTGATTGAGGTGAAGAATGAACAAATATATAAATAATTTAAGAGAGGTTTTTGCTAGGATTTTCAGACCAAGCAATAGAAAATCCACAAGGACCTATTTACAAAGAAATTTGAATTATTGGAGAAGAAATTCGATTTACTTAGACAATATCTACAATAAGATTTCAACAGATACTGCACAAGTTCGATTTAAGCATGTGAGAATCACTCGAAATCCGACGGGAGTTGATAAGATGGAGTGGTTTGAAAATAGTGATCTTGCAAATGTTTTATCTTTCTCTCCAAATCCTCTTGAAATACCAGTTGTATTTTGGGCAAATGTAACAAGAGCTATGCTGAAAGATGGTGTTGCAGTCGTTGTTCCACGTTGGGAAAATGGTCGACTGATTGAAATTTGGTTTGCAAAGAAAACCATATCATGGACTGCAGAGAGAGTTGAAATCATGATTGATGATGTAGAGATTGAGCTACCTCTTAGCGATGTCTGGGTTTTTGAAAATCCTAAATTAAACGTGACAAGTCAACTAAACCAAATCACAGAATTAATTGATATCAACCTTGATGCGTTAACCGAGAAGTTAGGCAGAGGGAATTCAAAGTTGAGAGGATTCTTAAAACTACCAACTAAAGCAGCAGATGAACATTTGAAGAAACAAGCTAAGAGTAGAGTTGATAGCATGATGGAACTTGCTGAAATTGGTGGCATTGCCTATCTCGAGCAAGGTGAAGAGTTTATGGAATTAAACAAAGATTACTCAACCGCTTCTAAAGAAGAAATGGAGTTTCTGAAATCTCAACTTTATCATGCTCATGGAATTAATGAAAAATTGTTTACTTGTGACTACACAGAAGAACAATATAGAGCTTACTATTCTAGCGTCATGAAATTATATCAACGTGTATTCTCTGAAGAAATTAATAGAAAATATTTCACGAAGACGGCAAGGACACAAGGAAACAAGCTCTTGGTCTTCTTTGATATGGCTGACATGATTTCATTCAAGGATCTAGTAGAAGGTGGATTTAAATCTAAATACGCAGGTTTGATGAATTCAAATGAATTCCGTGAAACCTATCTAGGGCTTCCAGGATATGAAGGTGGAGAAGTATTCGAAACCAATCTAAATGCAGTCCGTATCGAGCCGAGCGAAAGTAATTAAAAATAGGGTGGGCGGTTGGCAGAAATTTTAAGAAAGGAGGTAGGATATGGAAAAATTAAAAACCTTTGTCGTCAAGTCAGTTGAGGAAGAGTCAGCTGACTTTCACTTTGAGGCTTATGCCTCCACCTATGGCAATACCGACAGAGATGGTGATGTGATGGCCAAGGGGTGTTTTGACAATACCCTGAAAACTAAGGCCGTCGTCCCTATGTGCTTAAATCACGACCGCAATCGCGTCATCGGTAAGCATGAGCTGTCGGTAGATGAAAAAGGTCTGCGAACACGGTCAACATTCAATCTAAGCGATCCAGAAGCTAAGAAAACCTATGACCTCATGAAGATGGGGGCACTGGATAGTCTGAGCATTGGATTTTTTATTAATGATTATGAGCCAGTTGACGCTAAGCAACCTTACGGTGGATGGATTTTTAAAGAAGTTGAAATCTTTGAAATATCTGTCGTGACCGTGCCAGCCAATCCTCAAGCAACCATTGATAATATTAAGGGATTTGATATGTCTGTGGTTGACAAGCGAATCGCTCAGGCGAACATGAAGCAAGATATCATGAGTAAACTTGCAACGATTTAAAAAAGGAGAAAAAAATGAAAACACTAGTCGAATTGATGGAAGAACGACAAAAACATGCAGATGAGTTATCTGAGATCAAATTTAAAAAAGCTTCAATCGAAGAGAAATTGGAGTCAGCAACTATTGGAGAAGAAGAACTTGCACAGTTGAAATCGGATGCAGAAGGATTGGTATCCAAAGCAGATGAACTCAAGAACACAATTTCTAAGTTAGATGTTGAGATTGAAGAAAAACAAGACAATCTCAATAAAGCTGCTAAATCTATCAAGGAAGTACAGAAAGGCAAGATACAAATGGAATACTTAAAAACAAAAGAAGCTGCACTTGATTTCGCTCGAATCCTTATGGATAATGAAGGAAGCTCAAACAGTGCCCGTAAAGCGTGGGAAGCAAATCTGGTTGAAAAAGGTGTAACTGATGTTAACAAAATCTTACCTGAACCAGTATTGATTGCAATCCAAAATGCATTTAATGATTACGATGGTATCCTGAACCATGTAACCAAAGATCCTCGTTATGCAGTACGTGTTGCGCTTCAAACGCAACAAGCAAAAGCTAAAGGCCATCAAAATGGCAAAACAAAGAAAGATGAATCTTTTGTATTTATCGATTATACAATCAACTCTGCAGCTGTCTACATCAAGTACAGTTTTGAGTATGCTGACTTGAAGAAGGATACAACAGGTGCTTACTTCAACTATGTGATGAATGAACTAGCACAAGGCTTCATCCGTGCAGTTGAACGTGCTGTTGTTATCGGAGATGGTAAAAATAGTGATGATGATGACAAAATCACTGAAATTAAATCTATCGCAGAAGAAACACTTGCTCAACTATTTGATACACAAGAAATCAGTGTTGACGGGGAATTTGACAGTACTGTTTTAGAAAACCTCGTCAAAGGGATTGATAAACTTGCTGCAAATACAACTCCAATTTTGGTAACTTCAAAAACCATTGCTCGTAAACTTAAAATGGTTAAGGATGGCGAAAAACGCTACATTGACCCACAACCATTCGCACCAATTTCACAAACAGGGAATGTCATTGCTGGTTACCAAGTATATGTCTATGACTGGATGGAAGATGCGACTAACCCAATTATCGCATTTGCTGACAAGGCTTATAAGATGATTGGTGATGATGTTTCTGCTGATCGCTTTGAAGATTATGATGTAACGATGAATCGCCGTCATATCGAACTTGCTAGCGTGCTTGGTGGCCGACTTGGTCAGTACAAATCAGCTGTGAAATTCACAAAAGGTTGATTTTAAATAGAAAGGGGAGTCTAAAATGACAATCCTTAACCAAATTAAAGAAATGGTTGAAGTTGATGTCGAAGAAGAAATCTTTGACACTCAATTTTTAAGCTACATAAATAGTGGGATTTCATATCTAACGAGAAACAACATTCCTATCAATCGCATCGATAAAGAAAGCGAATTGACAGAATGGAATGAGATTGAAGAGGATGATAAAGAAACAATTTTAGATTGGTTACATTTGAGATGTGTTCAGAGATTTGATAAATCCTTGATGACAGGAAATTCAACAACAAGGAGCTGGATTGATGAAGAATTGACAAATATTCTTTATCAATTAAAAGCTATTTACGGAGTTAAATCATGAAATCATCTAGAGTATCAATCATCCTTTGTTACGATGAGCGTACAGAGGTCGAAAAAGGTGTTTTTGAAAAACAAGTTGTAGAAAAGAAAGCCAAAGCTGAAAAAGAGAAGATCTACCAACGTAGACTTGATAAAGCTTTGGCAGATGGTCAAGTTTTGACAGCAAGATTTCGGATACGTTCTAACTATGTGACAGATTCCTTAGACTACGTGAAGTACAAAGGGAAAGAGTACAAGGTAAATGTTGGAACTGAATCTGATGATGACCACTACACGATAATTGAATTAGGAGAATTGAAATAATGGCTAAGAAGTTCTTCACCAGGCAAGAAATTCAAGAAATCCTAGAAAAAAACACTTTAAAATCAAAAGTGTTCTATATGGAACGTGAGGAAAAGTCCTCTCCTGACAACGTTATTCTTTACTATCGTTTAACTCCGGGTAGTAGTATTACTGCTGATGACACAGTACACATGAGAAAAGTGACTATTCAAATCAGTCACTATCACAAGAAGAAATTAGACAGCATTGAGGAATTGATGTTGTCTAATTTTATGTGTGAACCTAGTCAGTTGAATCTAAAACAGCCTGATACAGATTACTTACTTACAACCTACAGAATCGAGGTATTCACAAGTGGGAAGTGGTAGCGTTAATGCGAAAACATTAAAAATCGATATCCAGAATCAAGTTTTAGAAATCATAGAAAAATCAGGAAAAAGCACCGCTGGAGACATTAGAGACGGAAGTCCTAGAAGAAACGGAGTATATGAAAAAGGATGGACTCACGAGACCATTGAAGATATCGCTGTAGTATATAACAATGGGAAAGAGAAGTCGCTTGCTCACTTGTTAGAAAATGGCCATGCAACAAAAAATGGTGGATTTGTAGCACCTCAAGAACACATCAGACCAGCATACCTCAAAAATAAAGAAATCTTTCTCAATAATATGAAATCAATAAAAATCAGACCAAATTAAGGAAGGAGTCACAATGACTTATAAATATGACACACGAGAGGTAACTCATGGTAATACCACGGGATTCTTTGCCAAGATTTCCAAAACAGAATCTGGCACACTCGATTTAAAAAAACCGTATCCATTTACAGGATTGCGAAAAACATCTTTTGAAACTTCACAAGAATCAAATGCATACTACGCAGATAACGTGGAGCACGTCCGTCTTCAAGGTAAGAAATCAACTGAGGGATCCATCACGACTTATCAAATTCCTAAACAATTCATGATTGATCACTTGGGTAAAAAGCTGACAACTTCAACTCCTCCAGCGCTCATCGATACTGGTGTGAATGCGAATTTTATTTGGGGATATGCTGAAACGGTTACAGACGAGTTTGGTTCTGAGGTTGAAGAGTTCCACATCTGGACCAATGTAAAAGCATCAGCTCCAAAAGGCAGCACTACAACAGATGAAAGCTCTGCTACACCAAAAGAAATTGAAATTCCATGTACTGCGTCACCCAACAATTTTATTCTAGATTCAGATAAAAAACCTGTTTCAGAAATTGTATGGCGTGATACAGACAAGGGTGTTGTCCGTGCTAAATTTGATAAATTGTTCGCTTCAAGTACCCCAATGAAATTGATTGATTTTATCAATGAAGCTTTAGGAACAACAGCCATCGTGCCAGGAGGATAAAATGATTAAAAAAGAACTATCATTCACAGCGTTTGATAGTTATGGTGAAGAAAGAGAGTACACTGGAACAGTGCGCTTTCTTTACTCTTTACCAGCTATCAAGATGTATGAACAGCGGACAGGTCGCAACTTCTTTGATGACAACCAAAAAGCACTCACAGCTTACACACAGCTTGCTCTTGCAACTGGTGTAAATGGTCGTTTATCTGCTTTAACTGATGAAGAAAAGGTCAAACTAATGCCATTACTTATGGAGCCAGATTTCATGAACTTCCTAACTGAAGTCATCCCTTGTCTGTACGGTGAGGTTGAGAATGGTCGCTTGGTACAGAATGAGCTGACTGCTGAAACAGCCTCTCTTGCTCCTTGGTTTGGTGATTTGATTGATATTGGTTTTTTTTCAGACCTCTTTTATGAATTTAACCGAAGTAGAGCAAAGGTTCCTCAAGATAGAAAAAAGCCTCAACAGAAGTCATAACTTCTGAAAAAATTTATAAGGTTGTTTTTGAAAATCGGATGGATGTTTTTTGGGCAGAAAGTCAACACTTTAATTATCTGATGGGAACACTACATCAGATGAGTATCAATGAAAATGAGAAGAAAACTTTATCAAACGCAGAATTACTAAATGTAATGTCTGACTAAAACTGAAAGGAGGAAATCTATGGCTGAAACATTTGAAGGCTTATATGTCAAATTTGGTGCTAATACTGTTGAATTTGACAGATCTGTAAAAGGTATCAATAATGCTTTATCTAGTCTGAAAAAAGATTTCAACAACATCAATAGACAATTGAAGATGGATCCAGACAATGTCGACTTGCTGAATCGTAAGTTGTTCAACTTACAAGAACAAGCTCGTGTTGGTGCTATGAAAATTGCTGAACTCAAAAAGCAACAAAAGGAACTGGGAGAATCTGAAGTTGGGTCAGCACAGTGGAATAAGCTTCAACTTGAAATTTCTAAAGTTGAATCACAGATGAAGGTTGTTGACCAGACAATGAATTCAACCAAAAAACATATCGAAGATGTAGGAAATCCAAAGTCTATTTTAAATCTCAACAAAGAAATCAACAATGTTGCAAAAGAACTTGATATCGTCAACCAGAAGCTTGAATTAGATCCTAAAAATGTAGAGTTGTCCGAAGAAAAAATGAAGTTATTAGGTAAACAATCTTCATTAGCCAAGGATAAGGTCCAGGAGTTGAAACGGAAACAAGAGGAATTAGGAAAGGAAAAAATCGGAACAGAGGAATGGCGACAACTTCAAAATGAAATTGGGCAAGCAGAAGTCGAGGTGTTAAAGATAGATAAAGCCATGGGGAATCTAGGGGATTCGAGCCGTTCAGCAACAGGAAACATCAAGGAAGCTACAGGATACTTAAAAGCCGATGTAATGATGAACATTGCTGAAAAGGCAGGACAACTAGGTCAAAAAATGGTTGATGCTGGTAAAAAAACAGTAGGTGCATGGTCTGAAATCGACGAAGCGATGGATACTGTTACGACGAAGACTGGACTTACTGGCGAAGCCTTGTTAGGACTTCAGGAAATTGCAAAAGGAATCGCTACATCCTTACCATCGGCTACATTTCAAGAATCTGCTGACGCAGTTGGTGAGTTAAATACACAATTTGGACTTACTGGTGATACTTTGCAATCTGCAGCAGAGTACCTATTGAAATATTCGAAAATAACTGGAGAAGATATTTCAAATTCCGCAATAAATGCCAAGAAAGCAATTGATGCTTACGGTTTATCTAATGAGGATCTAGCGAGAGTATTGGACTCAGTAACAAAGGTCGGCCAGGATACTGGTCAATCTTATGACTCCATCTTTCAAAAAGCAATTGATGGAGCTCCACAGATTAAGATGCTAGGATTATCTTTTAAAGAGGGGGCGACATTAATTGGTAGATTTGAAAAAAGTGGGATTGACTCTTCTGCAGCTTTAGCTTCACTTTCAAAGGCTACAGTAAACTATGCTAAAGACGGAAAGACATTGACTGAGGGGTTGAACGAGACTGTCAATGCAATTCAGAATGCTACTAGTAAGACAGAAGCAATAAGAATTGCTTCTGAAGTTTTCGGAAATAGAGCCGCTCCTAAAATGGTAGATGCTATCCAACGTGGGGCATTTAGTTTTAATGATTTAGCTGAAGCAGCACAAAACTCATCAGGAACTGTAGCAACAACATTTGCTGAGACAAAAGATCCATTTGATGACCTAACAACCTATTCCAACAAATCAAAAGAAGGGCTTGCCGAGATAGGTGGTACACTACTTGAGACTGTTATACCAGCTTTAGAACCTTTGATGGGCATGCTTGAATCTGCTGTTAATTGGTTTACCAGCTTAAATGAAACTGATCAACAGACTATCGTGATTCTTGGCCTCGTTACAACTGCTGTAATGCTACTGCTTGGTGCAATAGCACCGCTAGTCATTGCTATAGGTGCAATAGGTGCGCCTGTCGGAATTGTCGTAGCGGCAATAGTTGCTGCTATTGCCGCTATTACACTCATCATTCAGGCCATCATGAACTGGGGGACCATATCTGAATGGCTTCAGTCGACGTGGGATGCTTGCGCCGCTTGGCTTTCTGAATTGTGGACTAATATTGTTACGACTGCTACTACAGCGTGGTCAAGTTTCACTGCTTGGCTTTCTGAAATTTGGTCTTCAGTAGTCTCAACGGGACAGTCTTTGTGGTCTAGCTTTACTAGCACCTTGTCCAATATTTTCTCAAGTTTGATTTCAGGAGCTCAGTCACTGTGGTCAAGTTTTACTTCTACCCTTTCCAATTTATGGTCTGGCCTGGTCTCAACTGGGTCAAATTTGTTTAATAATTTGAGTGGCACGATTTCAGGAATTTTTAATGGTATCTTATCCACTGCTAGCAATATTTGGAACTCTATCAAATCAACTATTTCAAATGCTATTGATGGTGCTAAAAATGCAGTATCTAACGCTATCCAAGCTATTAAGAATCTATTTAATTTCAATATCAGTTGGCCGCACATTCCATTACCACACTTCTATGTAAGTGGTTCAGCCAATCCATTAGACTGGTTAAGTCAGGGCGTTCCAAGCATCGGTATTGAGTGGTATGCGAAGGGTGGTATCATGACCAAACCAACTTTATTTGGAATGAATGGAAATAGAGCAATGGTTGGTGGAGAAGCTGGTGCAGAAGCAATCCTTCCACTCAATAAGTCAACTCTTGGTGCAATTGGACAAAGCATTGCTAATACGATGAATACATCGAATAGCATCAATGTCAACTTCTCAGGAGTGACCATCCGAGAAGAAGCGGATTTGAATAGACTAGCTGACGTAGTCGGAACACGTATTGCTGAAGAACTACAAAGAAAAACTAATTTGAGAGGAGGTTTCGCATGACAAAAATTAATGAGTTAACCATTGATGGAGTGAAAACATCATCATTTAAATGTGAGATTCTGGTTGAAACACGACCACAAATCATCGTATCCTCCTCAAAAACTAGTCTTTTAGAACATGATGGGATTAGTGGTGCAATTGTTCAATCAAATAGGCATCGTAGGTTGATTGAAAAAAGCTACCACATTAGCTTGATTAACCCAACGGATGAAGACTTATACCGTTTTTCTTCTCTGTTAAATCGTGAAAAATTTTGGTTAGAGAATGAACAAGAGCCAAGCGTGAAATATTGGTGCTATAAAGTGGATGATTTCAAAATTATTAAAGATGATTTTGGTGCATGGACGGTGGATGTAAAATTCACTTGCCATCCTACAAAATACTTTAAAGGCTCCGATACACAGAGATTGACAAGAAGTGGAACCTTGGCCGTTCAAGGTTCTGCTCTTGCTTTTCCTAAAATCACAATCGTTGGTCAGAGCGCTGTTGAGACTTCATTTACAATCGCTGGTCAGGTCATTAGGCTTGAAAAACTCTCAGAATCGCTTGTGATGGTTAATAATCCTGACAATCCTAGCTTTAAAACGACAACAGGGAAGCCAGTCAAATGGTCAGGGGATTTTATCACAGTTGATCCAGCGAAAGTTAAGAATATTGGGGTTGTTTTAGGCCCAGGTATTCAATCGATTGAAATCGAAACGGTTTGGGGGTGGGCATAATTGCTTTATCTACTTAATAAAGATGTAAGAACCGTTCGATGGAACGGGGAGCCACTTCATGAAGCGACTTCGGCGATTGTTAAAGAGATCATGAATGGTGATTTCACCTTAACTGTGAAATATCCCATTTCCGACTCTGGTATTTATCAGCTCATCCAAGAAGATATGTTGATAAAAGCGCCGACTCCTGTTCTTGGTGCGCAGCTATTTCGCATTAAGAAACCTGTTGAATACAATGATCATCTGGAAATCACAGCCTATCACATTTCAGACGATGTGATGCAACGTTCTATCACACCAGTAAGTGTGACTAGTCAGAGTTGTGGCATGGCTCTTTCTCGCATGGTACAAAACACCAAAACGGCTCTTGGAGACTTCTCATTCAACAGTAATATCCAGGACCGTAGGACCTTCAATACGACTGAAACAGAAACCCTATACTCTATATTGCTAGACGGTAAGCACAGCATTGTTGGTACATGGGAAGGCGAGCTGGTTCGTGATAACTTTGCGATAACTGTCAAGAAGAGTCGTGGGGAGAATCGTGGTGTTGTTATTACAACGCACAAAAATCTGAAGAACTACCAACGCACAAAAAACAGTCAGAATGTTGTCACAAGAATTCACGCAAAGTCGACTTTTAAACCTGAAGGTGCTGAAAAAGAAACGACTATCAGAGTGACTGTTGATAGTCCTCTTATCAACTCATACCCTTATATCAATGAAAAAGAGTATGAGAACAACAATGCTAAAACTGTTGAAGAGTTGCAGAAGTGGGCACAGTCTAAGTTCTCAAATGAGGGAATTGACAAGGTCTCTGATGCTATCAAGATTGAAGCTTATGAACTTGATGGGCAAGTGGTCCATATGGGCGACACGGTCAATCTCAAGAGCTGGAAACATAATGTCGATGCATTCAAGAAAGCTATTGCTTATGAGTTCGATGCCTTAAAAGAAGAATACATCTCTCTGACTTTCGATGATAAGGCTGGATTGCTTAGACAGGAAATTTCTGACGATATTGAACTTGCCAAGGCCAAGGCGGAAGAAGTCAAGCGAGAACTGTCTGACACTATCAATCAGCGCTTTAATAGCTTTGACAACGGGCCATTGAAAGAAACTAAGCGCAAGGCTGAAGAAGCCTTGAGAAACGCTGGCGCAAGCAGCTTACTCGCTCAGGAAGCAAAGCGGATTGGGCTGGATTCTGTTGCTAGACTTGAAGCGTTTAAGTCGCAGACTACGAGCGCTCAGACGGCTTTGTCAGGTGACTTGGATGTTCTAAAACGAACTATCGCAAACGATATTCGACCGAAGCAAGCACAGGCTGAAGCTGAGATTGCCAAGCAAGTTGAAGCACTTAGCCGGACTAAGAATGAACTGTCTGGCGCAAGTACCCTACTTGCACAGGAAGCTAAGCGGATTGAGCTGGATTCTGTTGCTAGACTTGAAGCGTTTAAGTCGCAGACTACGAGCGCTCAGACGGCTTTGTCAGGTGACTTGGATGTTCTAAAACGAACTATCGCAAACGATATTCGACCGAAGCAAGCACAGGCTGAAGCTGAGATTGCCAAGCAAGTTGAAGCACTTAGCCGGACTAAAAATGAACTGGCTGGCGTGAAGTCAGCGCAAGCGACGTATGAGGAGACGACGACTCGTAGACTGTCAGAACTGACCAACTTGGCCAATGGTAAAGCCAGCAAGTCAGAACTCACGCAAACAGCTGAGGAGCTGGCTAGTCGGATTGCGAGTGTGCAGGCATCCGGTCGAAATCTATTCTTGAACTCACTATTCAAGCAGGATATTTCAAAAACAGGAATTTGGACAACGAGTACATATACGGCTGCTATCGATAGCGAAAGTAAGTATCTTGGACACAAGGCTCTTAAAATTATAGGTTTGAATCCATCTGGCCGTGATGGAGGTAATCCCAAGGTTACTTATCCAGCTCTGGGTCAATTCGGGAAAGTAATTCCCGGAAGTACGACTAATCAAGATGTAACCATTAGTTTTTATGCTAAGGCAAATAAAAATGGAATAATGCTAAGATCTCGATTAGGGAATATCGGATATAAAACTGGAAATGTGACATTGTCGACAGAAATTAAACGATATGTTGTCCATATTCCAAAAGGTTGGACAAACGAATCTAAGCAGACCACAAATGAATGGTTGTTCAATTTCAACCAGGAAGGAACCGTTTGGATTTGGATGCCGAAGTTTGAAATAAGCGATGTAGATACTTCTTATTCAGAAGCTCCTGAAGATATAGAAGGTCAGATTTCAACAGTAGAATCGATCTTCAAACAGCGTGCTGATTCACTCGACGCTGGTGTAAGAAGCTTGACTGAAGGCCTTAGAACCAAAGCGGATATCAGCTCACTCAACGTGACTGCTGAAAATATCCGGCAATCTGTGAAGAGTCTTGAGACAGACACGCAGAACAAGCTAAATCAGAAGTTGAGTCAGGCTGAATTTGAGGTGCGAGCCGGCTCTATCCGTCAGGAAATCCTGAACGCAACCAAGGATAAAGCCAGCAAGTCAGAACTCACGCAGACAGCTGAGGAGCTCTCTAGTAAGATAGCGAGTGTGCAGGTCGGAGGAATCAACCTCTTGCGTAATACTGCGAGTTTGTTGATTGGCGATCGTTCAAAAGGATGTTGGATGAGTGCAAGCGGAGGAAATGGGCGAGCGATTAGCGTAGAAGTTTTGGATCCTCCCAAAAAAATGATAAAAAACATGATTCGTGTTATTGAAAATACGAATGGTGGAAATAAAGATTTAACTCAACTTGTTAGATTGCGAATTGGTGAAAAGTACACGATTTCTTGTTATGCAAGGATTGCTAGCGATAGCCCAAATGCAAACGTGAACTTGCTATTTCGTTCGTGGGCAAATAATACCGATTTAAATCGCAAATTTCAGAAATCCATCTCTCATAAAAATTGGCAAAAATATTCATTTACATTTACTGCTGATGCAATTGAAAATTCAATTCAATTTGGACAATCTGGCGCAGGAATTATCGAAATATGCGCTCCGAAAATCGAATCAGGAACGTTAGCGACTGATTACAGCGAAGCTCCTGAAGATATAGAAGGTCAGATTTCAACAGTTGAATCGACCTTCAAACAACGAGCCAACTCACTCGACGCTGGTGTAAGCCGTCTGACTGAAGGTCTTAGAACTAAAGTGGATATCAGCGCACTCAACGTGACTGCTGAAAATATTAGGCAGTCGGTGAAGAGTCTTGAGACAGACACGCAGAACAAACTAAATCAGAAGTTGAGTCAGGCTGAATTTGAGGTGCGAGCTGGCTCTATCCGTCAGGAAATCCTGAACGCAACCAAGGATAAAGCAGATAAGACTTTAGTTGTATCTGAAGCTGGGAAATTGCGTGAAGAATTTTCAAAAATGAAGGTGGGAGGACGGAATCTATGGATAAAATCCAAGACGGTTGGAGCTGTAATTGAAAAATTACCTGAAAACCACGTCACAGGTCAAAAAGAATGCTATAGGCTAGAGAACAACTCTACTTTAACGTTCAACATCGAACCAGATTTCAGCTCAAGGTTGTATCAAAAAGTTACTTTTAGCGCTTGGGTCAAGTACGAAAATGTAGTCCAAGGTCGAAATTTTTGGAATGTATTTAATTGCTTCAAACATTATCTTTTTAGAAAAAATAGTGAGACCGGAGTACAGAGTGGTCCAGATTATGCTACGCTTGGTATGTATAAAGGTTCGGCAGATTGGAAATATATTACATTCACTTATGACTACTCTGAAAAAACAAATTTTGATCAATTGAAGACATCATTGCGATTCAATCTTGAAGGTGCTACAAGCGGTACAGCTTGGGTAACAGGAATCAAGGTTGAAATCGGTAGTGTGGCGACGGACTGGAGTCCTGCGCCTGAGGACGCTGATGGTCTCATCACTGAAGCTAAGGCTACCTTTGAGCGGACAGCTCAGGGCTTGCGAACCGATTTATCAGCTATTCAGGAATATGTAAATAAAAACGGTCAGCGACAGGAAGCCCTACAGCGCTATACTCGTGAGGAGAGCACGAGACAAGCGACAGCAGTCCGTGAGCTGGTCAATCGTGATTTCGTTGGTAAGGCTACTTATCAAGAAGATGTTAAGGGTATCAATCAAAGGATTGAAGCTGTTAAAACTAGTGCGAATAAAGACATCGCTAGTCAAATCGCTAGCTATCGTCAATCTGTAGATGGTAAGTTCACGGATATTTCAAGTCAGATAACTACTTATAAGCAAGATGTGGGCGGTCAAATCAGTGGTCTATCAAATAGACTTACAAGCAGTGAGCAAGGAACCACTACTCAGATTTCAAATATTTCAAATCGGATAAACAGTAATAAACAAGGCGCAGATAATCAGATTTCAAATTTAAAGACTCAGGTCGCTACAAACAAGGATAATGCTGAACGACAAATGGGTAGAATATCTGATCAGGTTTCTGCAAACAAAGCGAATGCTGATAGTCAATTTGTGAATGTGACCAATCAACTAGCGCGAAAAGTAGAGACTACTGACTTCCAGCGTGTTAAGGAAACCAGTAAACTTTACGAGCGGATTTTGGGCAATACTGAAAACGGAATTGCGGATAAGGTTTCTCGTATGGCTCTGACTAATCAACTATTTCAGGTTGAGGTTGGGAAGGTTGCCAAAGGTGGTCGAAATTATATCAGAAATGGTCAATTTAAGAACGGTTCGAAAAACTGGCTTGAATATCAATCTGTTAATTTTGGTTTGAATTTCAACTATCAACACTCTCAAAATCCTAATAATCGAAATCGTCCAGGACTACACTTCTATCACGATTCTCAAGATGTTGCTAATTTTTTTGGAATTCAGCAATCTTTTGCATTTGATGGTATTCGAGGGGAAAAGGTTAGTGTATCTCTGCTTGTTTCGAAAGATGGTGGCGATAGCAACAGTGGCTTGAAAGTCGCTTTGCACTACATCAAAAACAAAAACATTATTGGGCAAGAGTGGCAAAATATCCCAAGTCCACAAATAACATCGAAGTATAAGCGTTTCACATTTACGTTTACTTTATCAGACGATGTAGAGAATCTGAATTTGATGTTGTTTGGTGAAAAAGGGAAGACCATCAACCTCTATGTTACAGATGTTCAACTCGAAAGAGGTTCTGTCGCGACGGACTACAAAGAAGCTCCTGAAGACACGGACGAAGCGATTCGCTCTGTTCAAAGCCAACTAACTGGCTCATGGGCAGTTCAAAACATCAACTCGGCTGGAGATATCATCTCTGGAAT
>ERZ1023497.143-NODE-143-length-32465-cov-121.528510_pt1 | contig 32465 bp, 35 predicted proteins | sample MGYA00380543_ERZ1023497 | MGnify/ENA primary metagenome ERZ1023497 (study PRJEB33173, sample SAMEA4830384) | metagenome | study: EMG produced TPA metagenomics assembly of the PRJEB25223 data set... | reverse complement strand
ATGCAATGGGCGCTGACGTAACAGTATTATCACGTACATTAAATAAAAAAGAAGACGGCTTGAAATTAGGCGCTTCTCATTATTATGCAACAAGTGATGAGTCTACATTTGAAGAACTAGCTAACTCATTTGATTTAATCATTAATACCGTAAGTGCTAATTTACCAATAGACGATTATCTTCAATTATTAAGATTAGACGGTACACTTGTTAATGTAGGAGCACCAGCAGAACCCGTATCATTACGCGTAGCTAACTTAATCGGTCACCGTAGATCATTTGCAGGTTCAGCAATTGGTGGCATAAGAGAAACACAAGAAATGTTAGACTTCTGTTCAGAACATAACATTAGACCACAAATCGAACTAATTTCAGCAGATCAAATAGACGAAGCATATGAAAGAGTCTTATCATCTGATGTTAAATATCGTTTTGTAATAGATACAAGCACAATGTAATAACGAAAAAAGTGTCCATATGATGGGCACTTTTTTGATTTATCCAACAAAAAATCCCCTGCTAACTCCAATGTTAACAGGGGATTCCTTTATTGATTCACTTTAAGATTCTACGACGTCTTCCATTTGGGCTTCGAATTCATCTAGTAATGCGCGTACTTCGTCTGTTGTTTCTGTACTCATTAATTGATGTCTTAATTCGCTAGCGCCTCTCATGCTACGTACGTAAATTTTGAAGAATCTACGTAAGCTTTTGAATTGTCGTGTTTCACTTGTTGCATATTTATCGAATAATGTGAGATGTAATCTGAGTAGGTCTAATAGTTCTTTACTTGTATGCTCGCGAGGTTCTTTCTCAAATGCGAATGGATTATTGAAGATACCTCTACCGATCATAACACCATCGATGCCGTATTTTTCAGCAAGTTCAAGACCTGTCTGTCTATCAGGAATATCACCGTTAATCGTTAACAATGTATTAGGCGCGATTTCGTCACGCAAATTCTTAATAGCTTCGATTAGTTCCCAGTGTGCATCTACTTTACTCATTTCTTTACGCGTACGAAGGTGAATCGATAAGTTTGCGATATCTTGTTCGAAGACGTGCTTTAACCAATCTCTCCATTCTTCAATGTCATAATATCCAAGGCGTGTCTTAACACTTACCGGTAGACCACCAGCTTTTGCTGCTTGAATAATTTCAGCTGCACGTTCAGGTCTTAAAATTAAGCCAGAACCTTTACCTTTGCCTGCAACGTTTGCTACAGGACAGCCCATATTCAAATCAATACCTTGAAAGCCCATTTCTGCCATTCCGATACTCATTTCTCGGAAATGATCTGGCTTATCGCCCCATATATGTGCGACGATAGGTTGTTCATCCTCACTGAATGTTAAGCGTCCGCGAACACTGTGTATACCTTCAGGGTGACAAAAACTTTCCGTATTTGTAAACTCAGTGAAAAAGACATCTGGTCTCGCTGCTTCACTGACTACGTGACGAAAGACGATATCCGTAACGTCTTCCATAGGTGCCAAAATAAAAAATGGACGTGGCAATTCACTCCAAAAATTTTCTTTCATAATATATTTTAACCTTCTTATTTATTAATTTATTAAATATTTATCCATGATGATATTACCATAAAAGTTCAACTTATACAAAAGGATATTTACTCATTTTAATTCAGATTACTTGTCATAACATTTAAACAATTTAATCTGTAAAGCATGCATTTTGACTTTCTCATGTGCCTTTGTATAACATGATGATATTAGAGAAAGATTTCGAGGAGATGTCGTCGTGGAAGAGTTGAAACACCGGGATAAGACTTTGCTTATTACGATTTTGATGGTAGGGTCATTTGTGGCCATTTTGAACCAGACACTCATGACTACAGCCTTACCAAGTATTATGAAAGAAATGCATTTAACGAGCAGTACAGTTCAATAGCTGACGTCTATATTTATGTTAGTGAACGGTATTATGATTCCGATTACGGCATATTTAACACAGCGATTTACGACTAGAACATTATACTTTGCAGCTTTAACATTCTTTATAGTTGGTTCTATTATTTGTGTTATAACGGATCAATTCAGCGTGATACTCGCAGGACGTGCAGTTCAAGCTATGGGTGCTGGTATTATGATGCCTTTAATGCAAACAGTACTATTCCTCGTTTATCCAGCAGATAAAAGAGGACAAGCAATGGGGATGTTTGGATTAGTCGTCGGTTTTGCACCAGCAATCGGTCCAACATTATCAGGTTGGGTCGTATCTCAATACAGTTGGAAAGTAATATTCTACATTCTATTAGTTGTAGCTATTGTAGATTTATTATTTGCGATGAAATTCGTTAAGAATGTAACAGATGTCACGAAACCGAAGCTTAATAAACTATCAGTCACACTGTCGACATTAGGCTTTGCGGCATTGTTATTCGGCTTTAGTGAAGCGGGTAATTTAGGCTGGCATCATCCATTAGTGTATTCAATGATCATTGCAGGTATTGTCATCTTAACAATGTTTATCGTGAAACAATTAAGTATGACTGAACCGTTTCTTAACGTACGCGTCTTTACCTATAAATCCTTTACGATCAATATGATTATTGTTTGTATCGTCTTTGTTTCATTTATAGGTAGTCAAACAGTACTGTCATTCTACTTACAGAATCTACACGGTTATTCACCATTGATGTCAGGATTAGCACTTATGCCAGGTGGGATTATTACAGGTCTACTTTCACCATTCACAGGTAAAATATTTGATAAATACGGTGGTAAGTTATTATCCATCATAGGCGTTTCAATTGTCGTGATCACATCATTTGCTTTCACACAACTTGATGCACACACATCATTCGCTTATGTCACAATATTCTTCGCCATTTCACTTGCAGCAAATGCGATGGTCTTCAATCCATTAACAACAGCTGCGTTAAATAATTTGTCACGTGAATTAGTACCACATGGAACATCGATGAATAATACAATGAGACAAGTCGGCGCAGCAATGGGTTCAGCAATATTAGTAACAGTTATGAACACAGCAATTTTAAACCCACATGAATATGGAATAGAAGGATTAGTACACGGCGTACGCGTCGCATATGTTGTCATCTATATCGTAGCAGTACTCGGATTAATATTAGCGATTATCAACCCAACATCTAAAAAAGGCTATAAAGAAGCATAGCGAAATAAAGCATATCACTGAACTGACAACCTCAGTTTGAAAGTGATATGCTTATTTTTATAGGTCGAGCAGTGTGATATCAGACAACCCTCAGACTGACCCTTGCGAGGGTTATAAGCAATACATAAGGAAATTTATGTAAACATACTTTATACTTAAATCAAAATATCAGAATAGAGGTTATCGTAGTGAAGAAGTTATGGATTTTAGGGTTAGGTATCATTGTTGTAATGATCGTTGGAATTATGATTATGACGAAACCATCTAACGAACATCATTCAACAACAGTTAAATCAACAAACTCAACTTATATAAACAGCCAAATACTGACATTATTTCTCCATGGTTATGCAGGAAGTGCGAACTCTGAGAAATATATGGTTCAACAAGCAAAGAAAAAAGGCGTCACAAAAGAAGTCATCACAGCATATGTATCTGAAGATGGAGAAGTTGAATTAAAAGGCAAACTTAAAAAAGATGCGACTAATCCTATAGTGCAAATAGAACTAGAAAATAATAAACAAGGCGATTTAGATCTCAATGCAGAATGGTTTAAAAACGTACTAGCGAAATTACAAAGTGAATATGGCATTAAGAAATTTAACTTTGTCGGACATTCAATGGGGAATTTATCATTTGCTAAATATATGTTGAAATACGGTGATGATGAAACATTACCGCAGTTGAATAAAGAAGTGAACATTGCAGGTACGTTTAACGGTGTATTAAATATGAATGAACAAGTCAATGAAATTAGTGTGGATAGAAGCGGTAAACCAAGTCGCATGAATCCACCATATCCAGACTTACAACATTTGAAAGACATTTATAAAGGACAAGAAATAGAAGTATTAAATATTTATGGCGATTTACAAGACGGCACCAACTCAGACGGACGCGTATCCAATAGCTCATCAAAGTCTTTAAAATATTTACTAGGAAATAGCCCGAAAAGCTATAGAGAATCCAAATACGAAGGCAAAACAGCCCAACACAGCGAACTACACGAAAACAAACAAGTCGCGAATGAGATTGTAGAGTTCTTGTGGGGAAGGTAGGGAGATTATATAGATTTAGAAGACTACATTTAATTATCGTGTGAATTTGATTAAAAAGGGGGAAAAATGACTATGAATATAGGATTAAAGAATGATGAAATTAGGTTAGAAAAATATACAGATAAATGGCATGATGAATTTATTAAAATCAAAAATGAACTATTAAAACAAACACAGCTTGAAGAATGTTGAATTGAACATATTGGAAGTACATCAATACAGGGGATGTCAGCTAAACCGATATTAGACATTGTCGTAGGAGTTGATAATCTTAAGACAGTAGACGGAGAACAATTTAATAGCTTTAGAAAGGCTTGTTTTTTAAGACTAAGAGTCGAAAAGCCAAATGAGATCATACTTGCGAAGTTTACAGATGAAACATACCAAGTAAAGACACACTTCATTCATTTAGTTGAGTATCAACAAGAAATATGGAATAATCTTATCTTTTTTAGAGACTATTTGAATTCGAATGAAGAAGCGAGAAAAGAATACTTGGATATAAAAACGTCTTACTTAAAAAATACTTCTTCAGGTATCAATGAATATACAGATTTCAAAGAGGATTTTGTTAAGTCTATTCATAATAAAAGAAATGCAAAGTAATACTACTCATATATTAAATATAAATAAAAATTCACATGTACTCTAATAAAATTAAAAAAGTATTTTGAATATAGACTTTATGAAAATGCATAAAATGTTATGGTATGAAATTAAAGCAGATGACAAAATCATTGAAGTTTTGTCATCTGCTTTAAAAGTAATTATTTATAGATCATCTGTAGGTACTTCGTAAAATCCTAATGCAGAAATTGCCATAATAGAATTAAATAATGTTTTACTTATAAGTGTTTCTGGCAATTCTCTAATTCTGCCATAGCCTTTTAAGTCCCATTTTTCTGCTTTAGCTCTTTGACCTTGAAATTCACAGGACGAAATAACGGAATTTTGAGCGTGAATTTTAGTAATATCACCTGATTGATACCTTGAAGTGCTATTTGCGATTGCTCTATATATAATGTTATAGATTTGTGCAACAGAAAAAGATTCTAATAGTTGTTCTAGTACTAATTCTGTTTTTTTACCAGGATTAAAGTTATATCTGACTTTTTTCATTCGAAATAATAAATATTGTAGGCACTCAAAGTATGATATTTTTTTCCACATCGTGTAGCAAAAATCATTACTAAATAATTCAGATTCTGGATACAAGAGTCTTTTTACCATTTCATCATAGTTATTATCTAAGGGCTTTATATTAATTCTGTAAGCAATTGAGTATATTCCGTATGAAGCGCCATCTTCAGTTATTTTAAATTCATTTATATCTGAAATTGGATGTGGAACTATTACATTTTGACTTATTAAATAATTAATAAGTTCAGTTTCAAATTTATCTGTAGGAGCTAAAGTATCTTTATAGTTAATCAATGGTTCTATATACATTGTATTCTCCGATAAGCCAGCTTTTAGTATAATAGATAAATATAATCTAGTTTCTTCATTTAAACTTAATTCATCTACTTTATTCCAATTACTCTCATCTAAAATTTGGTTTAAATATAGTTGTTTTTCCTTTTGTAATTCTTCTTTGCGCTTTTTGCAATTTAAACAGTTACAGTAAAATTGACGACTTTTATGATTACAATTTGGACAATATTTGTTAATAGAATCTAATATATCAGGACTCGATTTAGAAGACAAAGGTATTAACATATTTTCATTACAATATTCACATAAATCAGTTGAATAAACACTAGGTAAAATTTTATATAGATTTGAATTTGTTATAGTCAGATTATATTTATTTATTAAAGTTTTTACATTTTTATTATTATAGTATTCATTAATCAAATCAATTATTTGATTTTTTTCAAGATGTTCTAACCTATAATCAAGGTTATTAAAATCAAGATCATTAAAATCAATTGTATTGGCATCTAGCATTGATATATTACCCCTCTCTAATTAAAACTTCAATATAATTTTATAGCTATGTAGTTTGCCTTATTTTAATTATACACATACTTATATTTATCAACAATTACATATATAAATTCTGAAATAAAATATGTTTAATACAATTTGATTGATTGTTATGTAAATAGGAAAATTGTAAAAGGAGTTGTTAATGTATTTAAGAATTAATAGCAAATAAAACTTACATTTTTATATGAATAAATTATAAAAAATCGCTCTTTCTTATGAAATTTTTAAAAAAGTGGATAAAATTATCACAAAATTGATAAAATAGAATCTAATAGATGATACTTCAATAGGTGATAATTATGCGAAACTCGTTAAAGATAGAAAATATACAATATTCATTTGAAAATATTAATAATTCAGTTCAAAAATGGCAAACTTCAGCAGATGGAAAATATTTATTACGTTATCCAACTGTATACATAATAAATGATAAGAAACGTGAAAATAATTTTGAAGTGTATGTTGGAGAAACAGCTGATATTAGAAATAGAACTCGTCAACATCTTAATGTAGATACAAAGTAAAAAACGTTTTGGGAAAATTTCTCTTCGTCTAGTAATTCTTCTATGTATGTTATTGGTCATGAAATGTTTAATAAATCATTAACACTCGACATAGAAAATAGGTTGATGCAGTATTTATTAAGCGTGGATAATATTAGTAGAGTTCATAATAGTAGAACGAATCAACAGAATGAATATTATACATCAGAAAAACTAGATGAAATTTTTTCTGATATATGGGGAACATTAAATAAGAACAATAAAATACTGTTTCCAATTGAAAGTATTATTAAAGATTCGGCAATATTTAAAGCATCACCTTTTCATAAATTAACCCAAGAACAAATTAATGCTAAAGAAGAAATTCTAAATAAAATTAAAGAAGCAATTATTCTAGATGAAGAAGGGCAATTGCTAATCGTTGAGGGTGAAGCTGGATCTGGAAAAACAGTCCTAATGAGTACATTACTTTATGAGTTAAAGAAATATAATTTAAATTTAGATAAAGATTTAGATATTCATTTATTAGTAAATCATAATGAACATGTAACAATTTATAATCAAATTGCGACTAAATTAGGTATAATAAATAAAAAGAAAAATATTATTAATAAACCTACTAGTTTTATCAATAATCATTCACCAGATGAAAAAGTAGATGTAGTTATTGTAGACGAAGCTCACCTGCTGTTAACACAAGGTAAACAAAGTTACCGAGGAAAAAATCATCTACAAGATTTGCTAGAAAGAGCTAAAGTTGTCGTTATTGTTTTTGATATTAAGCAAATACTTACAACTGAACAAATATGGGATATTGAAAAATTAAATGATTACATTGAGTGTGCAAAGAATAAAAATAATCATGTTACATTGAAAAATCAAATGCGCATTAATAGTGATGAAAAGACAGTAAAATGGATGAGAAATTTAGTTGATAATAAAAAAATTAATGACATTCATAGAGATAAAAAAGGATATGATATTAAGATTTTCGATTCACCCGAAGAATTAGAAAGTTGTATAAGAGAAAAAGCTCAAAGTACAGACAGTGGCATTTCAAGAATGCTTGCTACATTTGATTGGCAATATAGTGATAATAAGTCTCCTGAAAATGAAGACTTTTGGCGAGTCAAAGTTGGTAACTGGTCAATACCATGGAATTATCAACTAAAGGTTAGTAGAAAGCAGAAGAATTTACCATGGGTCGAACAAGATCAAACAATAGATGAAATAGGGTCAACATTTACAATACAAGGCTTAGATTTAAACTATGCAGGTGTCATAATTGGACCATCAGTAAAATACAGAAATGGTGAAATTGTTTTTGTTGAGAAAAGCAGTGCCAATAAAAAAGCGACACGTCGTAGAACTTTAGAAGACGGTTCAAAACAGCATTTCTCACAAATGCTTCTGAAAAATGAATTAAACGTTTTACTTACTCGTGGTGTAAATGGTTTATATATTTATGCAGTAGATGAACAATTAAGAGAAGCACTAAAAAAAGCATCTAAAGGTGATAATAATGGATGAAAATAAAGAAATATTAAAAGAGATTAATCAGTTTAGAGATGAGCGTAATTGGAGACAATTTCATAATGAAAAAGATTTATCCTTGACGATAAGTTTAGAAGCGGCAGAACTACTTGAGTTATTTCAATGGAAATCTTCAGAAGAAGTAGTGGGTAATAAGCAAGAGAGATTAGCAGAAGAATTGGCAGATGTATTAATATATAGCTATATGTTAGCAGATAACTTAGACTTTGATATTAATGATATCATTCGAAAGAAACTAAAAAAGAATGCTGAAAAGTATCCTGTAGAGAAAAGCAAAAATAGAAATAATAAATATAATGATTTGTAAATAGGTGTGGTAGAAATATAAATTACAGATATTCATAAGTGACATATCTAATTTAGAAGACCTGCAATATAGCTTATGCTATGTTGTAGGTCTTTTATTATAAATAGTATTTAATGACTTTTTAATATATTAATCAATAAATTTCATTCCTTTTATGATTTTATGTCAGAATATTGTTAAAATAATATATAAAATCATAAGAGTTAGGATGGAACTTAATGGATAATTTAGTGAATAATACATTATCAGCTTGGTTGCTTATTGAGTCATTAGAACCTGGAGAAGTTAAATATACAGATCATAGTGTCTTAAATAAGAGTGTGTTTTTAAACAATGAAAATCAAGAGAAGCTTCAATCGTTTCCAAGTTATTATGATATCTGGAATGCAGATAAATTTAAATTATCTGAGCGTGCTAAGAATAACGGCAAACTCAATTTTAGATTATATAGAAATTGTTTTATGTATAAAGAAATAGATGGGGAAATTCGAGATATATTTAAAGACGATAGAGAGATTTTTAATCTTAATAAGACTAAGTGTTTTGGATATTCGTTTAAAACTGATGATACTGGAAAAGTTATTTCTGATAGTTTACATATTCCTATGATCATGAGCGCATTAAAGGAAATTAGAAAAAACAAAAGTGCGGATATTGAAGAAATATTCAATGACTCTAAAGATAAATTTGAGAAAAAGTTCTCTGAAATTATCGCAAATGAACCTATTGATGAAAATAAATTAAATCGTTTGGATGAAGCTTATAGTGAATACTTTGCAGTATTAACTTCAAAAAATTCAGGCATGTATGAACATTATTTTGCTATAGAGTACTTTCGAAAAAGTGAATTACCTACACCTGAATTTAATAGCTTTTATATTAGTGATATTGAAAGGGCACGTAAAGATCCTAACGCGATATTAAATGCCTTTATTGAAGGGTTAGATCATTCTAAGAGAACTGATGTTAATGATAATAAAGAAATGATAGACAAATTCTTAAATCCAGAAAATCTACCTGATGGTCGTTGGCCATCTCAGATAGAGTATCAATTATCTTTGATGCAACAAGTAGCTGTAAATTGTATTACAAGTAGTAATGAATATATTAGTTCAGTAAATGGTCCTCCTGGTACAGGTAAGACAACTTTATTGAAAGATATATTTGCACATTTAGTAGTTGAAAGAGCCAAAGCTTTATCAAAATTAGATAGCCCAAAAGATGCATTTGAATTTATAAAGATACACGATACAGACTCCAAACCAATTAATATGTTAAAAGAAGAATTCACTCAATATAAAATGGTCGTTGCTTCTAGTAATAATGGTGCAGTTGAAAACATATCTAAAGATTTACCTAAATTAGGCGAAGTTGTTCGAAAGGGTAACAAAACAAAATATCCGGATAAAGAAGAAGTTTATACAAAAGAAATTGAAGCCTTAAATAGTTTTAGTGATGTTGCATCAGGTTTAATTGGAGAGCCGGCATGGGGTTTGTTTTCAGGTGCTCTAGGTAAAAAGGACAACATTGATCATGTTATGAAATATGTTGTTGATGGGGATTTAGAAAGTAATAATAAGCCATTAACAAAAATACTTCAAGATGAGAATAAATCGATAAAAGATTCATTCATATCAAAATGGAAAGCATGCAAGAAAGAATTTGAAGATGAATTGAAGATTGTACATGAACTGAAAAAATCATCTATTGAAGCTTACAATAAATATAAAGAAAATGAAAAAGTGTTATCTGAAGAAAATGCTTTAAAAGAAGAATTAAAAATTCTTTCAGAGCAAAACAAGAAATGCGAGAAAAGTTTAGAAGATTTAACGAGTGATCTAAATCATGTAAATAAAGATATTCATAGTATAAAAGAACGAATTGATAATATTGTAGAAATCTATCAAGCGAAGAATTCACAAGGATTTCTAGATAAAATCATTGCTAAATTTAGTAATAATGAAATTGATGATGAACATAAAGAAGAGAAAATTTGGTTACTTGAGGAAAAGAAAGAATGTCTTACTAAACGTAGTAAAATCGATGAAGATATTAGAAAAATTGAAATCAATATCAAAGAAAACGAACAAAAAATCGAAAATAAAGAAACGAATTTAAATATATACACTGAAAAACTAGTGAAATTTAGAGAGTATAAAAAGAATAGCAAAGTGAAGTTTCCAGAAGGTGATTTCTGGAGTGAGGATAATTATAATAAACGTCAAACAATGAATTTATGGAATTCTGATGAAATACAATACCATAGAGGATTATTATTTATAAAATCAATGAAACTTCACAAACTACTGTTATCAGCAAATAACGGAACAATTTATTATGCGCTATTAGACTTTAAAAAGCGCAATGCGATTATGGATTCAGAACCAGAACGTGTAAAGAATGCATGGAACATATTGCATCTGATTTTTCCATTAATAAGTACGACATTTGCAAGTTTCAATAATTTATATCGAGGACTTCCAAAAGACTTTATAGATTATCTATTTATAGACGAAGCGGGACAGGCTAAACCACAACAAGCTGTAGGAGCACTTTATCGTTCTAAAAGAGCTATTATAGTTGGAGATCCAATCCAGCTAGAACCAGTTGTGACTTTAGAACCGAACTTAATAGAGAATATAAGAAAAGGCTATAATATACATGAGCACTTATTGTCGGTTGAATCTTCAGTCCAATCAATAGCAGATTTAGCAAATCAATATGGCTATTGGAAACCACAAATTGACGAAGATGAAAATAATAAGACATGGATAGGTATTCCATTATGGGTACATAGACGATGTTTAGATCCAATGTTTACAATCGCTAATCAAATAGCTTATAACAACAAGATGGTCCAAGGTAATACTGGTAATATAGGTAAAACGGGATGGCTAGATATTAAAGGTGCTGCAACATCAAGACAATATGTTAAAGAACATGGAGAAAGAGTAGTTGATCTGCTGATTAAAGATTGGAAAGAAGTAGTTGAAAAAGGGGAATATGAACCAAGTGTATTTGTCATTTCACCATTCACAGAAGTACAATCTAGAATTAAAAGTTTAACGAGAAGTAAGTTATATAGTATTTATATTAATGACAAAGAGAAAATACGTAAATGGGTAAATAAATCTATTGGTACAGTTCATACATTCCAAGGTAAAGAAGCGAACAAAGTATACTTTGTAGTCGGTACTGACGATACTCAAAATGGTGCGGTAAATTGGTCTTCTGAAAAGCCAAATCTATTAAATGTAGCCGTAACAAGAGCCAAAAAAGAATTTTATATAGTAGGAGATCAAGACAGAATTAAATCAAGACCATATTATAGTACAATCAGTGAAAATTTGAATGTTGAACTATAATATATTCCCTGGGAAATGAATATTATAAGGTGGTTACAATGATGAATAAGCATTTCATAGAAGTAGAAGTTATCGAACAGCTTGTAAAGGCATATAAAGAAGTAGGGAAGCCTACTTACCCTCATGAAAATTTATATCGAGGACGTAATCATATTATGTCAGGTATTGGAGAAGACTTGCTGGGTGCTTATTTGATAAGTAGATTGGAAGGTGTCCGAATCTTTATTGATCAGCCTTTATCTATAATTGATAAATCTTTAAGTACAAGATATCCGGATTTATTAATTTGTGAAGATAATGAAATTAAGAATGTACTCGAAGTGAAGATGGACTTAGGATATCAAAGGAAAGATTTTATAGATTATTGCCAAAAGAAAGAAGAGTGGATTTCAAATATCGTAGGGAAACAGTGTGTATTGTCTAGAATGAGAGAAGACAGAATTCCTATGAATATAGCTGATGATATTAAATTTCATGTCGTGATTTACAGTGAAAACAATGGGCCGAAGCGGTTTGATGAAGAAATCATGCCTATCGTTAATGAAGCATGTCCTCATATTGTAGTATATGTCTTAACAAGTGGACAGCACCCTAATTTAGCAGATGTTGATCTTGAAGGTATTAACATTAATAAATATGAATTTGAAAGACTCGTAAATGCGTTATAAAAATAGAACATCCAATATAACTCAAAATAAACTGCCTAAGGTTTTATGACCTTAGGCTGCTTTTTATATTCTATTCCTACTTATCATTAAATTTTTCTAATACGATTTTAGCTGTTTCACTGACTACTTTGTCGTTTGGTTTATCTGTCTTGCCTTCTTTGTTTGTGAATATAACTAGAACAATTGGTTGTGTTTCACCTTTGGGGTATACGAAAGCAATATCATTTCTTGATGCATAAGTAATCGCTTGGCCGCTCTTATCTGCTACTTTAAAGTTCTTTGGTGCACCTTTTTTGATTAAAGTATCGCCACTTTTATTATTAATCATTAAATCAATTAAGAATGCCTTATTTTCTTTAGATAAACGACCATCGTTGATCAGTTTATTGAGTGTTTTTCCAAAAGCTTTTGGTGTTGATGTATCTTTATTACTCTTTGGATCATAATTGTTTAATTCAGGTTCCATTCTAGAAGGTTTAGTAGTCTTATCATCTAATGACTTTAGCCTTTTATTGACTTCTTTATAGCCACCTAATTCTTCAATAATCATATTATTAGCAGTATTGTCACTGTATAACATCGTTGCTTCGATTAATTTATTGATTGTGATATCATTATTGATAAATTTTTCTAGTACAGGTGAGTATGGCACGATGTCTTCTTTACTAACATGAACTTTATTATTTAATTCATTGTGAGGTGTCTTTTCAAGTAACATCGCACTACTTACGGCTTTGAAAGTTGAAGCATAGGCAAATTTCTTATCATCATTAAAGGTAATTTCTTCATCAGATGCAGTATTTAAAGCATAAACACCGGCATTAGCATCATATTTATCTTCTACCTTCTTCAAATCTTGCGTTGTCGCATCAACAGTACTACAGGCACTGAGCAACAAAATAGATGCAATTATTAATATCAATTTCTTCATTACGTATACCTCCTTAGACTTGGTATATATACTATCATATTAATAATATGATTGTTTGATTATACTTTAGTCAGGAATATTCGTTAAATGGATAGAATTGATTATTTTATAGAGGCATACATTAGATCTAAAACTGAAATTTTGACAAATGTTATATATCTATTTAAAATACATGCTATGGCATATATTTTTAGAGGTGGTACATGAATTTACATGATTTAATAGGTTATTTGATTCACCGTAATGATGTCAAAATGACAAATTACTTTACGAAGAGGTTAAAGCCATATGGTGTGACGCCTGAACAATGGAGTATTATGAGTATTCTTTCTCCCAATAAATCGACGACTCAAAAAGACTTGGCCAAAGCGATTCATAAAAACCAAACGACAGTTGTGAGAATGATTCAGTCAATGGAAAGAAAGGGCATTGTTAAGAAGACTTTCAATAAAGATGATAGACGTGCTCATGACCTCATGTTGTCGCAAAAGGGTGAAGAGTTGAAACAGACGTTACTTCCAATTGTTACAGATGCCCATAATTTTGTTACAAGTAACTTAACCTCAGAAGAAACTTTAGAGCTTAAAAGATTATTAGATAAGCTTTATGATACGACATATTAATATCTATTTCTTATGATTTATAAGGAATAGATATTTTAAAGGCACAATACATGCTATAGCATGTATTTATTTAAGGAGGATATATAGACGATGCTAAACGATAAAGTAGCGATTATTACAGGTTCAAGTAGAGGAATGGGTGCTTCTACTGCCAAATTATTTGCTAAACAAGGTGCGAAGGTAGTTGTAAACTTTGCTCAGAATAAAGAAGAGGCTGAAGAAGTTGTTCGTACGATTCAAGATAACGGTGGGCAGGCTATTGCTGTTCAAGCAGATGTAGGGAATAAAGAGCAAATGGAAGCTTTAGTGAATCAAACAGTGAAACAATATGGCAAAGTGGATATATTAGTGAATAATGCAGCCATTCATTTTACTTTTAAACCTTTCGAAAATATGGAATGGGATGAATTTATCCCTAAGATTGAAGAAGAAATGAAAGCAGCTTTTGTTTCAACTAAAGCCGTATTACCGATTATGAAAGAACACGGTAACGGAAAGTTAATTTATATTTCAAGTTCATTAAGCAATCAACCGTTGCCTGGCTTTATTGCGCACGGAACTGCAAAATCTGCGCTTAATGCTTTTGTAAGATATATTGCACAAGAATATGGTGGTCAAAATATTAAAGCTAATGCTATAGGACCAGGTATGATCGATACAGATTTAACGAAAGATACACCACAAGAAGATAAAGAGCAAACAGCAATGTTCACACTACTAGGAAGAATCGCACAGCCAGATGATGTCGCACAAGTTGCTTTGTTCCTAGCAAGTGATCGAAGTGAATTTGTAACAGGCAGTTACATACCCGTTTCAGGTGGCATGGAAATGAATTAAACATTAAACTTCAAAAAATATAGAAAAGAGTGAATAAGAAAATGAGTATCATAACTGTAATTCTTCAAATATTATTAGGCGGATTTTTCATAATGACAGGTACTAAAATCGCATCAGGCAAAATGGCAGATGAGTTTAAACGATTTGGTTTCCCATCATTTTTTAATATCTTAACAGGAAGCTTTGAAATTATAGGAGCAATAGGTATGATCGTCGGCATATGGGTGCCTATCATTGCTGTTTTAGCAGGAATATTGTTAGGTGGAACAATGTTAATCGCAGCACTGACATTAATATTTATCGCAAAAGATCCATTCAAAAAAGCCGTACCAGCAATCGTATTATGTGTACTAAGTGTGCTAGTGATATTCTTAAATCTTTAATAAGTGAAATTAAGGAAATCTGTGCACGAAGACTCCAAAGATATCGTGTGCTTAAATAATAAAAGCTGAGACATTCAACGTGTCTCAGCTTTTATTATATCTTGCGTTATTTATTTTCTAGTTCATTCATGACAACTACTTTTCCTAAGCTATGGTCTTTGTTTTCTAAATACGCATGTGCTTGTTGTATTTCATCTAACATAAAAATCTTTTCAGGTTTAACGTCTTGAATACGATTGTCTTCTACCATGTTAATGATTTCATTCAACAATGCTTCATCAACATCTCCAGAATAAAATGAAGTGAGTTTTTTAAAATCTCTTAATTCAATGATGGGGTCAAATTCATCAAGATACCAAGCATTTCCTAACTGTCCAAAAAATATGTGTATAGACTTGCTTTCGAAATACCAGCTTCTTTGGCAATTTTCGACATCGATACATTTGTAAATCCTAATTCATTAATCAATTGTGCAGTTGCGACGTATATTTGGTTTCTTTTATTTTCATCTTGTAATCTCATAATTGGGTTATAACCGACCGTTCGGTTAATTAAAAGTAAAAAGCATTATTTTCTGGGAAATAGGTTAAAGTAGGGCGTGAAAAATGTTTGGAAAAGAGGTTGAACGCACGAAGACTGCGAATTAGTTTTACAGTCTGGGTAATTGTTCAAAATATAGTACAATTGAATGTGTTATAGGAGGTTTTAGTATGACTGTAATAAGTTATTCAAACGCTCGTAAAAATTTTAGGAAATTGATCGATAAAGTAAATAATAATAGTGATACTGTAACGATTACTACTAATAAAAGTAATGCTGTTTTAATGGGTGAAGATGATTATAATTCAATTATGGAGACGCTCTATTTACAACAATCACCTGCTAATGCTAAACACTTGCAAAATCTATCAAAGAAGAGGAAAGAAATAATACAGTTGAGGTAGATATAGATTTCTATGAGTAAACGAAACATTACATTTACGCCTTCCGCTTTTGAAGATTATGAGTATTGGCTAGAACAAGATAAAAAGTTATTAAAGAAGATTAACAGGCTAATAAAAAGTATTCAGCGCGATGGCCTATTAGAAGGAGAAGGTAAACCTGAACCACTAAAAGGCAATTTACAAGGCTACTGTAGTAGACGTATTAATCATGAACACAGACTTGTTTATATGGTTAAAGAAAATCACGTTATCATTATAGGATGTAGATATCAATATTAAAAAAGACTCTAGTTTATTTTAGAGTCTTTTTATTTATCCTCTCTTCAATTCATTCGACATCAAATTAATAATGATAAAAATAAATAATATGACAACTAATGGTGCGTAGAATGTCCACCAGTTTGTTGTTAGCTCGTTTGAGTGAAACCCTAATAAACTACTTAAGTCATTGATACTTGGTCGTTCTATAATTTCACATGCAGGTCCATAGCAAACCTTTGTGCCTCCGAAGAATATTTTGAAGAAGGCTAGGTGTGTCATGACGAGTAAAGTTTGAAAACATATTCTCAAAAATATGATTAAATATTGAGTTTGTATGTTAGGTAATACATGTTTGATAAATATATGTTTATCGTTAGGACTAATGGTATATGCTGCTTCGATATAATCTTGATTTAATATGTGTTGGGTTGATTCTTTTATCAGCATAGTTGTCGTTGGTGTCATTAAGATTGTCAGAATGATGATATTGTAAATCATTCTAAATTGCATAGTAGTCGTAAAGCCATCTATTGTTTCATATAGTAAAGGTTGCAATAAAATATACGCTAATATAGATTGAGGAATATAAAATAAAGCATTAGAAAAGACACTGTAAATACTTGTTGTCTTGCGATTAAATGCTAAATAAGTTCCAATTACAACTGAACAAAGAACCGATAAACTTGATATGACGATGATAATCAGTAAAGTGATACGATATCCAGATAACACTTCAAATAACATGTTTTTAGAACCGGCATCCACGCCAAACAATGCTTTAAAGCTAGGTGCAAATGGAGAGCTTTTCATAATATCCCCATTAGAATTGTATAGAAAATTCATAGGTTTAGGCGTGATGTTTAGTAAATCAAAATAAATCACACCAATTAGGGCAGATAAGATAAGTAACGTTAATAGTATATAAAATCTCTTCATGATAACCCTCCCCGTGCGCTAGTGATGGTAAATAATACTCTATGACTCATAAATATGGCGAGAGATACAGGTACATAAATCAATATAAACGTGACAAATAATACTTCTGGAGAGCCGTAATCAAATATAAATGATGACAAACCATGCATGTTAAAGATTCTTTCCAAAAGTAATAAACTTGAAAGCGTGATCCAAATAATATGTTTAAAATTGATTAAATATGATGCAAACAAATTCCTTAATATGTGTTTAAAGTATAGCTCTACATTTGATAAACCCTTCGCTCTAGAAAATTCAATATAATCTGCACGAGATACATCATCTAGAATACTACTTAAAAATGTCACACTACTCACTAAAGGAATAATCGATAGCACCAAAATAGGGAATATTAAAGCTTTATCTTCGGAATTATTCGCTACATTAAACAATAGAATATCTGTATATCGATAAAATAATATCACCAATGAAATAGAAAAAGGTATGTAAAAAATATCCGGAATAATAGATAGAACTGTATTAATTTTTAAATACCAATTTTTAATATGTTCGTTAACATATAGAAGGTATGTAAATAATAAAGATACGATAAAAGCTAACAATAGCGCAGCAAATAAAATCACAATAGTATTTATCCAAGGTTCAATAAAGAACGGAAATAAACTGCGTTCAACATGTGATATTTTATTTGTAAATATAATATCTTGAGGATGAAATATGTATAAAAACGTCGACTTCAAGGCATTAAGATAGTTCAAGAAACTAAAACGTTGATCATCAAATAAAGCAGGCAAACACGCTAATAATAAGAATGCAATTATCGTCATGATGAAATTGAATAATTTTCTCATAAGGCATTTACCTACTTTCTAAAGATAATATGTATAACTTCTAGTGTAAAATGATACTTATATTTAATTTACATATTTTTGAAGGTATTTACAAGGGTGTATAGAAAGTATTGTTGCTGAGAAATGAAATAAAAGCCACGACGTAATTTGTCATGGCTTTTATTAATCTTCTTTAGACTTTATATACCACGCATCCATCGCGGAGTGGTCAGAACCTGGAAGTGGTTCGTTTAACAGTGTAAATCCAAATTTCTCATATAGGATACATGATGCTTTTAATTTATGCATTGTTTCTAAATAACATTGTTCATAATGTTCAAAGGCAAAGGATAGTGCTGTTTCCATAAGTTTCTTAGAAAGTCCTAGACCTTGTGTTTTTGGAATTAAGTATAACTTTTGTAATTCGCAAACTTTATCATGTTCGTTAAATGGCGCTATTCCAACGCCACCAACAATTTCTCCTTCAATTTCAGCTATCCAATAGTTCGCATGTTTTAAATTCGCATAATATTGGTGAAGATCATTAAGTTGAGGATCATAATATGCTGACCCAGGAATCGCAAGGCCAAGTGATTCTAATGAATCTTGTATAATTTCTTTTACTTTTGCGTTATCATCTTGTTTCATCTCTCGAATAATCATAAAAGAAATCCTTCTCTTTGGGCTTAATCAAGGTTATGTTAGGTTAATTTATTTGAAATAATATTAGGACTCATTATATATGAACCCCATCATTTTGCCCAATTATAAGTAAAAATAACTAATTAACTAGACAACAAAAAGCCATGACGTTATTTGTCACGGCTTTTGCGTACTTGAGTATTTTTTCTATTTATATAAAGAATGATAACGCCAACTACAACAAGATAATAGATAAGCATTGTATAAATATTTGTCCAATCAGCTGCTTTTAGCAGTATATAACCTAAACTCATACTCATAAATATCGTGAGATTTATAAATAACTCTTTAATCTTTTGTCTTCGTGTTACATGTATTTGACTCTCATGAAATTGATATCTTAAATATAAACCAACACTGAAAGCAAATAAACATATCATATATGAAATATCATTATGCGTTATATAAACAATTACATCATATATGACATTGATTAAAATAATCCCTAATACAACAAATAACTCGACCATCTTGTACCACCTAAATAAAAGTTTAGAATTTATTAAAACTAACTATGCTATTCATTAAAGCCTTTTAAAAAGTCTTGCTTATTAAATTTAAAAATATCATCATATAATATCAAATCATGATTCAAATCTCGCTCAAGTTTGATGTTTTTATAATATGCTAATAAAGTTGCTATAACGCCATCATGAGTTATGATTACATTATTTTTATCATCATCTATATATTCATCAATGAATTCTTTAAAGTGTGAAATAAATGCTTCTTCATTTAAATCATTTGGATGCGCTACGTCGGTTACACTTATAAAATCCAAACTTATATTATAATCACTTGGTATCAATTGGTCACATGGATTTAAAGAAACTTTTTTATAAGGATAAATTCTAGGTGCTAATATATCAACAACTGTAATATCATTTTCATCACTTAATAATTGTGCACTTTCTATAGCTCTTACAGTAGGACTAACCCAAAATTTTGAATCACTTTTAATTTCTTTTCTTAACTTTTTATAATCTTCTGTACCTTGTAAAGTTAACTTTGGATTCCTTATATCAAAACTATAAGGTTCATCTATATTATGTTCAGCTTGGCCATGTCTAATAATATAAATCATAATAGCTACCTCCATAAAGTGTTACATTTTTAAGTTGATAATATTTAAGTGTTTCCTTAACAGGGAGCATATCACATGAAATTCGCGTGCGATAACATCGATTGAGCAAGGTTCTGATTTCAATTTAGAGAACTTTCTCCATGCAATTTTGCCGCCACCAATGATTACGACATGTTTACCTTTAAGGCTAAGTTGAACTGGATACATCCGGTACCGCCTCACATTCAGCAATTCTTAAATGTACGATGTCTTTTAATAAAGGGTGAAAATTAATAGCCGTCGTATATGTGATAGGATTCGGTAAACCGAGTGATTCTATTTGACGTTTCGACTTGTTTACAAGGAAACCATCATAGAAGAAAAATGGAATAATTAATACTTTACGATGCTTTTTAGCGATTTTCGGTAACGTTTCTTTAAAGCGAAGTTCACCATAGACCATACTTGGATAACATGGATTTTGAGCCGTTGATAGTTCGCGACAAATGCGTGTAAGTGCAACATCCGGTTCATCAAAGCGTGCATTACCGTGAGCAAGTACAACAATGCCAGTTTCATTATCAATGTAGTCTTTGTAAGCTTCAAGTTGAGAAGCAACCCAGTTTGTCATAATCGGGTGTGTACCTAAAGGTTTACTTAATATAAACTGCACGTTCGGATTATTTTCTTGAAATGTTTCATATAACGCTTCGATATCTTCGTAATAATGAGAAGCGGTAAACAATAATAACGGCACAAGATGAATACGTGAATATCCAGCATCAACTGTTTGTTGAATCACCTCATCCAGTAAAATCTCTTCACTTTCTAAAAAGGCTACCTCATAATCAATTTCATCACTATTAAAAGTTTGATGAATAAAATTTAATAACGTTTCATTTAACTTTCCCTTTCTCATACCATGAACAACTAAAATCGTCTTTCGCATGACAATCCCTCCTACATCTTTATCCTAAAACAATATAACGAAAGTTTGTGAATTTTTTCTCAAAAAGAAGAAAAATAAGGAATCCCTATATAATAATAAATGGTACATGATATAAGCAAAATTAATGAAAATAATTAAAACAATAAAACTAAAAATGTATTGCACTAAATCGTTTTACAAGTATATAATATTGAAGAAATAATAGAATGATTACTTTTTACATGGGGAAAGAAGGGGACGAATACAGTGAGCAAAGGGTTAAGGATGGATAAATTTACAACAAGTATGATCATAGTCATATGTATTTCTTTAATATTTCAAGTGAGTAAAGTAGAAGCTGCAGAAACGTTTACAGCTAATAATCAAACACAAATTCAACAAGGAACGAAGGCAACTACTCATATAGTTCAAGATACTAACATACAAGCAAGTGATAAAGCAAAGAAAGAAACAGTTCAATCAACACCTAATGTAACGGTGAAAGATAACGTAAACACTGTGCCAAAAGTACAAACTTCAGCAAAAGCGCCAGTTATAAAAGAGGTTAAACAAACGGTGAAAGTTGTGACACCACCTAAGAAACCAGTTACTAAACCAGTAAAGGTTGTCACAACACCTCCTAAAAAAGTAACAAAGGTCATACCTAAAGCAAAAACATTTAAACCAATTGCAAAGAAGAATACTAAAGTGGCGACAAAGAAAGTAGTACCTAAAAAGAGCACACCTAAAAAGGTAAAGGCTGTTGTAAAGATGAGTAAGAAACAACCAACAAAAAGCAATTATTATAACCAAGCACCAAAAGCTTGGTCTTCAAAAATACCTGGAAGTGACAATGTCCGTGATTTTGGTCAAACGACTAAAGCATCAGGTATTAATGATTCTTTGAAAATTATGAAAGCTTCTGGTAATAAAGGTGTGTCAATTAGCCATACTAGTGGAAAAGCTGCTAATATTGCGATGGTATTTAATTGGAACCCAACAGCGAAAGCATTAACTTATGGCACAGGTACTGCAATTGGCAAGTATACAATTATGACTGCAAATCATGTCGTCAATAATCAACAAGCACATAAGCCAATGACACCTTCAAAGGTTGATAATTTGAGAATTAGCTTGTTACAAAATGGCTCTAAAAATTTAAGAACACTTAGAGTAATTGGTGTAAGAATGTTGCAGCAAGGTGACGTGGCTTTATTACATACAAATGAAGATATTTCCAAGTATATGAAAATACGTAAAATTGCTTCTGAAAAATCTATCACTAATATGAAAGCTCGTACGCCAATCCATATGTATCATTATGGCTTGCCTACAGGTAAATATAAAAAAGACCCATTGGGCACAATGTATCATTCAAAAGGGAAGTATTCACTAATAGCACGAAATGTTAATCCAATAGGTTATTATCAAATGATGGCTGAACCAGGTTCCTCAGGCGGTGCAGTATTAAATAGTAAAAATGAAATCATCGGTGTGCATGCATTTAGAATTAATTCAGGGGATTATAAGAAATACAATTTAAATACAATGGCTGAATTAAGAGGAAAATTACGAAAAGCATTATTAAAATATATGATTTAATATAGTAAAAAATGATCGAATTGTCTTCATAAAAGGCAATTCGATCATTTTTTTCATAACAGAATGAAATGTTTTTTATTTTCTAATTTGTATGAATATCTTTTTTCTTATTGAAATTAAACATATATAGTGCCTCGAATATTGCAAGTGGAGTGTGACAAGCAATGTTGGGAGCTCGAATGTTGCAAGAGTGGTCAAACAAGCAACATAGAGCGTCCGTATATTGCAAGACTAATCAAACAAGCAACATAGAGCACGTCTATTTATCAAGACTAGCCAAACAAGATAAATACAGCGTCTCTATTTATCAAGAGTCACTAAACAAGATAAAAAGCGCCTTGAATTTATCAAGACGCCCATCCTAAGATATTATCCATACCTTTTATTTATATTTTTTTGCATCTACAATAACCCAAGTATCTTCTGGAATGGTTACTGTAGTTGTTGATTGAATTAATTCGTTGTCATTTTCCCCGAAGCTTAATAATGAATGGTATAAATCTGATTTCCATACCCAAACTTCTTTTTGAGTTTGCTGTGTTGCTTTGTCAGTATTCCTCACTTCATATTTAGCTTGATGTTTGACGGACTCAGAGATATTATCTTTATCCATTTTGGGTTTGAAGTGAGTTGTTGCTTCTTTATCTTCAGGATGATCTCTATAGACCATGACATAGTTGTTTGTGTCTTTTCCTATTTTGTTAATGATTAACATATTAGCTGGATTATTTTTAGGACCCCCAGTGAAAATTTCCTTTTTGCTTGATGTGATGACTTTCTTTTCCATACCCCAATGGTTAGTCATATTAGCTGTAATAGCAATGATTGTTAGTGCCAATGCGAGTGTAAATAATGTTCCCAATATATATTGTGTGATTTTATGAGGAATTAATAACCAACTAATAAAAGTACATAAAGTTAAAATGATCGTTATTATCATATTATTTATCCTCACTTTCAATAGTATTCATTTTTAAAAATGGAACTAAAATGATGCCTACAACTGCAAAGAATATACCAATTATAAATGCAGTGTTAAAGCCATCGACTGATGCTTGTTGAGCAAGGTGTGCATATTTGAGAGGATTGCTTTCTTTTAAACTATCTGCAGGCATATGATTATTGATGATATTTTGAGTTACAGATGTTAGTAATGCTACTGCTATAGATGATGAGACTTGTCTAGCTGTATTATTTACCGCTGTAGCATGTGTACCTTTTTCAACTGGTAAAGCGTCCATTGCATTAGTTGTAAGTGGCATCATTAGAATTGCCACACCAAAAATTCTTACTGCGTATAGAACGAGAATAAGCGTTGGTGATGTGTTATCTGTTAAAAATCCAAATGGTACTGAAGCTAAAGTTAAAATAGTGAAACCAACGAACGCTAATCTTTTAATACCAATTTTATTGTATAGTGTTCCTGAAATTGGTGAGATAAATCCTAACATTAGCGCCCCGGCTAAAAGTGTTAAACCAGATTCAAATGGTGAGAAGCCATGTATATTCTGTAAATAAGTCGGTAACATCATTTCAACCCCATACATTGCCATAGTTACAACGATTAAGCTAATTGTCGCTATCGTGAAACCTTTAGATTTAAAAACATGTAAATCTAAAAATGGATCTTTAGATTTCAATTGTTTGATTACGAATAAAGTAAGAACAATGATACTTATAACGATTGGTAAAATTACATAATTTAAACTTTCCCATCCTTCGCTTGCAACGTTTGAAAATCCCCATAAAAATAATCCGAAACCAATACAAGAAAGTACGAGAGAATAGATATCTAATTTAAGTTTACGGTTAGGTATAACATCTTTCATAAAGAAGAAACTTAATATAAATGCTATTGCAATAATGATGATTGGTAGAACGAAGATGTTACGCCATGAGTCTGAAATTGTAATGCCAAGTATTACGTGGTCTTTGTTTAATATCCAACCTGCAAAAGTAGGACCCATTGCTGGTGCGAGACCTACTGCTAGACCACTTAGCCCCATTGCAGCGCCACGTTTCTTAATTGGAAACATATAAATAATGATGATTTGTAATAACGGCATCATTAAACCAACAGCAATTGCTGTAACAATACGACCAGCTAAAAATATTAACCAGCCATCTTGGCTTGCTGGTGCAATTGCTGTAAGAATTAATCCGATTAACAGAACGCCGTATGAGTATACATGTAGCCATTTAGTAGATATGCGCGTCGCTAAAAATGCAGAAAGTGGTACCATAATACCATTTGCGAGTAAAAACCAAGTTGTTGCTTGTTGAGCAGTACTAAAATCAATATCAAAGTCGTTCATTAAAGTAGGTAAAGCCGTACCTAATGAAGTTTGCATCAATGCACCAGAGAACGTAGCTAACAATATGATGCTCATTATAATTTTAGGTTTATATTGATTACCATGAATGTCTAAATTCATGTTATTACTTTCTTGAATAGACATAAAATAAGCCTCCTATAAGTCTTTAAAATTAATACTATGAAAATATATCACTTGCTTTATAGACAGAACAGAACAAGATCATATACTTTGTACAATTTCATACATTTCGTATGATTTTGTGTTATATTCATTTTATAGGAGTGATTGTGTGGGCTATAAAAGAAAAACAGCGCTAACTCAGCGTAATATAAAAAATGCGTTAGTGAATTTATTAGAGACGAATAAATTTGATTTCATCACGATCAATCAAATAGTAGAAGAAGCGGAAATAACGAGAAGTACTTTTTACAGATATTATGATGATAAATATGAATTAATATCAGAAATAGAAGAAGAAATTTTGGAGCATATTCATAAAGAAAGACAAAAGATGGACGAAATCTATTCAGAGGACGATTTACTAGATGTTGAAATGTTTAAACATCTGTTTGCTACTTTAGAGCCGTATTCCAACACAATCCATAGGTTGCTAGGATACAACGGAGATTCTAGCTTTGAGATGAAGCTCAAGAATGAAATATCACGCAGATTTATAGACATTGAACAACATAATCATATTTCACAAGTACGAGCAGACTTAGTGAAGGAATATGTATATGTGATTATGATAAAAACATTTCAATATTGGTCAGCTCATAAAGATGATGTGGATATTAATGAAATAGCTGCAACAATTAGGGATATCCAGTTGAAAGGGTTAAGAAAAGCGATAGGGTTATAATATTAATAAATAACAAAAAAGTCTGGGACAAAGTGTTGTTCCAGACTCTCATGTTATATACACTTCAATATGAATGAACTATACTAATGTTGCGTTGATGGTTTAATAAGAAAAATTTTTAGAAATAAGGTGGTATAAGATGATTGAACCCTATAATACACATAGAATTCAAAGAAATTGGGGCATCATAATTGCGATTGTATTTATCGCATCTACGCTACGTGCACCACTAACATCAGTAGGTCCGGTAGTTGATGAAATTAAAGATGTTATGAAAATTAATAACAGTCTTGCTGGTTTTTTAACAACAATACCACTCATTATATTTGCAGTCGTTTCGCCATTAGTATCTAAAGTAACTAAATGTTTGACGATGTCTAATACAATTGTACTATCAACGATATTAGTAATTATTGCTTTGTACATACGTGTTGCCGGTGGTTTTAATTTATTTATTATTGGTACAGTTCTACTAGGTATTGCGATCGCATTTGGTAATGTTGTATTACCCAGTTATGTGAAATGGTATTTTCCATTACAAATTGGATTAGCAACAGGTATTTATAGTGGGACAATGAACTTTACTGCAGGATTAGGTGGGGGACTAAGTTTCCCAATGTCTCAATCTCCATTAGGATTCAGACTGTCCCTTGCTTTTTGGATTGTACTAGGAATTATCACATTAATTTTATGGATTCCAAAAGCAAGTAAAGGCGCTAAACTAGAACGACAAGATAAACTATCAGAAGCACAGAATCAACATACAAAATTGAACATTACGAAATCTAAATTAGCATGGTTAGTAGCCTTAACAATGGGATTCCAATCAATGGTATTTTATACAGTTGTTGCTTGGGTGCCTTCTATATTAGTAGATAGAGGTCTAGACCCATCTACTGCAGGCTATTTACTCATGCTTAACCAATTTTCACAAGTGCCAATGACATTTACATTCCCGATTATTGCGTCTAAATTAAAAGACCAACGTATATTAGTTGTGATCATCACAATACTATTCTTAGTTGGATTCGGTTTGTTCTTTACGCAATCATTAGTATTACTCGTAATCGGTATTATTATCGCAGGTTTAGGTATGGGTGCATGCTTTAGCTTATGTATGACATTTTTCTCTATACGTGCTCGTACAAGTGACGGAAGTATCGCATTATCAGGATTCGGACAATCTATCGGATATTTAATAGCTGCCATCGGACCATTCTTTATCGGTTATTTACACGATGCGACAGACAGTTGGATATCAGGCATCATCGCCTTAATCGTTATGTCTATTCTGTTCTTTATAGTAGGCTATCCAGCATCTAAAAATAGAGTCGTAGAAGATGAAACGATTTAAAAATCACAAAAAAGTCTGAGACAAAGTTACTGTCTCAGACTTTTTTGTATTGAATTTATTTTAGTACTAAGCTAATAATGAATCTAATTCTTTATTGATGATTCTATAATTTTCATCAGTAAAGTTTGTGAAGTTATACCATTCATTATCATAAAAGATTTTGATATGCTCTTTTAAAATATCTTTTTTAAATTCTTTTTCTTTAATGTTTACAATGTCCAAAGTATAAGAAAACTCTGTGCCTATACCATCTTCTTTGAAAATTAATTTTTTCCACTGTTTGTCTAATTTCAAAGTACCAGGTTTATGAGCATGTCTAAAATTAAAAACTTTTAATGAGCATTTTGTTGAAATCATAGCCATCACCCTTAAAAATGTAATTTTTATATAATATGGTAATTATTAGGTGAAATCAACATTTGTAATGAGACTTATAAATAGTTAATAGAATCTAAAAAACACCGTGCATTTAGTATACACTTGTAAGACAATATTAAATTAAATCAAATTAAAAACAATGGTATGATTAATGAAAGAATATTACATAGATAGAAGGGCTTTTGAAAATGTTAAAAATAGCTTTAAAAAGAACGCCAATCGCAATAAGCGGATTGTCATTAGGCATCATGGCATTGAGTAATGTATTTTATCATATTAATTTTAATACGCTTGGCCTATGTAACTTTATTATTTCCTGTGCAATCATTTTATTATTTATCATGAAATGGATCATTTATCCTAGTATGTTTCTGAAAGAACTCAAAAATATCCATGCATTTGCGATATCACCAACATTTCCTATGACTTTGATGATATTTGCATCCATTATAAAACAGGAATTTACCGTACAGTCTCAGTTGTTAAAGGTGATATGGTATGCAGCCATTTTATTACATATAAGTTTGATTATTATTTTTATAAGTCGCTATGCATTTAGAAATTTTAAATCATTGCCAAACACAAGTTGGTTTGTGATGTTTGTCGGAACAGGGGTTATAAGTGAAACATCAGCAGCATTTAATGAAACACTCGGACATGTATCGACAATCTTTGGAACGATATGCTTAGTGTTGATTTTAGTGTATGTATTAATCAGCAAGTCGTGGCAAACATATAACCAAGAACAATTTCCGATGGTGATTATTATGAGTGCACCAGCAGCACTTTGTTTAAATGGTTATATTTTAAACAATACAACTTATTCAAATGTATATATCATCGCCTTATTAATACTTTCCCAAATGTTGTTTGTATTTACATTAATATTCTTACCGAAAATACTACAAAGATGTTTCAAAGTATCCTTTTCAGCAATGACATTCCCATGGGTAACAACAGCCGCATCACTTTATAATGTCACTCAGCACAGTCACGCAAGTAGTAGTATCATTACATTTGGAACAACACTTTCTGTAATTGAAATCACTTGGGCAGCAATCGTCGTCTGCTACGTGTTATATCAATATCTCGTATTTCTAGTAACAAAAGACGTAGAGTATAGTTAGAGAATAGAAATATGGACCGATAAAAAATAATATCGGTCCATATTTTTCATTATCATTATCTATCCTTTAAATATCTCCATATTTAGGGAGAAATGGTCATATAGCAATGCGAACATCTAATTTAGAAGAAGCTGTAAAAGAATTAAAAGAAAAAGGGATAAAATTTAATACAGACACAGCAGCATATGATGACTATGAAAAGCTTAAAAATATTTATATAGACCAAGAATTTGGAGGATTTGCAATTCATATTTTACAATCAAATAACTGAATATTCCGAAAAACTACTTATTAACTATCCATTAATGATAGTTATAAGTAGTTTTTTAGCATTTCTGTACCGATAATTCGCTCGCAAACTCTTAAATATCCAGTTAAAATGTTTATGTTTGACTATATAATAACTATACACCTTACCATTATTTGAGTAAGGAGGATTTATCATGAAATTTAATAAATGGTTCTCGTTAATATTGGTTTCTAGTGCGTTATTTTTGATTGTTATAGATATGACAGTTTTATATACGGCTTTACCTACGATAACGTATGAATTAGAAGCGACTGCGTTTCAAAAATTATGGATTGTAAATGCGTATCCGCTAGTTGTTGCAGGGCTTTTACCTGGTTTAGGTACGTTGGGTGATAAAGTAGGACATAAGAATATGTTTTTATCTGGCTTAGTAATCTTTACTTTAGCATCAGTTGTCGCAGCTTTTTCTCCAACGTCTGGCACTTTAATTATGGCTAGAGTTATATTGGCTATTGGTGCAGCAACAATGATGCCGTCAACGCTAGCTATTATTAAACAGGTCTTTGATGACAAAAAAGATAGAGCACTTGCACTAGGTATTTGGTCTTCTATTGCATCAGCAGGTGCTGGTTTAGGACCTTTAATAGGTGGTTTATTATTAACTAAATTTTGGTGGGGGTCAGTATTCTTAATTAATCTTCCTATTACGATACTTGTTATTATCGTTGCTTTTATACAAATTCCTAATATTAAAGGAAACAAAGATAAAAAATGGGACATCACAAGTTCAATTCTGATTATGATAGGGCTTATAGGGACTGTCTACGCTATAAAAGAAATCACAAAAGAAAATCCTTCAATTGTACTGATTATACTGACATTAGTGATTGGATTATGGTCGTTGAAATTATTTATTAATCGACAAAAACGTCTATTAAATCCTTTAATTAGTTTAGATATATTTAAAAATAAATACTTTTTATCAGGTGTGATAGCTGCATTTACATCAGCATCTGTATTAATTGGCTTTGAAATGATTTTATCTCAAAGATTACAATTAATTTTAAATCTGACACCTTTAAAAGCAGGGTTAGTCTTAATGTCGATGGCAGCAGCTGCTTTTATAGGGGCAATTGTACAGGGAAGCATCTTAACACGATTTGATAGTATCAAAATACTTATTTATAATTTAATCATTTCATTAATCGGTATTGTTGGATTCACAGCATTTCTACACAATGATTTATGGATTCAAATACTGTTCCTTAGCATCGCAGGATTAGGGTTAGGCGGAGCAATGACTGTAGCATCAAATGCAATCATGACAAACGTTGATGATGATAAAGCAGGTATGGCAGCTTCAGTAGAAGAAGTCTCATATGAACTCGGAGGGTCAATAGGAATAGTCGCACTTGGTGGCGTATTTTCATTTACTTATACTTATTTAATGGAACGCTCAATGTCGATAGCAGAAATACCAGCAAAAGCAAAAGGTAGTTTTGAAGAAACGATGATCGTAGCAGAAAATTCAAATGGAGTATTAAAAAGTAAATTACTAGAATTAGGCACAAATGCATTTAATAATGCATATTCATTAATCCTAATCATAACAATCACAATTATCGTTGCAATTATCCTATTATTGTGGAGAATATTAGTAGAAACAGGTAAGAAAATAACATAAAAAAAGACTACTTATTTCCCGGAAAATAGATGGATAAGTAGTCTTTTTTAGGTGTTGAATGCATTGATACCATGCTATAATTAGTACATAAAAAATTAACGTGCTTTTTGATTGCCTATATGTTCACCGTGCCTTATTAGATTGTGGTGAAAGAAGGTAATTATATGGGCTTAGATGTAAGTATGCAACTAGAGATATATTTAACATTCAAGATTACTTACACGGTAATACTTCTTATTACCATTTATTTATTGCTTAAAAAAGACAATAAAAAATAGTCGCTTGTGCTACAACACAAACGACTAAATTCAATAAGCCATGGTGAAATATAGTGTCTAATACTATAGCCTTAATTTTTACACTCAGTGACCCTTCGAAAGTTGCTGAGTGTTTTTTTAATACTTAAATAATACCATGAGTGTATTTTGTTATCAAGAATAAAAGGTGACACTTAGATGTTATAAGTTTCACTCACCGCAACAACTTCTGCACAACAGCTACCATGTCATCATGTATAACGATGTTTGCTGTAGTGTCATAAGGTGTTTCGTCTTTGTTTATAATGACGAGGTTTTGTCCTTCGAAGTTTGAGATGAGTCCTGCTGCGGGTTGCACGAGTAAGGATGACCCGAGTACTACGAGTGTGTCTGCTTCTCTTATTTTGTTTAATGCATTGAATATTGTTTCTTGATCTAGCATTTCACCGTATAATACGATGTCTGGTCTAATGGTATGACCACATGATTCGCAATGGTGTAAATGGTTATCGATAACATAAGATTTAGTATATGTTTTTTGGCATTTTGTACAATAAAATCGGTTTATAGTGCCGTGCAATTCATCTGTATTTAGACTGCCGGCATTACTATGAAGACCATCGATATTCTGTGTGATGACACCGAGTGAACGATGGTCTTTTTCGAGTTAGGCTATCCATTGATGTACGATATTAGGTTGTTTATCTGTGAAAAGTAAATATTGAAAGCAAAAGTCCATAAATCCTTTTGGGTCACTTTGTAAATAATCAGTACTTAATAAATATTCTGGGGAATAGCCATTCTCTGAGATTTGATCATATAATCCACCGAGTGAACGGAAGTCGGGTATACCACTAGCAACCGAAATACCTGCTCCCGTAAAAAATGTAATATTATGAGATGAATCAATGATGTTTTTAAGTTGTTGAATTTGTGTATTCACGTTAATCACTCCGGTTATAATGAATTACTTTTCTAAGTATTTAGGGAAGAATTCTGTATATAAATCAATAAATTTAAGATATGCATTTTTGGATACATGTTCATCTACTTGATGCGCTTGGTCTACTGTACCAGGTCCATACATTATAAATGAGAAGTTCTCATCTTTAGAAACTAATAAATCAGATGCATCTGTAACACCTGGTGATGCTTCAGTTGGAAGTGTAGTGTTTAAATGTTTTTCGCCCATTTTTACAGCTAACTCGATTAATGAATTTTGGCCAGTTGTGTAAACGGGTGGTCTAGACATATACGTATCAATTTCAATATCATTAACAGATCGCATACTTACTATATCACCTAAAATGTCTACTTTCTCTTGATCAGTAAATATACTCATAATCAAAACTCCATTTCTATATAGTTTTTATCTCAATTACTATTATATAGTTGAAATCTTGTACTTTGAAATTAAACACATTGCGGAGATGGAGAGATGAGAGTGAAAGGCTGGATGCAATGCTTGAAAATGTTCAAAGTCGTGAGTTAAAGGATTAATAAACTCACATCTTTCCCAAATATAAACATCTAGTCAAACGGCACTGCACCCTTACTAAGGGAGCTCAATAAAAACACTATTTTCTAGG
>ERZ1023497.142-NODE-142-length-32604-cov-115.588129_pt1 | contig 32604 bp, 23 predicted proteins | sample MGYA00380543_ERZ1023497 | MGnify/ENA primary metagenome ERZ1023497 (study PRJEB33173, sample SAMEA4830384) | metagenome | study: EMG produced TPA metagenomics assembly of the PRJEB25223 data set... | reverse complement strand
ACCTCATGACAAGAGGCAATTCACACATCACATTTATCATCGGCGGATCAAACGGCCTACATCAAAAAGTATTACAACGCAGCAACTACGCACTATCATTCAGCAAAATGACCTTCCCACACCAAATGATGAAAGTCATCCTGATGGAACAAGTGTATCGCGCGTTCAAGATCATGCGTGGGGAAGCATATCATAAGTGATGCGGTTTTTTTAAGATATGTTTCTGTATTATATTTAATAATATGAATTTCAATAAGTATTTTAACTATAGCTAATAATAGTTTTTACTACTATAATTGAAAAATATACTGATATTTTGTATTTTCGCAAAGGAGACTTAATTATATGATAAAAAATAATATGATTTTTAATGAAAACATCGAGCCCAATTCAGAGTTTATTTCTAAGTTAAAGAAGTTTTTTCCTGAATATTTTGTCGGAAATGGTGATGATTTTGATTTAAATAAATTTAAGAATGAATTAGAAAAAAATAATGTCAATGAAATTAATGAGGGTCAAAATTTAAATTTTATTGGAAAAAATTATAGTAAAAAACAAGTTGGTATGAAGCCTGAATCAGTTATAGTACCTAATAAGGCACATAATAAAATAGATAAAAATAAAAAGAGCGAAAATCTACTTTTTACAGGTGATAACTTAGAAGTTTTAAGGCATTTGCAAAATAGTTATCAGTCATCAATTGATTGTATTTACATAGACCCTCCATATAATACTGGAAAAGACGGTTTTGCATATCCAGATAAATTTGAGTTTGATGATGAAGAATTAAGAAGTATGTTTGGTTTAAGTGATGAAGAATTATTAAAAATAAAATCTATTTTAGGTAAAGCAACACACTCTTCCTGGCTTACTTTTATGTATCCTAGGATTTCATTGGCAAAAAAATTATTGAATGATAGTGGAGTTATAATGATATCAATTGATGATAATGAACAGGCTAATTTAAGATTAATGATGGATGAAGTTTTTGGAGAAAGTAATTTCATAGCTGAAATAATAGTAGATGCCACTCCTAAAAATGACCCACTATTAGTAGCTACTTCACATGAATATGTTTGTGTATATGTAAAAAATATTAATGAAGCTAGGAATGAAGAATGGGGAGAAGTGCACCCTTTAAACAAAAAAATTAACCAAATGGTAAAAGGATTATCAAATAGTGAGGCAGAAATAAAATTAAGAGAATTTTATAAAAAAGAGGGGCTTAATAATGATAATATAAGCAATTATAAGAAAGTTGATGATTATGGAATATATAGGACAGGTCCGTTAGATGACCCACAATCAAAAGGGCCCAAAGATCAAAGAATAAATCCGAAAACAGGTAAGTATTTAAAAGTACCAACTAGGGGATGGAGTACAAATTTAAGTACTTGGAATGAATGGGTTGAGAAAAAATTAATTGAATTTCCAACAAGTGAAGATAAGTTGCCCTCTAAAAAAACTTACTTAGATAATAACAAATTAGAAGTTGGTAGATCAGTTATCAAATTTCAATCTAGAAAATCTACAAATCATTTAAGAAAATTGTTTGATGGTAAAGATATATTTAAAAATCCAAAATCTATTGATCTTATTAAATATTTATTAAGAATTTTAAATAATAAAGAAGCCAAGATTTTAGACTTTTTTGCTGGTTCTGGTACAACTGCTGAAGCAATAATGCAATTAAATGAAGAAGATAATGGAAAAAGAAATTATATTTTAGTTCAGTTAGATGAAAAATTATATTATGAAGATGAAGATGGTTTAAAAGCAAAAAAAGGAAATGAAACTGCTTTTGAATTAGGTTATAAATCAATTGATCAAATAACTTTTGAGAGAATCAAACGAGCATCTAATTTAGTTAATGATAAAATAGATACAGGTTTTAAACATTATTTTGTCAAAAAAATTGATAATAAAAATATTGAAAAAATAAATGATTTTGAAAATTTAGAACTAGATTTATTTGATAATATGATTGATATGTTTTCAGCAGATAATTTGAAGGTTCCAAGTACAGCTAATGGTGAAGACACTATAATTACTACATGGCAAATTTTAGATAGTTATAATTTCAATACACCTATAAATAACATTGATATACTTAATTATAAAGCAATCAATATTGAAGGGGAGAGACTATATTTGATTTTATCAGGATGGTCATCTAAACATACTAAAGAGTTAGTTAACAAATTAGGTGAAGGTCAATTAATTGTCCAAAATATTATTCTTTATGGTTATTCATTTGGATTAGAAGAAACAAGGGAATTAGAAATTGCTTTAAAACAATTAAATAAGAAAGTTAATTTAATAAAGAGGTTTTAATATGAAAATATTCTTAGAGGAATTAATCCACCAACAACAAGCGGTAGAAAAAATTATGGACTCTTTCACAGGGATAGAGGATTATCAAACATATGATAACTACGGTAATGAGTTTTCAAATAATTTAATAAAAAATAGATACTCAAATAATTCTAATATTGATGTGAAAATGGAAACAGGCACAGGTAAAACATATGTTTACACAAAAATGATGTTGGAATTACATAAAGAATATGGAATTTTTAAATTTGTAATAGTGGTGCCTAGCCCTGCAATTAAAGAAGGAGCGAAGAGTTTTTTAACTAATTTATCAACAAAAAGGCATTTTCAAGAGATATATGGAAACGTTGAAATTGAAGTAAATACAATAAACAAAGGAGATTTTAATAACAGATCAGGTAGAAAAAGTTTCCCGCCGCAATTAAGTAACTTTATAGAGAGTAGTAAAATACATTCTAATCAAATCCAAGTATTACTCATTAATGCAGGTATGTTAAATTCATCAAATATGACAAAGGTAGATTATGATCAAACTTTATTAAGTGATTATTCTAACCCTATAGAAGCATTAAAAGCAACTAAACCAGTAGCTATAATAGATGAACCACACAGATTTCCCAGGGACAAAAAGAACTATCAAACTATTGAAAAGCTAGAACCTCAAATGATTGTTAGGTTTGGCGCTACTTTTCCTGAAGTAAAAAAAGGAAAAGGAAAAAAAGCTATATATATAAAAGATTATTATCGTGGTAAGCCCCAATTTGAATTAAATGCCGTTGATAGCTTTAATCAGGGTCTTGTAAAGGGAATAGATATTTACTATCCAAATTTGACTCCAGAACAAGCGAAAAATAGATATACCATTGATAGTGTAAAAGCCAAAGAGATAGTTTTGAAAAAAGGAAAAAATAAATGGACGCTAGGTATAGGCGAGAATTTAGCAAATATAGATTCGTTATTTGAAGGTGACTTAAGCTATTCTGGCGCTAAAACTTTATCGAATGAGTTAGAGATAAGCAAAGGTATGGATTTATTACCTGGTACATTTACAAGTAGCTATCAGGAGCTAATTATTAATGATGCTATCGATCAACATTTTGAACATGAAATCAATAATTTTATGAGGGATAACCTAAAAGAAAATTTTCAACCAAAAGTAAAAACACTTTCATTATTTTTTATTGATTCTATTAGGTCATATAGAAACAAAGAGGGCTGGTTGAAACAGACTTTTGAGAGACTCTTAAAATTTAAACTTAGAAAATTAATAAAAGAATTTGAAGTTAAAAAATTACCACGAGAGATTGAATACTTAGATTTTTTAAGAGTGACATACGATAGTCTTAATAGTGAGAATCAAATGGTCCATGCAGGGTATTTTGGTGAAGACAGAGGTTCAGGTGAAGAAGCTATACAAGCTGAAGTTAATGATATACTTAAAAATAAAGAAAAAATGCTGAGTTTTAAAGATGAAAATGGTAACTGGATTACAAGAAGATTTTTATTTTCAAAATGGACACTAAGAGAAGGTTGGGATAACCCTAATGTTTTCGTTATTGCGAAATTAAGAACTTCTGGTTCTGAAAATAGCAAGATACAGGAAGTAGGAAGAGGATTGCGTTTACCTGTTGATGAGACTGGTCACAGATTAACACAAGATGAATTTCCAAGTAGACTTTCATTTTTAATTGGATTTGATGAAAAGGATTTCGCAGAAAAATTAATTGGAGAAATAAATTCTGATGTAGACGTTAAATTAAGTGAAGATATATTAACAGATGAAATGATTAATAAAATAGTTGAACATAGGAAACAAATGAATCCTCATTATAATGATGAAATGTTATTAGAACAATTAGATGAACGAAATCTAATTAATAGGAAAAATGAGTTTAAAACAGATGTTGAAATTGATGGAGTTAAAAAATCAGGATTTGAATGGTTGTTAGAATTATATCCAGAAGTTAATGCACCTAAATTGAATGCAGATAAAGTAAGAGATATGAAAAAAAATCCACCCAATTTAAAAGTGAAGTTAAATAAAGAGAATTGGAATAAATTGAGATTCTTATGGGAAAATTTATCTAAAAGATATATGTTAGAATTCAAAAAGATGAGTGAAGATGATCTGTATTTTTTTGTTGAAAGATTGTTGAACGACGATGATTTATTTGTTAAACAGCAACCAGAAAGAATACATCAATCTTTGGAAAAAGATGATGAAGGTAAACAAGTTATCAAGGAATCAATTTCAGAATATAACTCTAGTAATGAATATATCTATATGAACTATGGTAAGTTTTTAAAACAACTTGTACTTAAAACTAATGTACCAATATCTATAATGCATAAAAATTTACTTTCCGTTTTAAAAGATAAATATAATAATGATGAACGATTCTTGAGTGAATTAAGTTTAAATAACATAATAAGAGAATTTAACAAGCGTTTTGAAGAAAAATATAGTCAAAGTTATGAATATAAAAAATTAGATTTTTCTGCCACTACAACCATTTATGATTCAGAAATGTCAGAGTTTAAAGATTGGGTAGATGCAAATTATTTAGGTACTAACGTTGAAAATAACATTCAAACTGAAAAACGATTTTTATATGAAAGACCACCAGTTAGGTATGATAGTGTAACACCTGAGTTAGAGTTGTTAAAAAGAAATTACGATAAAAATGTAACTGTATTTGGTAATTTGCCTAAAAAAGCTATCCAAGTTCCTAAATATACTGGTGGCACAACTACACCTGATTTTGTTTATATGATAGAAACTGATGAACAAGATGCAAAGTATCTTATTGTTGAAACAAAAGCAGAAAACATGAGAATAGGAGATAAAAGTATTGGTGAAATACAAAAAAATTTCTTTAACACATTAGATAATTTGAATATTAAATATCAATTAGCTACTAGCGCGCAAGATGTTTATAATGAAATTAAAAAATTAGATGATTCAAAGTGAGGGGAATATAATGGGGAAATCAGAAAAAATTTCATTACTTGAAAAAGTCCAAGATGGTTTAGTGGATAAAACAGGAGCAAAACCTAAGTTACCAACAACTATTACCGATTTAAATCAAGAAACTTTAGAGGTATATAGAATACCACTAAAGTTTCTGTATTATAATGATAGAAATGGAAGAATTGCTTCTGTAATATCCAGAGTAAGCGACGATATAAAAGTTGCTTATGAATTTGAAGATAATAATTATAATAAAAGTATTGAAAATATGATATATGAGGCTAATACTTCTGCTTTAAAAACCACTAAAAAATCTATTAAAGATAAAGGTCAGCAAGTATTTGGTTATGTATTAGATGATGGTAGAGTTATTGACGGAAATAGAAGGTTTACTGCGCTTAGACAGTTAGAACAAGAAACAGGAAAGACTTTTTATTTTGAAGCTGTTATTTTACCATTTACTTATGATAAAAAGACTGATCGAGCTAAAATCAAGCAATTAGAACTTGCAATACAAATGGGTATAGAAGGAAAACAAGATTATGATAAAGTTGATGAAGCGGTGGATATTTATCAAACAATTGAAGTTGAAAAGTTGATGACTGTAGCGGACTATGCAAAAGAGTCAAATAAAACAAAAAAAACTATTGAAAAGCAATTAGGTTCTGCAAAATTAATAAGAAAATTTTTAGATTTTATTAATGCACAAGAGAATTCTTATTATATTATAAAAGATGCTGGCATTTATTCACTATTTGAAGAAGCAGTACCTAAGTTAGATAAAGCTTATCCTAAAGGCGGACCTTCGTTAGAGGATGCTATTGAAAAATTTTTTAGTTTTGTCCTTTTGCAAATTCAATCAGGGACAAGCACAAGGGCATATGCTGGAAGAGATTATTTTGAAAATATTGTTTTTTCAGATGAAGGTAATCAGCAATTTAATACAGAAACAGAAGATGCCATCGATAGCTTGAGAGATAAATTAGAAGAAAAAAATATAGAATCTACCGCAGATTTAAAGAGTACGCTAAGCCGATCGATACCTGAACTAAGAGAAGTAAGTTCTTCATATAACAAAGTTGTAAGCAAAAGTAAGCGAAATGCTAATGTGGAAAGTTTTATTGAAAATGTTAAATCAATGTCTGAAAGCCTCAATGATATGGAAAAAGGCAATGGTTTACCAAGTTCTCTTAATTTTGAGCAATTTAATCTGAAACAATTAAAAGAAATTAGAGAAATGCTGATAAAAATAAATAATTGTAGTAGAGAGTTGATAGATATTTATGAAAATGAAATCTGAGATACAATTAGTTGAAGTTAATAATGAATTTGTTTTTGTTGATAGTATAGACAGTGATCTTATGAACAGAAAGGTTCAAAGAACTTTAAAGAAATTTGCTAGTTATTTCTCCGATTTCACTAATCATGTTTTAAAATCTGACTTATCACATCTTGAAATAGAAAGATTAGTTTCAGATTTGAATAAAGCATTAACTAAGGTATCGAAACCTGAAATATTAATAGATAATAATATAAAAAATTTTATTAATGAAAATGCTTATGCAATTAATGAACAAAAAATTGCTGGTTTAACAATTAAAGAAAATGATGAAAGATGGCAAGAAGAACTTTCCGATTTTGAAAAAGTTATAAATCAGGAGATTACTAGACCATTAAAACCTATTCAAGGAAGAGCTAGTTTTTATTTAGCAACCATGAAAAGAGCAGCCAATTTTTCTGTGCCTGGTGCTGGAAAAACAGCTATGATGTATGGCACATTTGCTTTTTTGTCTAGTCGAGTACAACGTAAAGTTGATAAACTATTAGTTATTTCTCCAATTAATGCATTTGAAGCATGGCGTTCAGAATTTATTGAAGTTTTTCAAGATAAAAGAGAATTACACTTTATGAACCTAAGAGATAAAAAATATAATGATCTAGGTAAAGTACGAACAGATTGGGGAAGTGCAAATGTCATTATATTGAATTTTGAAGCAATACAAAAGTATGTAGGAGTTTTAAATGAACTAATTAATGATAAAACAATGATAGTTTATGATGAAGTTCATAGAATAAAAGGAACTAATAGCAGCAGAGCAAGTTATGCATTAACTTTAGGTCCTAAAAGTTATTATCGTTATGTTTTAACTGGGACTCCAATACCCAATAACTATCAGGATATATTTAACTTCTTGAATATTTTATATAAAGACGAATATGATACTTATTTTGGTTGGAATGTTGCAGATTTACAAAATCCTGATCCTGATGAAATTAATGACAAGTTGCAACCTTTTTTCTGGCGTACAAATAAGAAAGATTTGGAAGTGCCACAAGCAGAAAAGGATAATATATTGTGTGTTAAGCCAAGTAATATTCAAATTGAATTAGCAGAAGCGATATACGAAAGTGAACCTGGGATACTAGCAATTTATATAAGATTATTACAAGCTTCAACTAATCCAGAGTTATTGCAAAAGAATATTAACTATAGCGAACTAGGATTGCTGAATGATGAGTTGAATTTCGATATGGATAAAGTATTAAATAAAGAAGAAGAAAAGCAAGTAAAACAGCAAATTTATAATTCTTTTGATTTAAAAAATATAACAACACCTAAATTTGAAAAAGGTATTGAGTTGATTGAAAAATTAGTTCGACAAGGTAAAAAAGTTTTAGTTTGGGGTCTTTTTGTAGGAACGATGAACAAAATTAATAAACGATTATTGGAAAGTGGTATTAACTCAATATTAGTTTATGGAGAAACGCCTAAGGAAGACCGGGTAGATTTGATCAATAATTTTAGGAATGGAAGCGCACAAGTTCTAATTTCTAATCCTAATACGTTAGGGGAGTCCATATCTTTACACCAGACAGTACATGATGCAATATATTTTGAGTATAATTTTAACTTAACGTTTATGTTGCAATCACGTGATAGAATACATCGTTTGGGATTAAGTAATAATCAATATACACGATACTATTATTTAATGTCTGAAGGAGATAGAGCTCATAAAAGTTTTATCGATAAAGCAGTTTATAATCGGCTGAAAGAAAAAGAAGATGTAATGTTAAATGCTATAGAAGGAAATAATTTAAAACCTATAGTTGAAGATGACTATCTAGAAGATGTAAAAAACATTATAAAATTATAATGTATTTTAAAATTAAAAATGTTATAAAGCTATTTTTGAATAGAAGAATTTATCCGAGTGGATTTAGAGTTTTATTTAGATGGCTCAATGAGAATAAGTAGAAGAATATTTTAATCATTAATTGTTAAACTAAACATTCCATCGCTTTTTGAATTAGATAATATTATTAATAATCATAAAGTAATTATAATAGAGCATTCTTCTTTTTGAGATGAAGAATGCTCTATTTAATAATTTTCTCAATTTTTAGGGGTTTATTAAGTTTTCAAAATCCACTTGTTCCGAGCTTTCGGATTAAGGGGGTGCATGATTTCATTGGTTGTGGGGTTCATAAGTTGTTTCACTTTCTTTTTATGTGGTTTCAACATCTCTAATACTTCATTGACGCGTGCTTCAACAATGGGCTTTTTAGCGTAAGCACCCCAAGCTAATATCACTTCATCTGATTCTTTTACTGCCTTTATAATTTGAATATCTGTATGCTTATCATAGGCATTTTCTACATGTTTGAGATTGATAGGTGTCGTATTATTAGAATATAGATTCACAAAATTGATTGAACCAAATGCCTCCATTTCTGAAACTTTGTTCATAATAAGCTGGGTAGTTAAATCTATACGAAGAAGGCCTGTATAATTTGGATACATTGTGATGATTGTGATCGTTTGTTTTTCATTATCCCATATTTTCTTGAGTAGGTAGCGATGTTGTTGGTCATCACTGAAAATGGCTTCGGTTTCTAATGTACTTTTGATTGTTTTCATGAAATTTTCACTCCTTTAGTATTCTTCAGGTAACAACATGACGTAATAAGAAAGGTCTACATCATCTTCTCGGATAATGTAGACCTTATTAATATTGATAGCTTTTGAATAATTTGCCTTATGAATTTTTACGTACTCTGGACGTTCTTGCTTATGTTTGATATATAATTGACTATTATGCATATTGAACTGGAATATATGAAAGTAATCAATCTCTTCTAGTTCCTTGAATTGTTCGTTTTCGCGTTGCGCTACAAGTTTCCATAACTGTTGCTGTAACATTGCTGGCAAGTAATTGGCAATACCACGTGTAATATAACGTTCCATGCTCATTTCTCCTTTTCTATATCTTTCATTATTGTAATAACTTCTGTAATGACTGTGACGCTTATCTGAGCTATGTGTATCCATTTATTCATTATTATGATTCTCCTTTTCAAGTAAGTGTTTTTGATCTAGTAGTGGCATAACTGTGTTATGAAGATATAAGAAGTTCATATCACTTGTTTCATCAATATAACCAATGGCTATGAGTTGTTTCTGATGGTAGAGAATGAAAGGGTAGATATTACTTTCGTGAAGTGTATCAGAGTAGTAGGTGTAGGTTTGAAGTATTTTATTACTGAGTGGCCTAAGTCTTACGTATTGTTCAGGTAGAATATCATCAGCGACTTCTTCTATGGATTCGCAGTGCCATACTTCATCCTTTGGCAGATTGAATAAGTTGGTTATATAGTGCTTGAGTTGTTGTTCTAGTGTCATTGTTATGACCTCCTAAAGTATTTGATGGATGTATACATGTGATACATCATTTTGATAATATAAGTTTGAAATACCATTTGTTTCGCCTAGAAATCCCACTGAAATACAGAAAAGATCCCAATAGAAAGTCATCACAATTGTTGATATGACAAGGAAATCCCGTTATCCCGCTCATTTCTCGGGAAATATAGATATATATTTATATATCATTTGGATTTGTAGGTGTGGTTATGATTTACTTTTTTCTTTATATATTATTTATAAATAATAACGGGATTTTGGGATTACGCTTGCGTAATCATTCTCCTATATGAAGTTAGCCAATCCCGTTACTATCCCGTTCATATTTTATTTTGGGATGTTCTTTCGTCATACAATATAAGCTTCAAATTGAGTTGTGACTTGTTAGTATGTTGAAAAGATTCGTTAGATGGGTGTTATTGAATGACGAAAGGACAATATTTCTATATTAGATTTGAAAGTAGAGTGTTTGAGGCAAAAACAAAGACGAAGTGCTGAGAAGCACTTCGTCTAGATTGGTATTATTGAAAAGTTGTTTAATAATCTCGTTATTGAGCTTGAGTATGACATAGAATTGCTTTTTATGATTCCCATCTTTACGAATATCGATACGATCAATGACCGTAAGGTATAATACCTTGAGTTGTGATTTATTCATGGATTCTATGTTTTGAAATATTCGCTGTAATAGGGCAGCGATTTGTTTCGAATCATAAGATGGTTTCTCCTGATTTTGTTGTTGCTTGAGTTGATTCATTTGATTTGTAATGTCATTGAGTTGTGTTTCATATTGATGAATGGTTGGTTTGAGTGCAGATGTTAAGTCTGGATTGTCTTCGATGGTTTGAATTAGATTTTTTAGTTTAGTGTTTATTTCATCAAATTGTTGTTGCTTATATGCGATATCGTGGTTTAATGCACCGATATCGACTTTATTCTCCTGATTAACACGTTCGACAACTTGTGTGAGAACTTTATCGCTTTTGACAATTTCAATTATTTGATCCATAACGTATTTCTCAATGACATCGGCTCTAACGCTATTCGCAGAACATACTTTTGAGCCTTTGTTTCGGAAGTTACTACAAGAATAATAACGTATTCGCTTCTTAGTACCATCTTTCAATGTGTTCGTTGTGTTGCTAGCTGCCATTGGTGCACCACATTGTGGGCAGTGAATAATACCTGTTAATAGATTGGTTCCTTTCCCATGAACTTGAGGTTTTTGACTGACCCGTTTTTTGCGTGATTGGACTTTATCCCATAATTCTTGACTAATAATAGGAGGGTGTTTACCATCAGCTATAATAGGTTTATCATTCAGTCCTTTACGACGCTTTTCATTCCAATCTTTGTACTTCGCAAATTGAATTTTACCAATGTAGAATGGATTGATTAAGATATAGGTTATTGAATTGATGCTAAAAGGATTACCTTTTTTAGTAACATATCCTTTGTGATTGAGGGCATTGGCAATTTTACGATAACCATGTCCTTTGGCATAAGATTCGAATATATATTTCACGATATTCGCTTCATGTTGATTAATCATCAGTTCGTGTTTATTATCAGGTATTTTGTCATATCCTAGTGGCAAATTCCCTTGATAGTAGCCTTCTTGTGCACGTCTAGTTTGGCCCATGAATACATTCTCGACAATGTTATTACGTTCGAATTCTGAGAAGCTCGCAAGTATTTGTAGCATCAGTTTACCACTGCTTGTATTAACTTCCATACGTTCAGATAAGCTGAAGAATTCGACATTTTGACGATGAAGGTCTTCAACAATTTTGAGTAAGTCAGAAGTGTTACGTGCTAGTCGGTTTGTTTTGTAGACCATAACACAATCGATGAGACCTTCATTTGCATCATGTAACATACGTTGAAGTTCAGGACGGTTCATAGATTTTCCTGATATACCACGATCGGCGTATATATCTTTGACCTCGAAATGATGAAAGTTACAATATTCTTTGATTTGATTGATTTGTCCGTCGATACTATAACCTTCTGCACTTTGCATTTCTGTTGATACACGTACATAAATACCAACACGTTTTTGTTTGAGTTGCTGCATGATTTTTTCATCCTTTCTGATTAAGCAATCGATGATTGTACCGCTTGATTAACAATGTTTAGTGGCTCATCTTTTAAATAGATGCCGCTTAGTTCTTTATTTTTAGTAATATGAATGACATCAATAAAGGGATACAGCATGTTTAACGTGAAACTTTTCTGTATAACCTTTTGTAGTGATGCTTTTATCCGAATATCATTTATTGCTTGTATAGGTTTATGCTGCAGGCTTATTGATTGAGATTGTTCTCTGAATGTTTCTACATCAATTGTTCCTTGTGCTAATTTTTCAATGAGCTTTTCATGAGTTAATGTGTTATTAGTATTATGCATTTTTTGTTTTTTGAGCTGTTTCTCAATAGCGTGTTTGATTTTCGAATAGAGCTGTTGGTCTCGAAAGAATTTTTGGCAGGATTCTAAGACCTGTTTTTCTAGGTTTTCAGCGTTTATGCCTTTAAAGTCACATATGAAACGTGATGCATTCATGTTTTTAGGACAGACATAATAACGTAATGAATGATTGGTTTTTCTAATGGTCATGTTGGTAAGGGTTGAACCACAATAAGGACATTTGATCTTTTGTTTGAGTTGATTAGGTGATGGAGTCCGTTTGGTATGTTTTTGTGACCGTATTGCTTGAGCTTGTTCGTATATATTGGTCGAAACAATAGAAGGGAACATGTTGTCATATTGTCCATATTGATTGACTACTCGACCACAGTAATTAGGGTTCATAATAATATTGCGTACTTGATAGGGTTTACGATTAATACATTTATCATCTTTTTCTAGGTATTGCGCAATTTTCTTATAACCATAGCCTTGTAGGTAGTAATGGAATATTGCCTTAACCGTTGGTGCTTCATCTTGATTAATTGTGAATGTGCCATTGCGATAGGTATAACCAAATGGTGCATGTGTCGTGATAAGTTTACCTTGTCTAGCTTTTTCTTTAAGGCCATTTTTGACTTGTTCACCAATATTATCGGACTCTAATTCTGCGAGGCTTATGAATATATTGAGCTTTAGGCGATCAAACGCTTTATTCATATCAAAATAGCCATCATGAACACTTAGAATATGAACATGATATTTTTGACAGAGTTTCATGAGTTTTAATGCATTTTTCAAATTACGATGTAATCGATTAAGTCTGTAACAACATAATACGTCACATTGTCTTTGTTGGATGCGTTCGGTGACTTGTTGATAACCTGTTCGATTATCCGTTCTGCCGGATTGCTTATCACTATAAAAGGTGATGTGTTGGATATTGTATTTTTTAGCGAGCGTTTCGATAGTTTTTTTCTGTGCGGTGAGTGATTGTTGCTTGGTTGTACTTTGGCGTAAATAACCAATAGCTTGTTTCATCGAGTTTCCTCCTTTCATTAGGATAATATATATTTATGAACGAATTTATAGATGAGCCCAACACCAGTCAGGTGTTGGGCGATATGATTAGTCATCAGTGCGATTGATTTCTTCAATCACTAAATCAGCGAGTAATGTGATGAATTCGTCCATATGAATAAACCTCCAAATATTTAATTTATAATTCTAAATCATCATTAGCTTCTATTTCTCTGGCTTTTTTAACAAATTCATTAAGCAAATCTGGATTTGTATTACCGTCAAATTGTGGTGGTGTGAAAGGTTCAACATGAGCGTTTAAGCCTAAAATAGGTGCAAGTTCTTTATCCAATTTAAGATGGTAGAATACAATCGTTTTGGACTTACCATGGGAATCTTTGATACTGCGTTTGGTTGTCTTTCTGTTAGGATCAGATTGAATATGTCCTTTATCACGCAGCGCATCGATAACGTTATTCACATCTTGATATTGGTTTTCTTCCAACATACGTTTAAAGACATCTTTAAGAATTTTGACTTGAATACAATTATCCTTTAATTCAATAAGTCCATAATTTTCTACCATGGTTGATAATCTATTATCATCAGAAAATTTCCCTCTATTCTGTGCGACAAATTGCGTAATCGTTTCGAGAGCTTTATCAGCAAGAGACCGCTCACTTACTGAATCTGAATGGTAAGTGAGTAAGTAATTTCTAATCGCATCCAAATCTATGGGCGTCGCAATAACACGTTCGAATATACGAGCAGATGTCGTAATCGCTGCATAGCGTTTGAACATACGAATACCTGTATGACTCGTTTCATTTTTTAATTGTTTTTTGAACCAATCATGTTCCGCGTGAAACCATTTAATTACTTCATCTTCACGATTTAAAAGATATTCAGCTACTAATGGCATGACATGCCCATAATTGACGGAGGTAGCCTTTTTAATCGCATCTGCATTGTCAGCACTCGTCGTAAATGCTTCTGATATTTCAATGGTACGAACATTTAATCCATCATTACGTGCACTATTATTTAAAACACTGTGTTCTGCCGTACTTATCACTGAGGTCCCCCAATTTTTGAGTGCTTTGACATTACCATCTATATTAGATCGTTGTCGGCCTTGTCCTTCTGCCAGACTGTACAACAACCCAGTAGTGTCTTTGAAGGTTGCAGCCGATAATTCGTCCAATACTATAGGCAAACCATAATTGTTACTTAAATATCCTTCAAGCGCATTTCTAGTACCATTCCAAGACCTAAAAAGTGTATTACTACCTTTAGTAGGATTGCCAGCTATTGAAACAGCTAAAGCGGCTGCAGTCGATTTACCTGTGCTTGAATTTCCCATAAATGAGAAGATGGTTCCCGCAAACTCGACCTCATGTCTTGTTTTTAGGAATGCAGTAACTAATGAAGAAGCAGCAAATACTACTGCAAGTTCTAGTAGTAAGTTCCCTTTAACTTGTTTTAAGTACATCTCCCACCAGCCTTTGAAAGTACCTTTTGGTTGTAAATCATAGTGTGTTTCACAAATGATTTCATTAGCTTGAGACTGCTCTATTTCTTTTGAAAAGTATGGTTTATCTAATGAAATGACCATACCTTCATCATCAGACTGTAATACACCTACGCCTGTATATAATTTAGATAATGGAAGTGACTGGCGCATCGATTGTAATGCATAGCTTAATGATTTAATATACCGTTCGTTGATGTTGAAGCCATACTTAATCAATCCAGGTAGCTTGAAAGATGTTAAGATATCTGACGCTTCAATACGTTCAATGTTTTTTCCATCTGTAATAATCAATTTCTCAACCCCTGTAGACGGGTCGAGAAATTTATTTTCAATAATGATAGGACTAGACAATTGAATGATTTTTTCTACATCATTGTTACTCTTAGGTGGAATCACTTCATAAAATCCATTTGAATTTAAAAAATATGGATATTGCTTGAATATGTTGTTAGTCATAATAAATCTCTCCTTTGCTATATAAGCATTAAATTTGTGTTGCTAAATACATATTAAAGGAGAATTAAACGCAAATAAGGAGGTCGTCCATAAACAAAAAAAATGGACGACCTCCTTTGGTAGTGCTATTCAAATTTTAAATTGTCTAAGGTTTCCCTTAGAGCTTTTGCGATAGACCAACTAGATAAATCATTGACTTGTTTACTGACGATTTCGTCTTTAATTTGAGTAGATTTTATTTCTTCAAATAAGTGGAAAGCGTTCGTTAATTCGGTAAAGTTTATTTTTGAAAGTGGCTCAATATCTTTATTAAATGAATATTTATCTAATAAAAGATGAATTCGATACAAGTCATTTAAGAAGCTCTCTACTTGATTTGGACTCATACCATCATCAATATAAGATTGGCGATTAGTATAAAATAGGTTAGAAAATTTAGATAATGACAAATAAAATTCTTTATAAATATTGAGAAACTTATCGTTTGATATTAATGGCTTGGAGCTATTTATTATATTGTCTAGACGTGATTCAAAATTTTGTAAATCAAAAGTACTGTTTTTATATTGATTTATAGTATTAATAATTCTTTGATAGTTAGAAAATAAGTCGTTTTCAATACTGAGAAAGTATCCATTAACGTTGAATGGGTATTTTACAATATCTTTTTTTCTTAATTTTTCACGGATTTTCGATTCATCATTTTGTATATCATCAGTCACAATTTTATGATTGATTCTTTTATTCAAACTTGGAAGGTAGAGTTTGTTTAATATATCAATAATGAAAAAATCTAATAATTTGTTATCAGTACGTTCACTATACTCATCTATAGTTGGCTCATTTGATATATATCTAGCTACTTCATGATTTACATTTGAATACTTGGAATCATCAGGTTCTACTTGGTTGTATATAATAAAATTTTCGGGATTGTTTTCTTTATTATATTGATGAGCTTTATATAATTGCTTGAAATTGAAGTCATTATCAAATGTCATATTATCTTCCATTAATGTTTCAAACAGTAACTCGTCAATCCTATGTGCTAATTTTCTATATAATTTTGAACTCTTATCTAAATCTAGAGAATTTGTATAATTAAAAAATGAAGACAATGCATCATTACATTTTGATTGAGCACTAAGCCATTCTAAAGTAAAAGAATAGTTTTCAGATGCATAAATTTGCGCTTTTAATGCATCATTTTTAATATTATCAATTGAATCGCTGATATTAGTAATATAGCTAATAAATTGACTATTATTTTTTTTTAATGCTTCCTCTCTTAAATCTATGTCATCAAATTTTTTAGCAGATGTTGGAACAGGAAAGTCCTCAATATTATTTAGCAAAATTTTAAATAATTCTAATTCAAATAAGTTAAAACTGTAACCGCTATTGGTTGCTGATGGATTGGATTTGTATCTAGTGATATCTAACTTATAAACTCGTTCGAGCTTATCCATACTATTCTTAAACATTTTTTCACTTAAGTTACATTCTTTCATTAAATCTTTTCCTGTAAAATATTTATAATTTTCAAAATTCAAAATGATAGTCCTTTCAAACCGTCTTTACTGGTTATGTTTACTTTAATTATATTATAAAGTAAAATTTCAATTAGTTATAAGAAAATGGGTATTCTTTTAAGATCTAGGCTACTGTAGAATCATTTTTGAAGATTTTACAAGAGAATTACGTTATGTGGATAATCTTTATTCAGAAATTACTAATAGAAGTTTTTCTAATAAAAAATGATGATACTTAAAAAATTCTAAAAGCAAAGTACTAGAAAGAAATCGTATGACAAAATATTATAAAAAGATTTGCGATGATGTGAGTTATAAACAACGCTTATTAAATATTAAAGAAACATTAGCCAAATAAGGTATACTTTGAACGATTAATATAGACATATAAGTATTTAGATTTAATATTAGACAAAATTAATTATTATTGTGTTAGAGGGTGGACTTCAGGTGGATAATGATGAAAAATTATTAGTTGATTTTTTAAAAGATGTAGATATATTAAATGAAATTGAAGCAAATGTAGATAATTTTAATGTGTTATTCAATAGTTCTTCACGATTAATCACATATGTTAAATAATAATTTCCTATAAAATATATTGCGTTATAATGTTATTAGATATAAATATTAAAATTAAGGGTGATTAATATGGATGGAAATGTTCGATCAGCGATTGAATTTTTAAGGAGTGCAGTAAAGATTTATATTCCTGTATATCAGAGGAATTATGATTGGCATATTGAAAATTGTAAATTAATGTTTGATGATTTATTAGACTTAGAAATTAATAATAATAAGTCACATTTCTTTGGTAGTATTGTTGTAAAACCAGGTAATTATTCACAAGATATAATTGTTATTGATGGGCAACAACGTTTAACTACTTTATCACTTTTGATGTTAGCTATAAAAAATTGGTTGGATAAAAATGAAGAAAAAGCTCAAAATGTTCGTTTAACTTCTGATTATGTACTAAATACTTTTTTACAAGATCAATATTTAAGTACGCCTGATAAATATATTTTACAATCTAACCCGAGAGATTATAAGTCATATAAGTTATTATTTGGAAATGAAAAGTTTCATGACAAATTATCAAATATTACATTAAACTATAATTATTTATATTCTTGTATTGATAATATGAAAATCTCAATTGATCAATTAATGAATTCGATACAAAAACTTCAATTTATGGTTGTAAATCTTAATGCACCAGAAGATGACCCACAATTAATATTTGAAAGTCTTAATTCAACTGGTGTTGCTTTAACTGATGCAGATAAGATACGTAATTTCTTACTTATGAATGAAGAAATACCTGAACAAGATAAATATTTCCATAATTATTGGCAGCCATTAGAAGAAAATACACATTTTGAAGTAAGTAAATTTTTCAGATATTACCTAACAATCAAGAATGCTGAATTTCCAAAAATATCTAATGTTTATAATGAATTTAAGAATACTTATTTTGATTTGAATTTTAATAAATATGATCTATTTGAAGATCTAAATGACTATTCAAATACATATAAAATGATTCTTGAATGTAATACAGGAACTAAGAAGATAGATATGATTTTAAATAGATTTTTAGAATTGAACGTAACAGTTATAAGGCCGTTTATTATGGCTATTATTAATGATTTTACTTCTGATAGAATCATGGAAGAAGAAGCTATAAAAATAGTAGAAATAATGGAAAAATATATAGCAAGAAGGATAATTACAAAAACACCTTCAAATGCATTAAATAAAGTGATTGCTACTTTATATAGAGACTTTAGGCATTTTCAAGATAAACATCAAGGTCAGTATCAGGATTCAGAAGTTATCCTGTATTTATTGCTTAAAAAACAAGGCTCAGGTAAAGTTCCTACTGATGAAGAATTAATTAGAAACTTCAAAAATAATGATTGGTATAATATCAACTCATCGTATCGCTCGTATATATTTGAAAGGTTAGAAAATCACAATCATATTGAATCTTTATCAATATATGAAGGTTTAAAAAATAAAGACTATAGTATCGAACACATAATGCCACAAAAATTAAGTTCTGATTGGAAAAAAGAATTAGGAAAGGATTATCAAACGATCCATGATAATTATGTTAACATTTTAGGTAACCTTACTATAACTGGTTATAATTCAAAATATAGTAATAGAAGTTTTGAAGAAAAACAAAATATGGTAAAAGGGTTTAAAGAAAGTCATTTTGTTAATTTAAACAAATTGCCAGCTAAAAGTGAAAATTGGCGAGAAACTGAAATAATTGAAAGAACCAACCAATTAATTAACTCTGCAATAGAAATCTGGAATTTTCCTGAATCTACAATACAGGAAGTAAGAGAAGAAAAAGAATTATTTATTTATGATGGTAATGAAACATTTTCTAATTATAAAATACATGGATTTACATTTATTAATGATGAGTATATTCCTGTGAAGACATGGAAAGCATTTTTTGTAGAGTTATTTAAGTTACTAGCTAAAATTGATATAAATCCATTAATTGAATGTACAAAAATAGATACAAATTATGGCTTTGAATCGGTAATTCTAAAAGAAAAAATAAAGGATTCTGAAGAAATAATTCCTGGTGTATATTTATTTTTAATATTATCTAATGAAAGAAAAATGAACTATATTAATAAGTTTTTCGAAAAATATAATATATCATACGATCAGCTATCATTAGACGTTGAATATAAAGAATAAGTTGTTGTATTAACACTAATATTAAAATAAAGTGAAACTGGATAATTGGTGAACTGACCCAATTTGCGGGTATAAAATAAAAACAATAATTTTAAGTTATATTTACAATTTTAGTAAAAAAATCGATAAATGAGGTTTGAAAATGTACAGGAAATATTGTGAAAGATGCAAGGAAGTGCATGAAACAACAGAATTATGTAATGACTTTAAAAAACAATTACAAAATGATCCTAGCTTAATTAATGAAGCAATGAATTTCACTAATTTAGCAGCACAACATCAATTAATTAGTACGCAGGTTCTAGATGAAGTAGCAATGTCTATAAATAAGATAGCTAATACTGGTCTAACGTTTGAGGGAAGTAAACAATGTGCAAGAGATATACAAGTATTTCAACAATTGAATGTAGATGCTTTCAAAAATAGTGGGGTCTTTAATGATCCCAAATTAGCCCAAAGATATGTTCAATCTGGTGGAACATCAATAGAAAATAATTTGAAAAGAAAATTGACAGGAACTGCTCAAGAAGTTGATTGGCTAAGAAATAGAAAAGGGAGTCTTACTAGAATATTTGAAAAAGCCAAATTAGTAGGTGAAGAAACCGCAAATGCACCAGGTATCGATGGTATGGTAAAAAATAGAATTACTGGTACAGAAAGTGGGGTTTCTGTAAAAAATTCTATTAGTAATAAAGGGTTAGGTACAAATGTTAGAGATGTATTGAAAGCGATAGATAAAGGAACTATTAATCCTGATGATAGAATAGTAGGTACTAAAGGAACCAAAAATTCTGTAGAAAAAATGTTGAATAAAAATATAGATAAAGCAGTTAAAGAAGGTAATCAAGAATTATTGGAAAAATTAAAAATTGCTAAGGATAAAATGAAAGTACAAGAGATTGGAAATTTTGAAGAAGCCAAAAATTCAACAGAACGTTTAACAAATAAAGTTAAGAGTGGTGAAGCGTATAGTAGAATTAATAGTGAAATGGTTGCAAAACAGATGAAAAAAGGTGGCATTATTGGTGCAGCTGTGAGTTTCAGCACGTCAAGTCTTTTTAATTATTTGAAGTATAAAAATGGCGAAATCACTAGAGAAAAAGCTTTTGCAGAAATTGGTCAAGAAACATGTAGTGGAGCTATTATTGGATCGGCAATGGGAGGTTTGAGCTTGTTTTTCCCTCCAGGTGCAATTGGTTTTGCAACTGGTATTACAGTTGGGATGTATATAAGTAAAACGACACAAAATGTAATGAATGAAATATTTGGAAAAGGCGCATTTGAACAGATATTGCACAGCAGTGGTTATATTTATGGTACTACAATGAATTTAAAAACTTTATTGAATGAAATTGAAATAAATGAGATTAAAATTAGTGAAAATCATACTAATATGAGAAATTCAGAAAAAAATATTAATAAAATGTCGGAAAATATTTCGAATATATTGGAGGATTTATAAATGAGTCAGTATGAAGTTGATTTTAATATAGAAAGCTTCGGGAAAGATGAAAATGATATTCAATATTTAAAAACAGCTATTGAAAACTTATCAAATGAATCTGAAAAGCAATTTCAAAATATTAAAGATGAAAAATGGTTTACTAGAATAATTGATTTAGCAACATTATCTAATAAAAAGAATATAAGAATGTCTCAACAAATTTCAAACATAGCTCAAGCACAAGACATATTAATTGAATTGCTAAAAAGATTATCAGCCACAGATGTTAAAATTGATAATATGCTATTAAATAGTATGAATCAAATTGAACAGTTATATAATCATACTGAGAAATTGGCACTAAAAGTAACAGATTTAAAAGAACAAATGATATACGGAATTAACCAAAGTAAAAATATAAATGATTTAAAAGATATTGAAAAAAAAGTGTTGTATAGTTTGTTTCAAGAGGCTTCTAAAACTTTTGAAAATACAAGTACAGAACAACAACAATTTGCAGATAATTTGTTTAGGTATTTACAAATTGAGTATTCTAGCATTAATTTAACAGAATCAATAAATCAATTAGATTCAGTTGCTATTAAAAAGGTGTTATTGCAATTACTGTTAGAATATGGATTTTTAAATAATAATAATTTCAAGGTGAACAACGGATTTGAAGAAATAGTTGAGATGTTTGATTTTGGTAATAAAACTATAAATGAAATAAAAGATACAATTCAAAATATATATCAATTAAGAGGGATAGAAGGTTTTAGTTGGTTTAACCCTGTTCCAAAAGAACATGAGTATTTTATTGATTTAGAAATTGAAGAATACTTAGATCAAGAGTCTGAAGCTTTTATAGAAAGAGAACCGGTCACACTAGAAACAATTCTAGTCATCAATCAAAATGAAATGAAAGTAATTAAAAATAAAATAATTAATTTATCTTCAATTATTACAGTAAAAGGAAGATTACAATTTGAAAATTGTGAAATCAATATAAATGATAATTTTGTACCTATTAGTTTACAATCAGGAACACTAGAATTTATAAATTGTCATGTTAAAGCAATATCTAATAAGGAATTCTTAATAGAATCTGATAATATTTGTGAAATAAGTATAATTAATTCAAACTTTAAAACTACTACTGCTATATGTAATGATAAAAATAACTTGATTATTTCTAATTGTAATATAGAAAGTAATGCTAAAACTTTAGTCTTTTGTAATAACTTGAATATAATAAACAGCGAAATAAAAGGACTTTTATATATTGAAAGTGACCCTAATTATTTAATTGGCATAAAGACAGAAGGTGAAATAATTAAGTTAGAAAATACAAATTTAATAAATATAGAATTTCAAACAACTAATACATGTATCATTGATAATTGTATTTTTGAACACTATTGTGGTTTTAATACTGGTAGAGATGGGCAAATATCGAATACTAAATTTAAAAGTTTAAAAGGGGATATCACTTTTGGGGATTTAAAAATAACTAATTGTGAAGTAATTAGTAATAAAACGAATTTTTGTAAATTAAGTGCATTTAATTGTATAATAGAAGATACTAAGTTTGAAAATATAAATGGCATAACTTTAGCTGATACAAACGTTAAAAATTCTACTATTTATAAGGTTTTAGAGTTGGATATGCATGAGAATAATAGATTTGAAAGTATTGTTTTTGATAAGTGTAACTCTATTTCATTATATGAAGGTAATAATAAATTTTATAATTCTACCTTTTCAAATAACACCTATAATAAAGAGGAAAATCAAAGTAAAAGTTTTATTAAATATTATATAGAAAAAAAAGATCAGTTGAATATAATTGAAGGGTGCTTGTTTAAAAATATAATTGTTAGTAATGGATTTGTATTAGAGTTGACTTGTTTTGAAAAAATAAAAGATATTAGAGTGAAAATTGAAAATTGTATTTTTAAAAATTGCAAGTCAGAAAATCAAAGTCTTGTTAAATTAGAGGACTTTTACTATCCTAAATTCTCAAAAAATTCTAGACATCTTATACTTGGTCAAGAAAAAAATAATATTGGTATTGAAAACATATAGAATTTACTTTTAACGCTATCATCTGGAGATAGCGTTTTTTATTTTGTTAAAATAGGAGTGTGGATTCTAGTTATTAAATGGCATCAGTGACAATTAAGTTCATCAGTTTAATATCTAAAAACCGCATCATAAACTGATAAGCAGAAGCATATCATAAATGATGCGGTTTTTTTATTTAGAAAAAATATTTATAAAACTCAAACAATATGAATACAATAATATAGTATAATTAATTGTAGTAGAAACAAAGGTAGGGGATGTTATGGTATACCAAAGTGAATTTGCTCTAGAAAATGAAATGATGGAACAGTTAGAATCAAATGGCTATGAAACTGTAACGATTAGAAATGAACAACAATTATTGGATAATTTCCGTGCTATTCTAAATGAACGTCATGCTGATAAATTTAAAGATCAACCATTAACAGATAAAGAGTTTCAACGCTTATTGACGATGATTAATGGGAAAAGTATTTTTGAAAGTGCACGTATTCTGCGCGATAAATTACCTTTAAAGCGTGATGATGAAACTGAAGAATATTTATCATTTTTAGATACAAAAAATTGGTGTAAAAACAAATTCCAAATTACAAATCAAGTGTCGGTAAACGATAAATATAAAGCAAGATATGATGTCACTATTTTAGTGAATGGAATACCACTAGTTCAAATTGAACTTAAGCGTCGTGGTGTTGATATTAATGAAGCATTTAACCAAGTTATGCGTTACCGTAAACAAAACTACACAGGACTATTTCGATACATACAATTATTCGTTATAAGTAATGGTGTAGAAACACGTTATCTGTCTAATAATGATGGTGATATATTAAAAAGCCATATGTTTTATTGGAGTGATAAAGATAACAAGCGTATTAATAATTTGAGTGACTTTACTAATTCATTTTTAAGACCATGCCAATTAGCTAAAATGATTTCACGCTATATGATAATTAATGAGACTGATCATATTCTCATGGCGATGCGTCCTTACCAAGTACATGCTGTTGAAGCATTGATCAATCAAGCGACTGAAACAAACAATAACGGTTATATTTGGCATACGACTGGAAGCGGTAAAACATTAACTTCGTTTAAAGCGAGTCAAATATTATCAGAACAAGATGACATCCAAAAAGTAATATTCCTAGTTGACCGTAAAGATTTAGACAGTCAGACAGAAGAAGAGTTTAATAAATTTGCTAAAGGTGCAGTAGATAAAACAAATAATACTTCGCAACTTGTTAGGCAGTTAAACGATAGAAGCTTACCGCTTATTGTTACGACTATACAAAAAATGTCGAAAGCGATTCAAAGTAACCCTAAAGCATTAGAGCAATATAAGACCAATAAAGTCGTATTTATTATTGATGAGTGTCATCGTAGTCAATTTGGTGATATGCACCGTATTGTTCGACAACATTTCAATAATGCTCAGTACTTTGGTTTTACAGGAACACCTCGCTTTGAAGAAAATAAAAGCCAAGATGGAAGAAGTACGGCAGATATCTTCGGTAGATGTTTACACACTTATTTAATTAAGAATGCCATTCATGACGGTAATGTATTAGGCTTTTCAGTGGATTATATTAATACAATAAAAACCAAAAATATAGATCTAGATTCAGAAGAATTGGTTGAAGGTATCAATAAAGATGAAGTATGGCTGGCAGATGATCGAATTAGACTCATCGCAAGACATATAGTTGAAAATCATGATAAATATACTAGAAATAGACAGTATTCAGCAATCTTAACAGTTCAAAGTATCCCAGCACTGATTAAATTTTATAATGTGTTTAAAGAGATTAGTAAAGATTATGATAAACCGTTTAATATCGCAGGTGTGTATTCTTATTCACCAAATGAAGAAAGTACAGAAGGTAATGTAAAGGAAAAACATTCTAGAGATTCATTAGATGAAATAATAGCGGATTACAATGCAACATTTGGTACAAACTTTTCTACAGATACGTTCCAAGGGTATTTCAATCATATTTCAAATAGTGTTAAAAAGGGTGTTAAAGATAGCAAAATTGACGTCCTAATCGTTGTGAATATGTTCTTAACTGGATTTGATAGTAAAGTGTTGAACACTTTATATGTCGATAGAAACTTAAAACATCATGACTTAATTCAAGCTTACTCAAGAACTAATCGAGTGGAAAAAGAAACAAAACCATTCGGAAAAATTGTTAATTATCGTAATTTGAAACGTCAAACAGATGAGGCGTTAAAGCTATTCTCACAAACAGAGGATACAGATCGTATATTAATGAGAAGTTATGAAGAGTATTTATCTGAGTTTGTAGATGCGTTAGCTGAATTAAAAACAATCGCTCAAAATCCAGAAGATATGGATAATGTCTTTGATGAAAATGATAAAAAATCATTTGTCGAAGCGTTTCGCCTCGTTTCTAAATTAGTGTTAAGACTGAAAACTTTCGAAGAATTCAACTTTACTAATGAAAATATAGGTATGGGTGAACAAGAGTTTGAAGACTACAAGAGTAAATACTTCGCGATATATGATGAAGTTAAGAATAAACACGGCGAAAGTGAAAAAGTAACGATATTAAATGATATAGATTTTGAAATAGAGATTTTGCGTAATGACTTGATTAATGTTTCATATATCATGGAACTCGTACGTAAGATCGATTTGAAAGACAAAGAAGAACAACAACGAAATCGTGAACAAATTAGACGTATATTAGATAATGCAGATGATCCAACGCTTCGACTTAAACGTGATTTAATACGTGAGTTTATTGATGAAGTAGTGCCTAAATTAACTGAAGAAGATGATATAGATGAAGTTTATCTCAAGTTTGAAAATGCAAAACGGGAAGAAGAGTTTAAAAAGTTTGCTCATCAACAAGCAGTAGATGAAGAAATACTTAAGGCAATTACGGGAGAGTTTGAATTTAGTGGTATCGTTAATCAAGATGAATTAAAGGACCTTGTCGGAGACAAGAAACTTAGAGAAAAACGACAAACTAAAAAAGCAATTGCATCATTTATTGAAGAAGTGACATCAAAATATAGTTTTTAGATAGTAATTAAAAACCTTTGTAATAGTATATTGCAGAGGTTTTGATATGCTTTTACAAACTCAAATAAGTAACATAAAACTAAAATGTACCAAATTAATGGAGGAAATAAAATGTCAATTACAGAAAAGCAACGCCAACAGCAAGCAGAATTACATAAACGTTTATGGTCTATAGCAAATGATTTAAGAGGAAATATGGATGCAAGTGAATTCCGTAATTACATACTAGGATTAATCTTCTATCGCTTTCTATCAGAAAAAGCAGAATCAGAAGTTGCTGAAGCATTATCTGGTGAAGATCTAACTTATGAAGAAGCATGGGAAGATGAAGAATATCGTGAAGACTTACAAGCAGAACTTTTAGAAAATGTTGGTTATTATATAGAGCCAAAAGACTTGTTTGGCAATATGGTTAAAGAAATTGAAAACCAAAGATTTGATATTGAACATTTAGCACAAGCAATTAGAAAAGTAGAAACATCTACACTTGGAGAAGAAAGTGAAGAAGATTTTATCGGACTATTCAGCGATATGGATTTAAGTTCTACAAGATTAGGTAATACAGTTAAAGATCGAACTGCATTATTAAGTAAAGTAATGGTTAATTTAGAAGATTTACCGTTCTTACATAGTGATATGGAAATAGATATGTTAGGTGACGCTTATGAATTCTTAATCGGACGATTTGCTGCAAACGCTGGGAAGAAAGCAGGAGAGTTCTATACACCTCAACAAGTTTCTAAAATCTTATCTAAAATCGTAACATTAGGCAAAGATAAACTAAGAAATGTATATGATCCAACATGTGGTTCAGGTTCGTTACTATTACGTGTAGGTAAAGAAACAACCGTATATCGTTACTATGGTCAAGAAAGAAACAATACGACATATAACTTAGCTAGAATGAACATGTTACTACATGACGTACGCTTTGAGAACTTTGATATTCATAACGGTGACACTTTAGAAGCTCCAGCGTTCTTAGAAGAGAAATTCGATGCAGTAGTAGCAAATCCACCATACAGTGCAAAATGGAGTGCGGATAGTAAATTTGACGATGACGAAAGATTTAGTAATTACGGTAAACTCGCACCTAAATCAAAAGCAGACTTTGCCTTTATTCAACATATGGTGCACTATTTAGACGATGAAGGAACAATGGCAGTAGTCTTACCGCATGGTGTCTTATTCCGTGGCGCAGCAGAAGGTGTCATACGTAAATACTTAATCGAAGAGAAGAACTATCTAGACGCAGTAATCGGTTTACCAGCAAACATCTTCTACGGAACAAGTATACCAACATGTATTCTAGTATTTAAAAAATGCCGTAAATTAGATCAGGACGTGTTATTTATAGATGCATCAAATGAGTTCGAAAAAGGTAAAAACCAAAATAGTCTAAATGACGAACACGTAGAAAAAATTATCAATACTTATTCAAACAGAGAAGCAATAGATAAATATAGTCATACAGCAAGCCTAGAAGAAATCGCAGAAAATGACTATAACCTTAATATTCCAAGATATGTCGATACATTTGAAGAAGAAGAACCAGTAGACTTAGAACAAGTACAATCAGATTTGAAAACGATAGAAGCGGAAATTAAAGAAGTAGAACAAGAAATAGAAAGCTACTTAAAAGAATTAGGAGTGGTGACACATGACTAATGAACTGAAGAATGTACCAGAATTAAGATTTCCAGAGTTTGATGGGGAGTGGGAAAAGAAAGATTTTTATAAATGTGTAGAGATAGATAGTAAATTAGTAAATCCCCGCTTACCTGAATATCAAAATTTACCACACATTGGACCGGGAAATATTCAAAAAAATACAGGGAGAATACTTAATTATAATTTAGTTAAAGATGAAAATTTGATTAGCGGAAAATTTGAGTTTAATGATGGAGATATAATATACGGAAAAATAAATCCACAACTGCAAAAGATTTGTGCTCCTAGATTCAAAGGATTAGCAAGTGCAGATTCATATCCAATTAAACCTATAAAAGAAATTAGTAATATGAAGTTTATATATTATAGCTTATTTACATCTCGATTTTTTAAATATTCGGTTTCAGTTTCAATGCGTACTGGTATGCCAAAAATAAATAGAGATGAGCTCGGTGGATATAAATTTTACACCACTTTATTAAGTGAACAACAAAAAATTGGTGAATTTTTCAGCAAACTTGACCGACAAATTGAATTAGAGGAACAAAAGTTAGCGAAATTAGAAGAACAGAAAAAGGGATATATGCAAAAGATTTTTTCACAAGAATTAAGATTTAAAGATGCAAATGGGAATGATTATCCTGATTGGAAAAAAGAAAAATTGGACAATATTTTAGAATTTGAATCCGAACGTACTAAGGTTGAAAATGAATATCCTGTTTTAACTTCTTCTAGAAATGGTTTGATTCTTCAATCAGAGTACTATAAGGAAGGTAAAACTTTCGCTGATAGTAATATAGGGTATTTTATAATTCCTAAAGGATATATTACTTACAGGTCAAGAAGTGATGATGGTAAATTTCAATTTAACTTAAATAATATAATAGACGTTGGTATTGTAAGTAAATATTATCCAGTATTTAGAGGGATAAATATGAATCAATCATTTTTAACTATGCTTATGAACCACCAATTAAAAAAAGAATACATAAAGTTTGCTACTGGAACTTCTCAATTAGTGTTATCTCAAAGAAATTTGAGAGAAATATCAACTGAACTTCCTATTACAGAAGAACAAGAAAAGATTGGTAACTTTTTTGATAAGCAAAATAGTTTAATTGAAAAACAGTCGAGTAAAATAGGAGTATTAAAACAACGTAAAAAAGGCTTTTTACAGAAGATGTTTGTGTAGTTCTGATAATGACCTATTATGTTAACCAATTAATTATCATAAAAAGGGGAATGAATATGACAAATACTCAATGGGTTATTCCTTGTAATGTTAAATTCTATAATGTAGTTGATGCGTTTGATAAGCTAGATATTATTGATTGGAAGCAAAGTCAGAATTTAAAGAAGGCCAAAAAAGGAGATATTCTTTATATATACATTTCTTCACCTATCAAGAGTATTAAATATCAGTGTTTGATAAAAGAAGTTAATAAACCTAAGTCAACAATTGATGATAGTCAATTTGTTCTAAAAGGAGATAATTATATTAATTATGGTAATTACATGGAATTAGAGTTATTAAACAAACTTGATGATGACCAATTAGATTTAGAATTTTTACAAGATAACGGTTTAAAAGGTAATGTTCAAGGTCCTATGTCTTTAAAAGAGCCTTTAAAAAGCTATATACAAAAAGTCTTGAAAACTAAGGTTTTAAATTTAGATAATGAATTAGAAAACATTGAATATGTCGAAGGTAAATCATATGTACAGTACGGTATTAAATATGAGAGAAACCAGGCATTAAGAAATGAAGCTATTAAATTGCACGGAACGACATGTATAGTATGTGGATTTGATTTTAAAGCTACATATGGCGAATTAGGCGAAGGGTTTATTGAAATTCATCATTTAAAACCAATGTTTTCTATCAAGAAAGAAGTTAGTGTAAATCCATTAGAAGATTTAGTTCCACTATGCTCTAATTGCCATAAAATGATTCATAGGAATGCTAAACAACCCCTAACGATTAAAGAATTAACTGAACTAGTTATTGAAAATAGCAAATAATTTAATATTTTATAAACTATCATTCAACCCTCTTAATTTTTTAGAAGGATTTTTGCATTTGTACTTTCAAACGTGTGATATACTTTGTGTAATAAAATATAGAGTATCTATAGATAAGGTGATTGAGTATGAAATTCACTGAAGTGGAAGTTATCGAACATCTTGTAAAGGCATATAAAGAAGCAGGGAAGCCTACTTACCCTCATGAAAATTTATATCGAGGACGTAATCATAGTATATCAGGTATTGGAGAAGACTTGCTGGGTGCTTATTTGATAAGTAGATTAGAAGGTGTTCAAATCTTTATTGATCAGCCTTTAACTATGATTGATAAATCTTTAAGTACAAGATATCCGGATTTATTAATTTGTGAAGATAATGAAATTAAGAATATACTCGAAGTTAAAATGGACTTAGGATATCAAAGAAAAGATTTTATAAATTATTGCCGAAAGAAAGAAGAATGGATTTCAAATATCGTAGGAAAACAGTGTGTATTGTCTAGAAAGAGAGAAGACAGAATACCTATGAATATAGTTGATGATATTAAATTTCATGTTGTGATTTACAGTGAAAACAATGGACCGAAGCGGTTTGATGAAGAAATCATGCCTATCGTTAATGAAACATGTCCACATATTGAGGTATATGTCCTAACAAGCGGTCAACACCCTAATTTAGCAAATGTTAATCTTGAAGGTATTAATATTAATAAAGATGAATTTGAAAGATTAGTAAATGCGTTATAAAAAAATAGAGCATCCTCCACGTTATGGAGGTGCTCTGTTTTTTATTGAAAAGTATCAAGTTAATTAATTTAATATGCTTAATAAGTTCTACCTTGATCTTTTTCTCTAGCTTCTGTTTGATCTCTTATGTACTCAATACATACTGGATTTTCTGTTAATTCATCAACTGTATTAGTTTAATCAGAAGACGTGTCTACTTTGTAAGCTTCTAAGAACTTATTATATGATATAGTGTTTGAGTCTTGTTGTTCTTCTATAAATTTCTGTAGTTATTTTTCAAAAACCGCATCATTAACTGATAAGCAGAGCCATAAAATAAATAATCCTGAAAATCCACCCAATTTAAAGATTAATTGGGTGGATTTTCAGTTTAGGTTAAATAATATAAAGATAATAAACATGACACTTGTAAAGCGATTTAATTCTTGTACTTTATCACTAAGATTTAAATAGATAATGATAGGCTTTTTGTTTTTTTGATACAATGTCACAAAGGTCTTTTGAATAATCGAATTCTTTATTATTGATTTTATGTTTCTCTTTTCTAACCCCTTTACGATATCCATAGTTATTGAATGCTATTTTGTGATACTAATACCTAATTTTTAGTGTGTATAATTATAAATATCAGGAGTTGCCTGACAAATTTCATTGATTAAAAGATAAGTTGAATAATTGCAACAATGATTAAAATACTGATGATCCACTTTTGTACAAAACTAGGGACCTTTTTACCTAATTTTAAACCTAACGGAGCGAAAATAATACTCCCTATTATTAAAAATAACGCATCTTCTAAAGGAATGTAACCTTGTATAAGTTTAATGATAAAGGCGCCAATTGAAGATATAAAAGCAATTACTATACTATTAGCAACCACCGTATTCATTGGTAATTTGAATAAAACTAGCAATATAGGAATAATAATAAAAGCGCCGCCTGCGCCAACTATACCTGAAATGATACCAACGAAAAGACCAACCATAACTAATAATGGTTTGTTAAAGGAAGACTGATTTAAATTCGGTTTTACGTTAATAAACATTAAAATTAATGCGAGTAAAGCAATGATAATATATATCGTATTTACAAATGCAGCATTAAATAAATTTGCTAGGAGTGCGCCTAACATGCTCCCTGTAATCATACCTCCACTCATATAAATAACTAATGGTGGGGAGAATTCGGTTTTTTTTCGCGCTTTTAATGACCCACTTAAAGTACTGAAAAAGACTTGACTGGAAGTAAGTCCTGATGCGATGTATGCACTGTATGCAGGAACGCCAAATAGTGGTGGTAATAATAAAATGGCCGGATAAATAATGATAGCACCACCTATACCTACTAGACCCGAAATAAAGCCCCCGAACACCCCAATAAGTAACATCATAATAACAGTTGAAATATCCATTATTTACTTTTTACCAATAAGTTAACGGCTTCATTAATCAATTCTTCAGAATTTTCACCATTATCCTCTGCTGCCTTTACACATTCTATTAAATTTTCACTAATGATAATCCCCATCAAACGTTGGATTGAACTTTTTGATGCACTGATTTGAGTAATGACATCTTTACAATCTTTTTCTTCTTCCATCATTTTAATAACGCCATTGAGTTGACCTTGTATTCTATTAATACGATTAATCATTTTTTTATCATAATGCATAGTTATTTCCTCCACTTTTAATTGAATAAAGTCATAATAATAGATAGAACCAAAAATGTCAAATACCCCATTGGGTATTTGACATGCTGTAAACAATCAGTTAATATACCCCTATAGGTATTTATTAGGAGGATATTATGAAACAATATAACGAAAAGCATATCAACAATTTCAGTAAACAAGAATTAGAAAAATTAGGTGCACAAGGTCAACTGATTGACG
>ERZ1023497.139-NODE-139-length-33079-cov-373.147045_pt1 | contig 33079 bp, 37 predicted proteins | sample MGYA00380543_ERZ1023497 | MGnify/ENA primary metagenome ERZ1023497 (study PRJEB33173, sample SAMEA4830384) | metagenome | study: EMG produced TPA metagenomics assembly of the PRJEB25223 data set... | reverse complement strand
CCAGTTATACAATTCTTCTGCTAATGGTTTTAGAGATTTTCCTAATTCAGTTAGTTTATAATCTACTTTAGGTGGCATAACTGGATAAATAGTACGTGTAATAAGTCCATCTTTTTCCAATTCTTTTAGCTTCTTTTTTAGGCATCTTACTATTGATATTAAATGTTTCATTACCTAAAACATTAACTACTGCACTGGATGAATTGGGGAGTATGACTGCTCCTTTATCTATGATTATTACAGGTGCTTTGTTTGGGTTAATCAATATTAAGAAATTTATGGTCTCCAAAAATATCTATATTTTTTGTTCTGTACGTCTTATCATGATACCTGGGCTTGTATTTGTAATTTTAAATACGTTTATGACAGATAAAGTTATTTTAGGTGTGATGGTGCTTTCTGCAGGGATGCCTGCCGGGGCTACCAATACATCCTTAGCAACGATATATTCTGATAAGGGGCCTGAAACTTCTCAATATGTGGTTATGTCTTCCATACTATGCATCATAACATTACCTATTTTAATGTATGTATTGTCATTGTAAATTTCTCACTTTGCATTCCTACCTACTATAATGTTATAATACATTTAACAAAGTTATTAAGCATAATACACCAATCCCCTCACTACTTCCGATAGTGAGGGGATTTTTTGGGTGTTGGTTTAAAGGTCGCCTATTTTTTCTTATCGTTGCGATTGCGTAACCAATGCGCAAATAACGCTACGATACAACCACTCGCTGCCGTGGTCGTGATGTGAACAAAGTTATCAAGCATAATTCCACCTCCTCTCTACGTCAACTTGACGCCTGAGAGATAGGCGACTTCAATATTATACCATTTGTGAAAGTGTAAGCATATGCATCTCCCATAAGTTAAATTATGTTTGATTATTGATCGTTTAAAAATTTAAGTAAAACTAAACTAATTATTAATAAACTTACCAAATATAGACATATTTTCACCAGTAATCCAGAAGCTTTCCTATTGTAACCTTCCAATTCTTCCATCCTTTGAAGATAAATATCCATATCTTCTCTCGATCCTGATTCATCGTATAACACAATTGGCTCTTTTTTATTTTTCATCTTTTAACCCCTTTTTCCTACTTATATACTAATTTTTATAAAAATAAAACCTCACTTTTTCTAAAACAGCCTACTATTTTACTACAATTGATTTACATCTAAATCCACCAATTCTTCTAGTTCATCTTCTTCATTACTTTTCTTTCTGGATTGTTTAATATTTTCTTGCTTAATTGCTTCTCGAATTTCTCTTTTCCGTTCTTCACTTGGACCACCCAATAATTTTTCATTATTATACTTGATAGATTTCATATCATTTATTTTGTTATTAAAAGGTATAGGAGGAGTATCACCCAAATCATTAATGTATCTAATAAGTGCTTCTCGTATATGAGCAGTTTTTGTACCTTTAGGAACGTTTTCTAAAAAATCAAAGATTTGAGGGTAATCTTTTTTTTTAATTTTTAAAAGATGATTAGTTTCTTGTTTGCTCAAAGCGATCAACCTCTTGTTCTACCTTATCTTTCAGTAGTTCCCCCAATTTTTCGTAACCACGTACATTACTAAGTTGACTGTTTTCAACCTTTTCAAAAACATCTGGATAATAATAACTCAATGAATCAAAATGAATAGCTGAACCGCCACCAGTCACTATAATTCTGTCTATAGAATTAATATTACCTACCACTGTTTCAAATCTACTCATAACTTCCTGTATAATTTTTTCTTGCTCTTCTATAAAATAATCCACAAAATCAACTGTTAGTCTCGAATTCACCTTACATTGCTTATACTCCATCCCCTCTTCGATCATTCTTGGTGTTATTGAAGCACCATCAGCTTCTTTACTAACATGTGTAGCAATACGCTTATAAAAATCAATCATACCTTTATTAATAACAAAACTTTCTTCCTCTACACGTTTTAGGTTTTGATATGTATCTATAATTGTTGTCCCACTACCAAAATCTAAAACACTATACTTACCTTCTGTGAAAGATTTAAAGACTTTTCCATTTTCCATATGTAAATCTAATAAAGTTCCCATAGGTTGTGCGATGATTTTAATATCTTGAACATTAACTACTTTAGTTATACCATCTATTGTTATAGACCTATTTCTCCTTAATATTTCCTCAAATTGAGCCTGGCTTTTAGAATCTATTTCGTTACTAGGCATACCTGTTGCGATGACAACATCTATCTCTTCTTCAGGTAGTTCCCTTGCAAGTAAACCGATGGAGCATTCAACTAAATCTTCAAAAGATTGATATATGTATCTATTATTAGTTGATGCAGTATCTTTACCCGTGCTTGTTGTCTTGTCTAAATCTTTACCAAATAATATTATATTTTCATAATCGTCGTTAATAACAAATTCACTAACATCTATTTCGCTATTAATAAAACCCTCTAATTGTTTATCATTATTTGATTTATAACCAATGCGCGAGGGGATTACAAAATTTTCATCATTAATTCTTCCTTTTACAAAACCATTTCCAAAATCTAAAGCCATTACATGAATATTTGACATTTTTAATAAAACCTCCATCGAGAAAATTTATAATATAAATACTTATATACCTTTATATACTATTTTACACTTTTATAAACATATTTTTTATTTTATATTTGATTTAATTTAAGAAAAAATATTATATAAATATATTTTTGGGGATAATTATCTTAAAATCTTTAGCATTTTATAAATAAACACGCTTTCTTGTTGTTAGAAAAATTCTTCACTTAATAATAGCTCTCTTATCAAATTAAAAAATCCACCTAATGAATAGGTAGATTTTCCGCAGCATTTCATTTTTGTTTATATTGTTTTGTTCTTTATAATCTTCTTCTTTGTCTGATTTCATTTTTCGAGCAACTTTTAAATTTTTCCATTTCTACTTCTTTTAATTTAAAATCATACCCTATTTTATTACTTTATCAATATTTTCTCATTTTAGTATCTCTTCTTCTATATTTCTAAACGAACGATTCGTTTCTTTAATAACTTCTGGATGAAAACTCTGTTTCCCTCTTGTACCCATCGCCAATACTCCTATGGCATAATCTCCTGTTATTACAACTAAAGTATTCTTGTCTTTCTTGGCAAACTCTATGGCTGCTTTATCTATTTGTGATTCTTCCACTATTAAAAAGAAACCTTTGTCGCTTTTATTCATTTTTTGTATTGTTAATGTAAAAAATGAATAAAATAGAACGCATAAACAAAATTTTTCACTATTTTTCATTATATTTTTTAAATAACAGGACAGCATTATGTCCACCAAAACCAAGACTGTTACTCATAGCATACGTAACATTTAAATTCTCATACTCATTAGCAACCAAGTTAATATCGCAATCTAAATCAGGTTTTGTAGCATTGATAGTTGGAGGAAGCTTCCTATCTCTAATAGATAAAATAGAAAATATTGCCTCAATAGCTCCAGTAGCACCAAATGAATGCCCCATCATCGACTTAGTAGAGCTTACTTTTAAAGATTTAAAGGCTTCACCGAAAACTTTTTTTATAGCTTGTACCTCTGTAAAATCTCCCAATGGAGTACTTGTACCGTGAGCATTTAAGTATTGAATATCTTTAGCTTCTATTTGTGCATCTTCTATTGCTGCTTGTATTGCACGAGCACCTCCTTCTCCTTCAATAGCTGGAGCTGTAATGTGATAGCTATCCCCTGTTGATCCATAACCAACGACTTCCGCATAAATTTTAGCGTTTCTTGATTGTGCTGACTTTAGAGATTCAATAACTAAAATACCTGCTCCTTCTCCTATAACAAAACCATCTCTTTCCTTCTGAAAAGGGCGGCATGCAGTTTCAGCATCATTATTTATGGATAAAGCATGACTTGCACTAAAACCAGCAATACCAATTTCTGTAATTGGTGCTTCTGTCCCACCAGTAACCATAGCGTCAGCATCCCCACGTTGAATAATCCTAAATGCTTCACCGATGGAGTTTGTACCTGTAGCACATGCAGTTACAGTAGCCCCGTTTGGTCCTTTAACACCTAAATCAATTGAAACTTGCCCAGTAGCCATATCAGGTATAAGCATAGGTATACAAAAAGGACTCACACGTTTTGCACCTTTATACTTTAAAGTACTATGAGATTTCTCTAAAGTTTCTACACCACCCATGCCAGAACCAATCCATACCCCTATGTTTTTTGCATTATGCTCGTTAATATTTAAATTAGAATCTTTAACAGCTTCTCGAGCTGCTACAACTGCATATTGTGTAAAACGATCCATATGCCTAGATTCTTTCTTAGATATGTAATCATTTATATTAAATTCTTTCAATTCACCGGCTAAGTGTACATTATACGGTTGAGTATTAAATCGTTTTATTTTATCGATACCATTAACTCCATTTAACGTATTTATCCAAGTGGTCTTAGCATCATTACCTAGAGGCGTAAGGGCCCCAATACCTGTAACTACCACACGCTGATTTCCGTTCATAAAAATCCTCCTTACGAATTTTTAAAATATGCAAATTAATATTAAAACAACTTTCATTATAAATAATACTCTAATATAATACGTTAAGACTAAGTGAAATACAGCTCTATAAGTTTTTTCATAAACATTTGATAAAAATATATTTAAATATTTTATATCATATAAATACATACCCTGTTTAAAATTTTTATATTAATATATTAACTAAAAAGTATATTATGTAGAAAATCGAACTAAATATTCTAATAAGGTTGTGTTGCTAATAATCTCTGTATACTCTTATGTATGTGTTCTTTAATAAACTTTGACACACTAAAAACCCCCTATGGTTAGGAGGTTACAATGCTACTAGAAGTATCAGACATTCATTAATTTAAATGTCTTTTTTTATAAATAATTAAAACTAGTCCAGCTCTACTATATCTTTTCACTTTTTTCTTATATATATCTTTTATCATCATGATTAAATGAATCTCTCCATATTAACCACTAATATATCCACTTCTGATAAGTTGAACTATGTTAAATAGAAATTAAACTACCTTTATTAAAATCTTTATTCTATACATCAATTCTTACATCTTATCTTTCACAATTGTTTCTACGTGGCTGATTTGTTAACCAAAATTTGTATACAGTAAACTTATAGATTGTATACTCCGGCCAATTAATATGTACACTTATAAAATAGATATCACGTAACCTACCACAGCCAAACATTATACACTATAGATATATAAATCATTTTTATGAACATTGACTTTATGTTGGGTATTTGAGCATATTATATAACGATATACATAGATTTTGGGCTATAAAGAAAGAGTGTCCAGAAACGATCTATTGCTAACTGATCAGAAATTCCACATAACTCTTGGGTGTTTTATTTTCTCTATATAAGTCTTCATACTTTTCATTTTAATTTTTCACCACTTTCCATTCCTAATTTAGTATTGTCCTTATTTTTCTTATAAGAAAAGAATTTAAGTAACAATAAAATAATTGTTCAACTATTATATGCTTTATTAATTATTACCTTATGCTGTCTAATTGATAGAAAATATATGATTGTCAATATTAGTAAAAGTATTGATATGACAATAAAGAGTATGGATACATTATTTATATTAAATAGGCCTACTGCTATAGATCCTAACGCCATACCTATATATCTAATAAAGTTAAATGCGCCTAAAGCGGCTCCTTTTTTATCAGGAAATTCAGATGATAAATTTGTAGATATAAGAGCAGGTATTATACCTACAATTAGTCCAATTAAGAATATATTAATTGATAATATATAAATATTAGTTTGGTTTAGAATACTAAATAGTATTAATAAAATTGGGAATGTAATTATAGTTAATTTGAATACAACAGAATTAGAAACATTTTTAGCTAATTTCTTATAAGTTAAGCTACCTAATATAATGCTAACGGTAATTGGTAAAAATATAAAACCTATTAAAGCAGTTGATATATCATATATTCTTGTTAATAGAATAGGTAAGTATACTATTAATGCAAAATAGGTGAAGAAAATTAAAAAGCCAAAAGAGATCATAATATTATAAGATTTCGATTTAAAGAAAGTCATATATTTTACGGAAGATTTCGATTTCTTATATCTATTTACCTCAGGAACTTCTATAAATGTTAAAACTATGAGTAAAATAATTGAGACAGTCGTTAATACCAAGAAAATCCCTTTATAACCATAATCATTACCTATTAATCCACCAAGTATAGGTGCTAAGGCTGGTGCACAAGATAGCATTATTTGATAATTAGCCATTATGGATGATCGATTATCGTTAGATGAAACATCTGCAAGTAATGTAATAACTATTAATGGAATCATTCCACATCCTATAGCTTGAAAAAGACGGAATATTGCGAAAATAATAAATGTGTTTGTGATAGCACAAACTATACTTCCTAATAATGTAATACCAATTGCTATTAGTAACATATTTTTTAGATTTTTCGAATCAATATACTTTCCTAGAATAATTTGCATTATTGCTACTATAAAAATAAATCCACCTACAGTGAAGTTAACCCATAGCAAAGAGACATTAAAGTCACTTTGCAATTGGGGAATGATAGGTGTATATATATTTTGTATTAAAGAAGCAAAAAACGCCATAAACCCGAATACAATAAGCATTGTACGTTTTACTTTGTCATTGTTTAACATGGTATCTCTCCTTTAATCCTCTTTAAGACTTTTTGTTACTTTATTTAAAAACTTTATAACTACTTCTAATTCTTCTTCTTCAAAATCATTTAATATTTCATTGTATTTATTGGTCGCACGATTATGTAATTCTTCGTGGACATTTGCAAACACTGCTCCTGTAGAAGTTAGTTTGTAGTATTTCTCTTTTCTGTTTTCTTCAAGATACGTTTCTTCGACTAGGTTAAGATCTAATAACTTACGCATAGATTTTGAAATGGCAGGCGCAGAGATTTTTAAATCCTGTACTAATAATTTATTATTCACTTTTTCTTTTTTATCTATTATTTCTATTATATGGAATTGTGTTAAAGACAAATCAATCTTATTCTCACTTTTCTTATAAATTCTTTTTTTATTACTGTTTTCTCTTTCAACTATAAATTTTTCAAGAGATTTGATAACTTCATATTTTTTACTCAAGGTGAAAACTCCTTTTTTATTTTTGTTAACCGGTTAACTATATTGAATAATAATTTCTCCTTTTTGTCAACTAGTTAATAATAACATTGATAAAAATAAAAATCTTTGTTAACCTGTTAATTGTTAACTGATTAATTATTTTTAGGTTAACAATTAACAAGTTAACTTTTGGGAGGGGAAATTTTGGTCTCTGTTATTAAAGAATTTGAAGTAGAGTTTTTAACAAGTAATTGCGAAGCAATTTATACGAGCGGGGAACATATAACTATAGGTATCAGTCCTTTTACAAGTAAGTATAATCGAGACTACATAAATAAAGTTATAAAGTGGGCAAATGATAATTTTAGTAATATGACTATACTGTTAGCGGGAAAAGAATCTACTAATATTTTAGAGTGTTTAGGAACACCAGAGGTAAAAGCTAAACGTAAAGTTCGTAAAGAGCTTAATAGACAGAAAAGATTTTGCGAAGAAGCTTTGATGTCAGTTGGAAATTATGCATGTGAAATATATACATTTTCAGATTTTCAGAATGATGAAAATTATCAAGAGGTTTTTGAACAGGTTTGTAATAACTATTTAAATGATTTAGATTTCAAAAATAATTGTTTGAAAATGTCAAAACAAGCATTAGAAAGCAAGGCGAAAAACATGGGGATCTCAGTTGAAAATATCACACGCTCAGATTTAGAACATGCATCACAATATGTACTAGCTGAACTTCCTTTTTTCTTGAAATCAAACTCAATATTTAATGTGAGAAAAACAATATTAGCATATCACGACAATTGGGATTTAGGGGAACAAATACAAAACGGTCATTTTGACTTATCAATTGATCAAAATCAAGGGTATGTAATTTTAAATGAAATGGGAGAATAATAATTATGGAAATAAAAAATAATAGTGTATTTAGTAGTGAGTATGAAACTAATCCAATACCAACTTTTGAGGCATTGAGGGAACAATCACCTATTCATTATGATGAAGAAGTAGATGCTTATCTAATTAGTAGATATGAAGATGTAAAATATATATTAAAGAATAACGAATTATTTACAACACAGACATTAGCTACAAGAGCAGAACCAGTTATGAAAGATAGAGTACTCGCTCAAATGAAAGGACATGAGCACAGAGGAAAAAAATCAGCAATATTAAAGGGAATGACAGGGAAGTATTTAGAAAAGCTCATACCAATTATTAAGAAAAGAACAAATAATATAATCGATCAAAACATAAACAATCAAAAAGAATTAGATATAGTAAATGATTTTGGTAAAGTATTTGCTGTACAAAGCTCTATGGATCTTTTAGGTATAAATATAGATGATTCAGAAAAAATAAGAGAATGGCACAATGGTATAGCTAAATTTATCACTTCATTTAATCTATCTGATGAAGAAATAAAACATTCTTTATATTGTAGTGATAAGCTTGAAGAATATTTGATGCCTCTTATTAAAGAGAGACATAATTCAGAAGATGATGACTTAATTTCGCTGTTACACCAATATGGAAATGACGAAAATAAGATTAGTGATTCTGAAATATTAGCATTAACATTAAATATACTATTGGCTGCAACAGAGCCAGTGGATAAGACCTTATCATATTTATTCTATAATTTATCAAATCATCCGAGTCAATTTAAAGCAGTAATTGAAGACAGAACATTAGTTAAAGATGCCATACAAGAGACATTAAGATTCAATTCACCTGTGCAATTAATACCAAGACAGGTCAGAGAAGACACTAAATTAAATGGAGTAATTCTTTATAAAGATGATGTAGTTATTTGTATGATAGGATCAGCTAATCGTGACGAAGAAGCATTTAGTAATCCAAACGAATTCAATATAAATAGAAGATTAGATAAAAATAAACCATTTACTTCTCATTCACAAAACCTTTCATTTGGATCAGGAGTACATACATGTGTAGGTGCAGCTTTATCGATTATCCAATTAGAATTGGTCACAAACATTATATTAGATAGATTAAAGGACATTAAATTAAAAGACAATAATTTAGTAGAAGAGGGAATATATACTAGGGGAGCAAAAGAATTACTGATTAGTTTTAAATAGTGTTATATTTTAAACTTTTCAATAATAAAATTAACGCTTCTTTTTTATAAAATTAGAACACTTAACTAACGGAGTTGAGTGTTTCTTTTTTATCATACAAAATAATCAATGAATCAGCTACACTTAACTAAACAACTTTTATGAGGCAGGTTAGTCTAAAATTAAGAAGCTCCTGAATTCAAATTTCAAATAGCCAACTATTCAAGCATGGAAAATCAAGAAAAGATATTACTCGAGAATATGATTTAACACCTTCTGCTTTGGATAAATGGTTATGACAAATCAGGAAATGGAAGTCATTGTAAGTGATTTGACTGATGTAAAAGTCGGTCAAAAGTGGCATTATATATGCTTATTTATCGATTTATTTAATAAAGAAATCATTGGAATGAGTACAGGAAAAAAGAAAAACTCTAGCCTTGTTTTAAGTATTTTATCAACGATTAATTACAGGTTAAATAATGTAACAATGCTTCATACAGAATTTGGAAAAGAATTTGATAATCAATGCATCGAAGATGCTTTGACAGATTTTAGTATAGAACGATCATTAAGTTTAAAAGGTTGTCCTTATGACAATACGATAGCAGAAGCAACGTTTAAAGCTGTAAAAACAGAATTTATTTATCAAAATCATTTTAGAACATTATTTGAACTTGAATTAAAATTCTGTGATTATATAAATTGGTATAATCATCATAGAATTCATGGTTCTTTAAATTATCAATCACCTATTCATTTTAAGCTAAGTACCACATGAAAATTGTCCAGTTTACTGTTGACATAGCAATACCAAAAAAGTAACTGTCATAGTGTTCCCCATTTTAATCTTCTAATAATGACTTTATAGCATCCCTAATCTCTGCTTTGAGCTTTTCATCGCTTTTATAGCCATTTAAATTGATATATTCCGCATCGTTTTGCACATACTTTAAGAAGTCTTTAAATGTATTCACATAGCCTGCATACTGATAATATTGCTCTTCTAGATTATCGAAATCTTCTCTTGTCACTTCATATTGACCATAACCTGCCATGAGTTGCTTTTTAAGATCTTGGTTCTCTTTTTCAAGTTCATCAATACGTTCATCGGCAGGATATACAATCGTCGGTTTAATTCGATTGCCTAATGCAGTAAGTCGTGTATATGCCGTTGGATTTAAATCCCTTATTTCCGCAAGTTGCTTTACTTTTTCATACTCGTCTTCAGTTAAATTGATATTAATTGTTTTAGCTTTTTTATGATTTTGATCTGGCATTGATATCCCCTCCATAATTAAGTAAATACTCAAAAAATAGATACTATTTTGATTGAGTGATTGCTTAGTTATTATTCTAACATACGTGGGGATATTTGGTGAGTAATTGCTAATTATAAATACCATTTATATAATTAGTAATTACTCATATTTACGCTCACCTTTTTGAGCGTATGGACTAAGCAAATACGCATGCGTATTTGTTATTTTTTCACAGAAAAAATCACAGGGGGCTTGGGGGATTTATCCACCAACAAGCAGGGTATCTAGGTACGAAGTGGCTAGCATTCCCAATGCTTGCCAAACCTCTGAAACGATGTGAGGAAGATTGTATTATGTTATAATACAATCAACGGAATAACGTGTTCTTTCGTTAGAAAGCGAGGTGGGATTGTGAGCGAACGTAAAACAATGACTGAAGGTAACGAAGCTGTCGGGAAAAACCTAACCCCCGACCGCAAGGAACCGAAACAAATTAGTTTTCGAGTGAGCGAATCCGAATATTCAAAGTTAAAGTCATCGGCTGAAAATTTGAATATGAGTGTGCCTTCGTTTGTTAAAAACAAGGCACAAGGGGCTCGATTAGTGGCGCCCAAATTAGACAAAGTCACGCGCCAATCGATGGCCCAAGATTTGGGTAAGTTGGGCAGCAACTTAAACCAAATCGCGAAAGCTTTAAATACGTATGACGAGCGTGCAATCAATCAAGAGATGCGACAAGATATTGCCATGATGCGTAAGGAGTTGAATCACATATGGCAACAGCTAAAATAAGTTCAACTAAATCAACCGCAAGAGCGATCAACTATGCTGAAAAACGTGCTGAATCAAAGAGCGGCGTCTTATGTGATGTCGATTACGCCAAAGAAGCATTTAAAGCTTCTCGCGAACTTTACGGCAAAACAGACGGCAACCAGGGGCACGTCGTTATTCAATCTTTTAAACCAGGCGAAGTCACAACAGAACAATGTAATCAACTAGGCATAGAACTCGCTGAGAAAATCGCGCCTAATCATCAAGTTGCCGTTTATACCCATAATGATACAGATCATATACACAATCATATCGTGATTAATTCGGTAAACTTAGAAACTGGTAAAAAGTTCAATAATAACAAACAGGCACTCAAAGACCTCAGACAGGCAAATGATGATATCTGTCAGGTGCATAATTTATCCATTCCCAACGAACAAGCAGAAATACGTTACACACAAGCAGAGTTAGAAATAAGAAAAAAAGATCAAACTTCATGGAAAGACGAAATTAGAAAAGCGATTAATGCAAGTCATGCAACAAATTTAGATGAATTAGCCAATGATTTACAGGATCACAACATAGCCATTGAACGTGTCACAGACAAAACCATTACTTACAGACATCTAGCGGCAGATAAAAAAGTACGTGGCAGTAAATTAGGGGATCCATTCGACAAAGGGGGCTTAGAAATTGGATTTAGACGACAAAATCAACAAAGACAACATGAGCAAGAGCGACAAGGAACTCCTCGACAAGATGAACCAAATCAATCAAAAACTCGACCAAATTGGGATAAATTCGCCCAGGACACCGCAAAACTCCGAAGTGATAGACAAAGTGCTGAAGCAGCAAGACTGGCTCATGAAAAGGCTCGAAGAGATAGAGAAAAGAGAGAACGCAAAAGAACAATCAACTGTTAAAAAATCTCGAGGCTTCGATTTCGAACTTTGATTCAACAACAGAGAAAACAGAAAAACGTTTCAAGAATGCAGCATTACATTATGTCGAACGAATCAATACTGATAATTTAGAACAAGATTTTCAACAAGCCTTAGATACTAAATTTAAGCAAGTAGATAATAAGGCCGATGAATTATTTAGTTATTACGAAACAGCCAATAAGCAAGCCCAAGCTAAAATGAATGAACATCAGAAAACAATCGATAATCGTTTAAACAATAACGATAAACTCATTTACACCTACAACAAAACACTTAAACAAATGACAAACGGCATATTTGCATTGTTTTTCGTTGTCCTCATTGTATCTTTAACATCTTTACTTACAGGCCCTGTGGGCCAATTATTGCAGATAGACAATTTATTTAATACCGTATCTCAACAAATCACCCAAGGCGAATCTATATGGCGTTATTTATTCTATCTCGTTTATTTAGTGCCCTATGTTTTATTAAGTTTGATCTTATGCGTTTGTATTTGGCTTTTGAGAGTATTTGACGATAGAATCATCTAAAATTAGTCAAAACAATATTAATTTAAGAAACAAGCATTGATAATACAACAATGCTTGTTTTGATTTAAAAAATTCATTGTACTTCTATAAGCATAAATTCCTTTGAAAACCAGATGAAATGAACTTATGCTTATCAAAAATAATAGGTGCAACAATCCAGTTACATACTGCAACTATATGATGCTTACAAATTAATCAAGATGCCTATAGAGTGTTTAACAAAGGAGTGTAATAAACATGGATTTTCATAAAATACTAAAAAAGAAACGTATAGAAACTAATTTATCTCAAGAAGATTTAGCAGACCAATTAAACATAAGTAGACAATCTATATCAAAATGGGAAAACGAAAAAGGATATCCCAATATTGAGACACTCTTGAACATAAGTGAAATATTTAATGTCACAGTCGATGAACTTTTAAAAGGAGACGATTATTTGAAAAACAAAATCATTCAAGACAGTAAAAATTTAAAATATCCAAAATGGAAATCTTTCTTTGATATTTTAATATTTATAGGTTTAATATTTATAATCGTAAAAATAGGCCTATTTATAATTACTAAAATAACAGGAAATGAGATAAGTTTCTTAACTGGCTCAATTATATACTCATTTGGACCGCTATGCTTAATGATTATTGGTGCAATTGGCACAGATATATTAAGTAAAAAATATAAATAACTATTGATGCTTTTAAGATTTCTAATTGTAAAAGGTCTTAATCTGTATAGGTTAAGGTCCTTTACATACTTAAAAAACTTGTAATTGCTTCATAAAGCTAATGCCGTCAGAGGAGACCCAATAATCTTTGATTTTTTCATATTCTATATAAAAAATATCAGTACCCTCAAAACTTACTTTTGTACCTTCTCTTGCCTTTGCGTCTTCCATTTTCCCATTGTAAATACCTGTAAAACGCCACCTAGCTGAAATATACTGGTCATCTATAATAGGTTCCAAAACTAATGACATTTTATAATCTTTAAAAAAACTCTTACTCGTATTTATTAATTCTTTAAGTGCTATTGGGCCTCTTGCTTCTTTTGAATTTTTGTCATCAACTCTTTCTTGATGTACAGTACAATCCTCATGTGCAATTTCATCTATGATATCAACATCCTTATTCCATGCTTCTATCCAGAGATGATAAATTTTGATATTATTCACTATCATCACTCCTCTAACTGTTTACCAAAAAGTGTAATATGATACTCAACTAATATCAAATCTTCCAATACTATTATTAAAAATCAAATTATTTCTATATAGTCTCAAGACAAGAAGAAACTCGTTTCAAAAACTTAAAAACATAAGCTCAATTAACTAACATATTTTAAATATACTTTTTATTTTTATATGTCTTTATTTGATTTTAAGAGGGGGTTTTGAAGAATTAATGGTTATTTATATACTTTCATGCCTAAATACTTATACAACCCCTTAAAACGCAAATATGAGCCAAATAAATATATTCAAATTTTACAAACAAAAATTTGAGCAAATCCAGTGTCGATTTTTTAAGACACTGCCCATTTACATGCAAACTTAAAAGTTGACATGAAAACTGTTGTACCATAATGGTTGAACGCTATCTTTTAAGTAATAATTTTATTTTTCAAAATTCCAAATTGCAGTAATCGAATGTGCTTTTTTTCTTCGTCACTTGTATTAATCAAATTACCATCTTCGGCTTCGTCTAAATTTAAAATTTTATATTTTTTAAACAAACCACCATAACTCAACATACGTTTTCGATATAAACCTTTTTTAAAATCATTTACAATTTCTTGATTGCTTTCGTCATCGTTAGTTAAAAATTCAAATAACTTAACCGAATATTTTGAGGTTTCTTTGATTGCTATAGATTATTTGAATTGCTGATTGAAAATATTATGTTTAGGTATATTTTGACGACGCATATAAAGTGCATGTGTTTCTTCGAACTCAGCTTTAATGGATTGCATTAAATATCCTTGCATAGCTTCGACGGTTTCGTTTTTTTGTAGCAGCATCGCTTTAAAACGTTTCAACACACTTACAATTTCAAACTCAACATCTTCTAAACGGTAATAGGTATCATGTGCATTATTAAATGATTTTTTCCCTTTGAGTAATACACTTTTTATAATACGGATTTCTTTAATTTCAAATTTACTTAAATAGTCTTGAAGTTGTTGCGGCAATTCTTCGAGCACTTGGAATTTAAGCGCATCATTATTAAATTCGGTTTGTTGATGATTTGTATGATCTGAATGATTATTATTTATTAGATTGTTGTATGTATCATTCATATCATGCGTATCATTATTCTCACTCTCTATATAATCAGTATTACTTAAATCAGTATCATTAGGGTCTAAGTTTTGGGATTCTGGGCTCCCATTGTTTGGGATTCTGGGCTCCCATTGTTTGGGATTCTGGGCTCCCATTATTTGGGATTCCTTGCTATCAGTTGATTCATCATTGTTTGAAGTGTTATTTTGTATTTCTTTTTCAATATTTATATTTGTTTCAATTTCATGAAGGTATAGTTTGTTTGGTCGATTAAATCCAGTTTTAACTTGTTCTAATAAACCCACTTCTTGTAATTCTTTTTTAATTTTAGTTATTGTATTTTTACTTTTATCTAATACTTCTTGAAGATTTTCATTTGTAAAAATAAAATATATATCTCCATTTTGATCTATCCAATTATTTTTAATAGATAAACTTACTCTATCATTAAGAATTGCATAGGTAACTTTTGCACTATCACTTAACTTTTTATATTTTTCATTGATAAATAATACTTTATGTAACATATAGAAATTTTGACTGGCCTGATTTTTTATGTTTTTTCTAGACATAATAAAAAACCCCTTTCCTATTCAAATTTTGGATAGAGGTAATAAAACATTACAAGAACACATAAATTTTTTACTTGCACTTTGATGATATAGTTGTATATAATACAGATATCAAAATATTTATAAACGTGCTGCAACGTTTTATTACCAAACCCCAACTATTACCAGTAGTTGGGGTTTTTATTGTATTAAGGTTATTATAGCACTTTGAATAAGCTTATAAAAGGAAAAATATAGTATTGTCAAGGGTTTATAAAGGGTTTGTAAACCTTTGACAACCACCATCAACCCTTTATAAACACTTGATGAGAGAGTTGATAGTTTTATATTCTTTGTTTATCAATTGCTTTATTATTAAGCGTGATGGGCTTATAATGTTTTATAAAGGGTTGATAAAACATTTTATAAAGGGTTGATTATATGAAAAGTGTGAAAATGTTGAGTGAAGAATTAGGGGTTAGTAAGCAAACGATTTTTAATAACATTAAACGATTGAATATAGAGACAATAAAACAGGAAAACACTTCGTTTATTAAAGAAGATACCGATATAGAAAAAATCATTCAAAGAGTAAATGAAAATAAAAGGAAATATGGTTTTGAAAGTGCTACTGAAGACAAACAAAAAAAAGAGTCGGATAATATTAATGTTGAATCCAAAAGTGATACTCAAATAGTAGAAATCCTTAAAAATCAGATTGATACTTTGAATGATCAAATTGAAAAACAAGAAAGTCGTCATGAAACAACAATTGAATTCTACAGAAAAGAGTTGCAGGAAAGATCAAAATTGCTTGAGAATCAGCAAGTTCTGGCTTTAGAGAGTAATAAAAAAATTCAAAAGTTAGAAAATCAATTAGAGGAAGAGAGACAACTTAATTATTCCTTTGATACATCTACTAATGATAGAAAAAACGTGGATGCACAAGAAGCAACATATACTACAGATCCTGTAAATATTAACCAACACCAGGAAGAAGAAAACAAAACAGAGGTTCAACATAAGGATATATCTGAAAATCAAAGTGATGAAAGAACGCAAGATGAAGAAACACAAAAAGAAGATATTCCATCTAATCCAAATGACAATGATAGTGATATAGAAGAAAAGGATAAAGAAATGCGACCTAAAAAAGGCTTCTGGAGTCGTTTATTTGGTGGCTAATAATAATTTTAAAAGGTTATATTCATTAAATAAGCGCTACAAGTTATTCAGCTTGTAGCGCTTATATTTATATCATTGGAACTTCTGATAATCATCGATTATGTTAAATACAGGAAACTATTTGCTAATAATTATTTTAATCTTTATAAGAATAGCCTCGATCTATTGCAAGCTTTTTTTTGGCATTATATATAACTTGTTCTAATTCAATATTATATAAATCACATAATTGCATATATATAGGGAGGGGGAGATTCGAATTTTTTCCTTTTTCTATTTCTAGGAGATCGCTAATATTTATATCTAAGATGAGAGCAATATCATGTGCTTTAAAATTTTTATTTTTTCTCAAATTCATTAACTCATGACAAATATATTTTTGAATCGTTTTAGCTTCTATTGGATTCATATAAACACCCTCTATTAATATAAATTTCTTTAATAGTATAATAATAATATTTTTTTGTAAAATACCTATTTGTGATAGTTGGCTTTTATATGAATTTTTAATACGTTGGTGGATATACAACCCAAATTATTTTTAATATGTTATCACCAATGTTTTTCCAAGCATGAGGGTGTTGACTACAAAAAGATATAGAATCGCCTACATCTAAGTTATAAGTTTCACCATTAATTTTAATCTCCATATGACCTTGTAAAATAGTTATAGTTTCTTCTGTGCTATTATGAGATAATGTTTCACCACTATCTCCTCCCGGTTTAATCTCACTATATATAACTTCATAATGAGCTTTATCACGAGTGATCATGTAATCAGTAGATTTTTCATCTGGATAAGCAAGTTTTTTATATTCTCCTTTTCTCACAATATATGTGAACGGAGCAGATTGGAGTTCTTCGTCCTCATTTAAAAGCATTGTTAAATTCATTGATAATGCGTCTGTTATTTTTTTTAAAGTAGCTATTGATGCTGATGTTAATCCTCTTTCGAATTGACTAATAAAGCTGGGAGTAAAACCGGTATCTTTAGCAAGTTTATTAATAGTTATTTTCTTTTCTTTTCTAATGTTTCTAAGCTTTTGACCTATTTGAATTTCGTTATCCATTATAAATTTGCTCCTTTTATTAATTGACAAAGAATATTAAAACTATTAACCTATACTTAATTAAGTCATGCTTAATTACTTGAGGTTGGTTATCTTAAGTATAACAAAACAATGAAGGATTGAAGTGACAAAAAATTTTACTCTTCAATGTAAGCGTTTTCCTTGATTAATCAGCCATTTTTTAAGGGTTATACTTTAAGATACGCCTATATTTCAGAATATTCTGTTTAATATAATGAATTTCAGCGTGACCCGTTGATATAAAAGGTGGGGATAAAATTGTCTTGGGATTACCAAATAATTCATAATACAGATTTGGAGTTTTCAAGCTATTGTAGGCATATATATCAAGTGAATCGTGGTATTTATAACACGATAGATTCATGGTTCTATGATCAAGGGGTAAGAAATATTCTTTCAAGAAGAAAAAAGATAATAGAATTTCTAAATTATTTACAGAGTAAGCATGAGTTATCGTTTGGAAAAGGTGGATTAACAAAGAAACTAGTTGAATTTAATAGCTATTCATAGAATTGAATTAAACAGGGGGGCTATTCATGAAGTTATTAGGAATTTCAGGTACTATTATCGGTTCTAAAACAGAAGTAGCAGTGAAAAAAACATTAGAATATATGAACGAAGATATCACTGTAGAGTTTATAAATTTGAAAGATTATGATTTAGAATTTTGTGATGGAAGACCTATTTCGCAATATAATAGCGACACACAAGAATTAATTGGAAAAATTTGTGTTGCAGATGCATATATATTTGGAACACCAATATTTCAAGGGTCTTTTACGGGTGCGTTAAAAAACTTATTTGATTTAATACCACCTAGGGCAATGAAACATAAAGTCGTAGGTTTTATTGCTACTGGGGGGACATTTCAACATTATCTAGTTGTTGAAAACCAGTTAAAACCAATAGCCGGGTATTTTAGATCATACATCGCTCCTGGAAATGTTTATTTAAATGATTCTCATTTTAATTCTAATAAAGAAATTATAGATGAAGATGTAATATTTAGATTAAAAGAATTGGCAGTAGAAATGGAATTTATGCAAAAACAATTGGACAAAAAAAGCTCAATTGAGGTAGTAAGATGAAAAAAGAAGATTGGAAAAATAAAATAGATTGGCCTGTGTTTACCATAAGTGGCGGTATACTTGTTTTATTTGTTATTATGTCGTCACTTTTTACAAAAGCTACCTCAGACTTTGTAGAGAAAGGTTTTCAATTTTCAATTAATTATTTTGGTGCTTTTTGGCAAATTTTGTTACTAGCTACATTTGGCGTGGGATTGTTTCTTGCTTTTTCAAAATATGGTCGTGTACGTCTAGGTAATTCTTCTAAACCAGATATGGGTATTTTTAAATGGTCTGCGATTGTGATAACAGCTGGTTTAGGAGCAGGAGCAATATTTTGGGCGGCTGCGGAACCTATGTATTATTTTATAGATGTTCCTCCGACAATGGATACAAGCATAAAAAATAAGAGTGCTGAAGCAATACCAGCAGCAATGGCACAAAGCTTTACATCATGGGGATTTACTGCTTGGTCGGTTTATGGTGCTGTTAGTGGAATCATCATAATGTATGCACATTATAATAAGGGTATGAAAATACGGCCTAGAACTCTTTTATATCCAGTATTTGGGAAAAAAATTGAACATAATAATACTGGTTCTTTAATAGACGTACTTTGTATCTTAGGAGCCGTCGCTGGAACAATCGGAACAATTGGATTTTTTGGTTTCCAATTTAGTTATTGGTTACATAGTATTTTTGGTCTTCCTGACAATATAATGACACAAGTTTTGTCAGTTATAGGCCTAATTATAGTAGTAACAATTTCTGCTGTAACTGGCATAGATAAAGGAATCCAGTTTCTTAGTAAGTTGAATGTTTGGTTAGCAATAGGTATTGCAGCATTTATCTTATTGGTTGGTCCAGGGAAATTCATTATTGATACTTTTATTTCTTCTTATGGCATTTATATTACTCAGTTCATAGATATAAGTACTTTTAGAGGAGACGATAAGTGGGCAGGTTCATGGATGCTCTTTTTCTTTGGTTGGTTTATAGGATATGGTCCTCTGATGGGGATGTTGGTTGCACGTGTTTCAAAAGGAAGAACGATAAGAGAAATATTTATACTTGTATCAATAGTTGCTGGAATAGTTTCTCATTTATGGTTCACTATTTTAGGTGGCAGTGGTCTTTTTTATGAAAATAAGCATAGTGGTGAGATTAGCAATCCCTTATCAGAGAACGGGTTACCAGCAGCAGTGATTTCAATCGCTACTAATTTACCTCTCGGAACAATACTTGTAGTTGTATTACTAATTTTGACATTAATATTTGTTATTACCACTGCAGATACAATGTCATATTCAATATCTATGTCAGTCACAGGAGAAGGTAATCCTCCGAAAATTATTAGAGTGTTTTGGGTAGCTGTTATGGGAGTCATTTCTGTGATTCTTATAAATATTGGTGAAGGAAGTATCGATGCGATTCAGTCATTTATTATTATAACGGCAGTACCAATTTCTATTATTATGTTACCAACCGTTTGGACAGCACCAAAAATTGCACACAAATTAGCAATAGAGCAACAATTAATTGAACCTAATAAAAATAAAGAAAAATCATTTAAATTTATAACTCGAAAAACAACATTAACATTAAATTATACTCAAAATTTTAAAAATAAGGAGTGACTATATATGAAATTTGGTATTTTTGCGAACTGGAATGCACAAAATAGAGAGGAAGAGTTTGACAAAGTATTAGATGAAATGAGAGAACAAGCTGTATATTGCGATCAAAATGGATATGATTCAATTTGGTACACAGAGCATCATTTTGGCCACGAGGGTAATGAAATTATTCCAAATCCACTATTAATTGGTGCTGATATCGCTGCACGAACAAAAAATATAAAAATTGGTCAAGCAGCTAACATTGTGACTTTTTGGCATCCACTTAGATTAGCAGAAGACATAGCAATGTTAGACCAAATGAGCAAAGGGCGAGTTGAAGTTGGAGTTGGCAGAGGTTTGTATGGAAGAGAAGCAGCCAATCTTAATACAGCTGCAGACCCATCAAATCAGCAACAAAATAGAGCCATATTTGAAGAAACTGTGACAGTATTAAAAAAAGCTTTAACAGGAAACTTTTTTGATCATCATGAAGAATTTTATGATTTCCCTCCAAAAGGTATTAAATGGGAACATCCAATGAGTCCAGCCTCAGAAGATTTTATGGATATAGATAAGGGAGAAATAAATAAAATAGCTATAATGCCACCTGCCTATCAAAATCCGCATCCTCGATTTTGGCAAACAATCGACTCAACAACTTCAATCAAGAAAGCAGCTAGTGAAGGGACTAACGCAATATTTTGGATGCCACCAGTACAAGAGTTAAAGAAAAGATTTCATTTATATAAAGATACAGCTTCCGAAAAGCAAGGTAAAGAAGTCGCTTTAGGAGAAGGTATTGCTGTAGTTAGGGACTTATATGTTGCAGAAACGATGGAGCAAGCAAGAGAAGATGCTGCTGAAGCAGTATTGAACAATTACAGATGGGTTTGTCATTGGAGAGGTTTAGGTAATTTAATGAACCCTGATGAAGAATTAACAGAAGATCACAAACTAGATTATGAATTTTTACATCCTAGAAATTTATTATTCGGGACTCCAGAATATGTGACAGAAAAAATTAAAGAATTAGAAGATGAGTTAAACTTACAAAATCTTTTATTATGGGTAGATCATAATGGCCTATCTCATGAAAAAAAGATGAAAAGTTTAAAATTATTCACTGAAAAAGTAATGCCAAATTTTAAATAATGGAAAGGCGGAATATATAATGGTAGAAATTAGAAAAATATTTACAACAATTGAAGAAACTTTTATTGAAGGACATAAGGAAGTAGAAACTCCTGTAAAAATGATAATAACTGCAGCAGTAATTAAAAACCCTTGGCATGGAGAAGGATATGTTGAAAACTTAAAACCAGAAATAGATGAAAAAGCACCTATATTAGGAGAAACTTTAGTTGAAGAACTATTTAAATACATTAATTCACCAGATGAAGTGGAAGCTTTTGGGAAAGCAGCAACAGTAGGTGTTGATGGAGAAATAGAACATGCTTCAGCCTTTATTCATACATTGAAGTTTGGCAATAAATTTAGAGATTCTGTTGAAGGAAAAAGTATACTTAGTTTTACAAACAAGCGAGGAGGCCCAGGGTCTACAATTACTATACCTATGGTGCATAAAAACGATGATTCAAAACGATCTCATTTTGTTACGTTTGAGACGCGTATTGATGATGCACCAAGACAAGATGAAATTGTAGTTGCTATTGGAGTTTCTACAGGAGGACGTCCACATCCTAGAACGGGAGATAGACATCAAGATATGAAAGACATGGGATTATTATAAATGAAAAATGGTATAACATCAGATAATACTTACTATGTTACTGCAGGTACAGGAGAACCTTTAATTTTAATTCATGGTGTGGGGCTTGATCATACAATGTGGAAAGAACATGTAAACTATTTTTCATCATATTATCAAGTGTTTGCTTATGATATGTTAGGACATGGTAAATCGAGAAAACCCGATAAAGAAAAATATGAATTACAAGATTTCACAGAACAATTACTGAATTTTATGAATGAACTTAATATTCATAAACCCCATATTTTAGGATTTTCCATGGGAGGTATGGTAGCGCAATCGTTTGGTATTGTTTATAAAGAAAAAGTTAAATCACTCACAATCTCTAACGCTGTTGCTCATAGAAATGACAAAGAAAGACTTTCAGTACAAGGAAGAATACAAGACGTAGAAGAAAAAGGGAAAAATAGCACAATTGAACCGGCAATAGAAAGATGGTTTAATGATGAGTTTATAAGAAGGCATTTAAATCTGATAAACCAAATTAAACAGCGTCTTAAAAATAACGATGAAGACAGTTATTTAAAAGCCTATCGAGTTTTTGGAGAAGCTGATCGTTTATTGTGGGAAGATTTATGTGAAATCAATGCCCCTACACTTGTAATAACAGGCCAATTTGATCAAGGATCGAACGTCAGAATGGCAGAAGAAATGGTACAGCGTATTTCTCAATCAAAATTAATAATCATTCCAGAAGCAAGACATATGTTACCCTTAGAAAAATTCCAGGTTTTCAATCAAAATGTGTATGAATTTTTAAAGAATATAGATAAAGAGGTGAAGAATAATTAGTAAATTAAAGCAATATAATATGTATATTAATGGGAAGTGGGAAAAGCCAGAAAATGGTTTGTACTTTGATAGTTATGACCCTGCTTCAGGAGAAGTATGGAGCCAAATAGCAAGAGGAAATGAACAAGATGTACAAAAAGCTGTTGAAGCTGCATATAATACATTTAAGAATTCATCTTGGTCTGAAAAAACTTTCACTGAACGTGGACAAGTGTTAAGAAAGCTTGGAGACTTGTTAGCTGAAAAGGTTGATGAATTAGCTGCTTTTGAAACTCAGGATAATGGAAAAGTAATTAGAGAGATGAAAGGCCAGCTCAGCTATATGCCGCAATTCTTCTATTATTATGCTGGATTGGCTGACAAAATTAGTGGAGATACGTTACCAATTGATAAAAAAGATTTATTTGTTTATACAAAAAAAGAACCAGTTGGTGTTGTAGCAGCTATAACACCTTGGAATTCTCCTTTGTATTTAACTTTTCTTAAATTAGCGCCAGCGTTAGCAGCAGGAAATACAATAGTCATTAAACCATCTGAATATACTTCAGCTTCTCTTTTGGAATTTGCTAAGTTAACAGAAGAAGCAGGTGTACCTGATGGTGTTATAAATATTATTACAGGGTTTGGTAACGAAGTAGGTGATGCATTAACAACGCATCCACACATCAGTAAAGTAGCATTTACTGGTGGTCCGGAAGCAGCACGTCATATAGTGAAGAATACTGCTGAAAATTTTGCCAAACCAACTTTAGAACTTGGAGGAAAATCTCCCAATATCATTTTTGATGATGCAAATTTAGATAACGCTTTAATGGGTGTACTAGCTGGTATTTTTGGAGGCACTGGTCAGAGTTGTGTGGCTGGTTCAAGAGTATTTTTACATGATGATATCTATGACGAATTTACGGAAAAGTTAGTAAAAAGAACTAATTCAATCGTTGTCGGCGACCCTCAAAATGACAAAACTGAAGTTGGTCCAGTAGCGACTAAAGAACAATTAGAAAAAATTGAGAAATATGTAGCAAAAGGAATTGAAGAAGGAGCTAACCTAGTTGTTGGAGGAAAACGCCCAGAAAATTTAGAAGAAGGTTGGTATTTTGAACCAACAATATTTGAACATACTAGTCATTCTGATTGTTTGGTACAAGAAGAGATTTTTGGTCCTGTTCTAAGTATCATAAGATTTAACAATGAAGAGGAAATTGTTAGATTAGCTAATGATACACGCTATGGTTTAGCAGCAGGGATTTGGACAGAAAACATTGGAAGAGCACAACGAATGATTGATTCCATTGATTCCGGCATAGTATGGGTGAACACTTATAGAAGTATTTCACCAATGGCCCCTATTGGTGGTTCAGGTATGAGTGGTTATGGCAGAGAAGGCGGTATAGAATCTATTAATGAGTATTTAAAAACAAAAACAGTATGGATAAATTCCTCATCTGAGGAAATGGCCGATCCTTTTGTAATGAGATAAGTTTGAATTTTTATAATTAATTATTAAAAGGAGTCCTGCTATGAATAAATTAGAAATTAAAAATCCTGCAACTAATAAAGTTATAGAAAAATTAAATTTTACTGAAGAAAATGATATAAATTCGAAAATTGATAATGCTTATAAGACATTCCTATCATGGCGTGAAACTGATGCGCATACAAGAGCTAGTATATTAAAAGAATGGTCTTATTTGATTAATGAACATCGAGAAGAACTTGCAAAAATAATTACTTTAGAGGGAGGCAAGCCCCTAAAAGAGTCACGAGGCGAAATTGATTATGCCCGTAGTTATATTGATTGGTATGCAGAAGAAGCCAAACGTTTATATGGAAGTACTATTCCTTCAAATACTGAAAATAAACGAATAATAACCAAAAAGTTTCCCGTTGGTGTTGTGGGAGCAATAACTCCTTGGAATTTTCCTGCTGCAATGATAACTAGAAAAATTGCGCCTGCTCTTGCAGCAGGTTGTACAATTATATGTAAACCTGCTGTTGCTACGCCTTTGACAACGATTAAGCTAATTGAATTAGCTCATAAGGCTGGCGTGCCCCAAAATGCAGTAGATTATATCATTGCTAGTGGAAAAGATGCAGGAAGAATTTTTACAGAACACCGTAAAATAGCTAAATTAACGTTTACTGGTTCAACGCCTATTGGAAAAAAATTAATAAAGCAATCAGCTGATACTGTAAAAAACATAACAATGGAATTGGGCGGGTTAGCACCAGTTATTGTTCACAAAGATGCTGATATTGATTTTGCAGTTGAGCAAACCGTAGCAGCGAAATTTAGGAATGCAGGTCAAACTTGTGTATGTGCAAATAGAATTTATGTCCATAAAGAAATAGAAGAGCTTTTTATAGAAAAATTGATTGCTAAAGTAAATAAATTAAATGTAGGTAATGGAGAAAATTCTGATGTTGATATTGGGCCTTTAATAGATCAAGAAGGCGTAAATAAAGTTATTGATCAAATTAAAGATGCTCAAAATCATGGTGGCATTTTATCGAGTGATTTGAACTCCTTAAAATATCTAGGTGGGAATTTCTTAAAGCCTGTTGTTATATCGAATGTAAATAATGATATGAAAGTTATGAATGAAGAAACATTCGGCCCAATAGCACCGGTTATGTCTTATACAAAGTTAGACGATGTTATAAAACTTGCAAATGATACAGAATTTGGTTTAGCAGCATATTATTTCACTAATAATTATCAAACAGGATTATATTTATATGAACATTTAGATTACGGTGTTATTGGTTGGAATGATGGTTTGCCATCAGGCGCACATGTACCGTTTGGAGGACTAAAAGAGAGTGGTTATGGCAGAGAAGGTGGAAAAGAAGGAATAGAACCTTATCTGGAAACAAAGTATCTTTCTGTGGGGATATAAAACTTTATTTTTAAATAAAAAGCACTCCATAATAAAGGAGAATGTCCTTATTATGGAGATTTTTTATTTAAAAAATGTTACCTTAAATAATTATGCATAATATGGTTTCTTGAAAAATAAAATATTATTATTAAATATTATTTATTCTTATTATCTTTAAATAATTTTATATGATAAGTTATTATAAAAGAGGTTATTTCAATGTTTTTGTTCATCATATTAGAAGTACTCGTCCCTATTTTACTACTTATCCTTTTAGGTGTAGTGCTTCAAATAAAGTTTCAATTCGATTTAAGACAATTGTCAACACTAATTACATACTGCTTAATGCCAGCCTCAGTTTTTGTAAATATATTAAACGTTAACATCAAGTTAGCAGTGCTACTTCAAATCATCTATTATGTGCTGTTATACAGTCTTATATTAATAATTTTTAGTCACATAATCTGTAAATTACTAAAACTAAATCCTAGTCAAGGGGCTGCACTAAAAATAGTATCTCTCTCATGAATTCTGGCAACTATGGCTTGCCTGTAAGTAATTTAATCTTTAGCCACAACCCTATCGGTGTATCTATACAAGTATTTATTCTCATTTTTCAAAATTTATTAACTTATACTTATGGAATCTATAATATTTTATCAGCTACAAAAACTCTTAAAGAAATTCTTATTTCATTTTTACGATTACCGGTATTTCATGCATTAATAATAGGTATTATATTCAACTTCTTTGATATTACACTACCCAAACCAATCTTATTACCCTTAAATCACCTAGCTGATGCTTTTATTGCCATAGCATTAATTGTTCTAGGTGCTCAACTAGCTAAAATTAAAATTAACTTTTTCCAACGTGTTATTACTTGGTCACTCTTTGGTCGACTCATAGCAGGGCCCATACTATCTCTAATGCTTATTTACTTATTAAATATCGATGGTGTCGTTGCTCAGTCGCTATTTATTGCTAGTTCATTTCCAACTTCCAGAAATGCTTCTACCATTGCAATGGAATATCAAGTTGAACCTGAACTTCACGCACAAATCGTACTTTTTTCAACATTGCTTAGCTCCATAACTGTAACGACTGTTATATTTATCTCTTATATTCTTTTCTAAATATATTAATAACAACAGGTTTGTATTTTATTGGATCGTTATTAGGACAAAATTTGATTATGTAACAGTTAAGAGCTTCCTTTTAAAAAGGAGGCTCTTTTAGTATAACTTCTGATAATCATTGCTTATGTTAATTAGTTTATTAGATTAAAATAATCTATAAAAGTAATTAATGTTGACTGGTAGTCTTTAATAATTCTAGTCACTAATTTCAAAATCTATAAGTTAAATTAAACAAAATAATATTTTATAGAAAATACTCTATATAAATTATTAATTGTTTGTTATTTTTATATTGTTTGATATACATACAAGGAGATTATTACCAATGAGAAGAATTCTAACTTTAATTATTATAGGAATATTCATTTTCGGTAAAATAATAGTTATTGCATAATAAATATTTATATATTATTGAATTACTTAAAAAGAGTTTTGCTCTTAATTAATTAGTATGATGTGTTGAACGAACCGACCAGTAAGGAGTATAGCATTGTCAAATGTGGATAAAAAATATTAGTAAATAAAACTTAGATAGTCTCAGAAGACTTCCACATATCATTAATATAAATTCCTCCTTCTTCGATACATTCATGGAATTGTATCGTCGCTTCGCGACGCTCTTGTAAAAGTTCATTTTGGACTGATTTCACTTTATCAGCGCAACCTAATATCTGATAAGCAGCTATTTCTCCTTGTTTCATAGCCACCATAGCTCCTTCAATAACTGTTATATTTCCAGCTATATACAGATTATTTATTTCAGTCTCCATGGCATCATTGTGCAGTGGAATAAACCCTCCTAAACTTTCTACATAAGTAAATGATACATTTAATAATCCAAGAAGCTCAGATAAAGGCGTTAAACCTCCAGACAAACATACAAAATCTATAGGGATAATCTCTTCTTTATTTGAAATATGGTATAAACAAAGTTTTTTGTTGATTTTATGAATATAAAATGTATAACAATAAGTAAGAAATACTTAGATAAAGGAGATGGTAATTTGTTTGAAAAATGTACTGTAAAATTTCAGATAGAATGATCATTGCAATACTCTCTATAATTATAGGGGGATTTGCACTTCTTATAGCAGATCCCGAAAAAAATTTAATAGTATCTATTATAGGAATGCTATTTTTATTATCAGGTGTAGTGTCAATGTATATCGAAGAAAATAAGAAATACCAAAAAAGAAAATAAAATAAAAAAAGCCCCGCCCCGCAATCGAGCGTTGTGGGGTATTTTAGTGCGGAAACATTTACAAAAGTAATAAATATCCTTTTAAATCGCACATTAATGCGCTATATAATAGACTAAGAATTTGAACTGCGAGGAGTTAATGTTATAAATGAACATTTTATATTGACAATAATGTTAAAAAATAACATAATAGTTTGTAAGATGTTTGATACGAACAGAAAAGAGGATGAAATGAAACAGTTAAACAGAAAAACTCATATTTTAGAAAAACTAAACATACAAAAAAAAGTTGAAGTAGAAACATTGGCAAATGAATTAAATGTTTCAGAAATGACTGTTAGGAGAGATCTTGAAAAGTTAGAAAATAATGGAGAATTAGTTCGAACATTTGGAGGCGCTGTTCCTGTTCAGACGATTAGTAATGAGATAGCATATCAAGACAAAAAAGTAAAAAATGTATTTCAAAAAAGAATGATTGCTGAAAAAGCAGTGAAAAGAATCCAAGATGGTCATATTATTTTTTTAGATTCAGGGACTACTACTATTGAAATAGCAAAGATGGTTATAAATTTAGATATTACTTTAACAGTAATAACTAATGATATCTCTATTGCGAACGTATTAATGGATTCTACAATTGATGTAATCATGTTAGGTGGTCATTTGCAAAATAGCACAGGGTCGGTACTAGGCACATTAACTTTTGATTTAATTAATAAGTTGAATGCAGACTTATTCTTTTTAGGAGCGCACGCAGTAGACGAAGAATATGGTATCACTGCTCCAAGTATTGAAAAAGCACAAGTGAAAATTGCTATGATGCAATCCTCTAGAGAAATTATATTAGTAACTGATAAAAGTAAATTTGCTAATAAGGCATTATTTAAGGTTTGTGAATTAGATGAATTAGATGAAATTATTACGGATTGATTGAAGGGAGGTAGGAAATTGAAAATAGGAGTGATAGCTGACGATTTGACTGGCGGTAACGGTACTGGGGTGAAGCTCAATAATTTAGGATATAACGTGGCAACTATAATCAACTATAATAATTTACCTTCAGATAAGTTTATTAATGCGACAGTTATAAATACGGATTCAAGATATTCTGAAGAGCGTGTTGCTAAAAATAGGATTAATACAGTAATAAAAAATTTAAATGCATGGAATACCGATATACTTTGTAAACGTATTGATAGTACTGTTCGGGGAAATATAGGTGTTGAAATAGACGAGATTTTACGATCATTAGGTGATGACGCAGTAGTTATTTTAGTACCAACTTATCCTGAATCTAACAGGCAAATGGTCGGTGGCTATTTATTATTAAATAATGTTCCAGTTGAATTATCAGATGTTAGTAATGACCCAGTAAAACCGATAACGACTTCTTATGTGCCCAAACTTATCGGCCAACAAACTGAAAATAAAGTTTCACATATATCGTTATCAGATGTTTTAAAAGGAGAAAAAAATTTAAAAGAACAAATGAATTATCACATAGATAATGGCGGGAGAATAATTATAGTTGACGCAATGACAAGTGAAAATATAGAAGTAATTGCCAGAGCGATGGTGTTAGTAAACCATAAAACGTTAATCCCAGCTGACCCTGGTCCACTCACTGAGTCCTATATAAAATCATTTACTATAAAGAATCAAAAAAACAAAAAACTTCTTCTAACAGTTGGCAGTATAACGATTAATAGCCGAAAGCAGCTTGAGTATTTAGAAGAAAAAAGAGATATCGCTAGAATATTTGTAGATTCAAATGAATTAGCAACAATACACGAAGAACAATGGGAAACAGAAGTTAACAGAGCTACAGAGAATGTTATGAAAGAATTATTAAACCAAAACATTATATTAGTCACCACTGATCATCCAAATAATGAAGTTGTCAATTTAAAATATTTATCACAAAAAAATAACCGATCTCAAGATTATTTCGCGAAACGTATATCAGATGGTTTAGCAAAAATAACTAGATTAATATTAGAGTCTACAGATAAAATTGTAGGTTGTTTTTCAAGTGGAGGAGACGTGACAGCATCTATATGTTCTGTAGGGCAAACTGAAGGCATTCAATTAAAAGACGAAGTATTGCCATTAGTATCTTATGGAATTTTTACTGGAGGATATTTTGATGGCCTACCAGTAATCACAAAAGGGGGGACCGCTGGAGAAATTGACGCAATATACACAGCAGTAAAGTATTTAGAAAATAAATATTAGGAGGAAATTTATTATGAATAACAGACAAATTATAGCAATTCCTATGGGAGATGCAGCAGGTATTGGACCAGAAATCGCAGTGAAATCACTCACAAACAAAGATATTTATGATGTTTGTAAGCCAGTTATTGTGGGCGATTTAGATGTAATTCGCAAAGCAGTAAACATCACTAAATCCGATGTTGAAATTAATAATATAGATGACCCAGAAAATGGCGTTTATAAAATAGGAACAATAGATGTTATTGATCTTAATAATATTGACGCAGATAATTTAGTATATGGTGAAGTTTCAGAAAAATGTGGTGAAGCAGCGTACGAATATATTAAAAAATCAGTAGAATTAGCAATGGATAAAAAAGTTAGTGCACTTGCAACAACGCCAATTAATAAAGAATCTTTAAAAGCAGCAAAAGTTCCTTACATTGGTCACACAGAAATATTAGAAGCTTTATCAGGATCAGAAGACCCGTTAACAATGTTTGAAGTAAAAGGTATGAGAATTTTCTTCTTAACTCGCCATTTATCATTGAAAGATGCTATAAACCAAATGACTAAAGAAAGAGTTCATGACTATCTTCTAAGATGTAATAAAGCTTTAGAAAGACTTGGCTTAGATGATAGAAAATTTGCTGTAGCAGGATTAAACCCGCATAGTGGTGAAGGCGGATTGTTCGGTATGGAAGAAGTTGATGAAATAACGCCAGGCATTGAGATGGCAAAAGAAGATGGAATTGATGTAGTTGGTCCTGTACCAGCAGATTCAGTATTTTACCAAGCATTAAATGGTAAATACGACGCTGTTTTATCTCTTTACCACGATCAAGGTCATATTGCAGCTAAGATGACAGATTTCCATATGACTGTTTCTATTACAAATGGTTTACCATTCTTAAGAACTTCAGTAGATCATGGTACTGCCTTTGATATTGCTGGTCAGAATATAGCTGAAAGTATCAGTATGGAAGAATGTATAAAAGTAGCAGCAGAATATGCAGAGAGTTTTGTGAATAGTAAATAAGTAATTAAATAAAGGAGTTTAAGCTCCTTTATTTTTTAGGTTTTAATAAAGCGCTTACATAAGGAGGGGGAACATGCCACTACTAATAGTATTAATAGGCATCTTACTATTATTGATAATGATTATGGGGCTTAAGTTAAACACTTTTGTGGCCTTAATAGTTTCATCTTTTGTTGTAGCAATTATGCTAGGGATGCCCTTAAGCAAGGTTGTAGATTCTATTGAGTCAGGTCTCGGAGGTACTTTAGGTCATATTGCGCTTATTTTTGGAATGGGAGCGATGCTGGGTAAACTAATTGCTAATGCTGGTGGCGCACACCAGATTGCTCATACTCTAATTAATAAATTTGGAGAAAAAAGGATACAGTGGGCTGTATTATTAGCATCATTTATCGTCGGTATAGCATTATTTCTTGAAGTAGCTATTGTATTACTTATCCCAATTATTATTTCAATTGCAAAAGAACTTAAAATATCCGTTGTAAAATTAGGATTAGCAATGGTTACAGCAGCATTAGCTACTCATGCTTTTTTACCACCTCATCCTGGTCCTATAGCTGTTTCCGCAGAATACGGTGCTAATATTGGATTAGTTTTAGTATACGGTATTATTGTAGCTATACCTACAGTAGTTGTTTCTGGAATTTATTACCCGAAAGTAGCTCGAAAAATTGTGCCTTCAGCTTTTGGGAACGAGCAGTTAGAAAGATCTACATTTGCAACCACGGAAAATGTAAAATTTAATAAATTGCCAACTTTTAGATTGAGCTTATTTACTGCACTATTTCCTGTATTTTTAATGGCTATAGGTGCGTTATTAGACATCTTACAAAAACAAATAGGTTTTGAAGATAATGTATTTATCAATATTCTTAGGTTAATAACTAACTCATCCACTGCTATGTTATTATCCTTAATCATAGCTTTGTATACAATGGGAATTAAACAAAATATATCAAGAAAACAGATTGCTCAGTCATGTACTGATGCTATTAACGCAATGGGGATGTTGCTTCTTGTTATTGGTGGTGGCGGCGCTCTTAAACAAGTTATTATTGATGGTGGCGTAGGTGACTATATTGCAAAACTCTTTGATGGGTCAAACCTATCTCCTATTTTATTTGCTTGGGTAGTAGCCGCTATTTTAAGACTTGCATTAGGGTCTGGAACAGTAGCTACTTTGACAACGGCTGGATTAGTAATACCGTCGTTAACAGGAGTTCCGGACGTCAATTTAGAACTTGTTGCGTTAGCGACAGGAGCGGGTAGCGCAGTTGCTTCTCATGTGAATGATGCTGGATTTTGGATGGTCAAAGAATCACTTGGAATGACTTTAAAAGAAGCGTTTGGAACTTATACTATATTATCAACAATAGTAGGTGTTTCGGGGCTTATTTTCACTTTAATATTAGATATATTCGTGTAGATTAATATAGGTTCTGTTGCAAAGTTGAATTTATAGTATAATTTTAACAAAAAGGAGTCTTCTG
>ERZ1023497.138-NODE-138-length-33262-cov-128.595236_pt1 | contig 33262 bp, 27 predicted proteins | sample MGYA00380543_ERZ1023497 | MGnify/ENA primary metagenome ERZ1023497 (study PRJEB33173, sample SAMEA4830384) | metagenome | study: EMG produced TPA metagenomics assembly of the PRJEB25223 data set... | reverse complement strand
CCCCGGCAAGGATGACTAGCATTGAAAAAAGCTTGGTTTAAAGCGCATTTTCAATACAGTCAGCTACTGCCAAAATGAAAAAAGGTTGGGACAAATTGATATTATCCCAACCTTTTTTTACTGTAGTTGTTCAATGGTTTGAAAACCAATTAGCGTTTAAGCGGCTAAATTATCCAATTACGACGACGCTTGATGATTGCATTGCAATGTTATTTAGTATATACATCTTGATATGCTTCGTTTTTTTCAATGACATTTTGTGCAAATGGACATGTTGCAGATACAGTTAAATTATTGTCTCGTGCATAGTCGACGACAGCTTTCACTAATTTTGAACCGAGTCCTTGTCCGCCTAATTCTTTTGGTACACCAGTGTGATCAATATCTATTTGATTAGGACTTACTTCTGTAAAAGTGATTTCTGCTTGGCGATTGTCTTCGTTCTCTCCGACATAAAATTTATTATGACCTTGTTTAATTTCCGTCATATTAAGACCCCCAGTTTTTTAACTTATAATACTTATATCACTAAGTTATATTTTAAAACATAGATAAGTATAATAAAAAATAGAGATTACATAGTATAAATAATTTTCATTGAAATATTGTGAAAATAAGTTTATAGTTTTAACGGAATAATTTCGTTTTGGAGGCGCAAATGTGAAAAAAACTTTGTTAATTATAGCGGTTATAGTGTTTAGTGTCACCTTAACAGCATGTAATCAAAATACAAAACAACAGTATAAAGTAAGTACTTCGAACAAACTCGAAATATACACTACAGTGTTTGCATTTCAAAGCTTTGCCAAAGATATTGGTGGAAAATATGTAAATGTACAAAGTTTATATCCTCCAGGTGCAGATACACATAGTTATGAGCCCACGCAACGTAATATGATTGATATCGCGAAAAGTGACTTGTTTATTTATTCTAGTGAAGATATGGACCCTGTAGCGAAAAAAATTGCGAGTTCTATTACTAACGAACAATTGAAATTACCTGTAGCGGATGCAATTAATCATGAGGAGTTATTGGCTACTGGCGATCACAACCACGAACATGGAGATGAACATAAACACGAGCATGAAGAAGAAGCAGGTAAAGATCCACATGTTTGGTTAGACCCTAAATTAAATAAACAATTTACTAAAACTATTAAAGATGAATTAGTAGCTAAAGATCCTAAGCATAGTGCGTATTATGAGAAAAATTACCGTAAGCTCAACAAAGATATTGATCAAATTGATCGTCAATTAAAAACGATTACGACAAATCCTAAAAGAGACACTGTTATAATATCCCATGATTCTATAGGTTATTTGGCACGACGTTACAATTTTAATCAGGTCGGCGTTACAGGAATGAATAATGAAGATCCAAGTCAACAAGAATTAATGGAAATCATCAAGCATGTAAAAGAAACACAACAACCATATTTGCTTTATGAGCAAAACATTTCTTCGAAAATTACCGATGTGATTAAAAAAGAAACAAACACTACACCTGTACCATTTAACAACTTAACTACATTAGCACCAGAAGATAAGGATAATAATAATGTGAGCTATCAATCTATTATGCATCAAAATATTGATTCTTTAGACAAAGCATTGAATAACTAAATTAAAGCAGCAGGAACAAAATATTTGTTCTTGCTGCTTTTTTATATTTTATGATGTAGTTGGATTAGTTAGGAATTTTAATCATAACGAATATACGACACTGTCGTATTATAATATTCTTCAAAACCATGAACACCATCAGCGCCACCCAAGCCTGATTCTCGCCATCCTGCATGGAATCCATTAACAGCTTCTTCTGCTTCGCAGTTAGCGTACACTTCACCAAATTTCAGCAATTCTGATGCACGCATCACTTCTTGGAGATTCTCTGAAAAAATGTATGAAGACAGTCCGGCATTTGTATCATTAGCTAAATTAATAACTTCATGAAAATCATCATAAGTCATGATAGGTAGTACTGGTCCAAAAATTTCATTAGTAAAAGCTGCATGTTCGGGTTGTACTTTATCTAAAATAGTAGGTGCATAGTAGTAGCCATCTCTATTTATAATTTCACCACCAAGTACCAATTGGGCACCTTCTTGAATAGATTGTTGCACGGTATTATGAATGTGATCTAATTGTTTTTGGTTAATAATAGCTCCTAAATCGGTTTGTTCATCAAATGGATCACCAACTGTTAATTGTTCCATTTTAGCTTTCAATTTAGAAAGAAATTCATCATGCACTTGTTCATGAACAAAAATACGTTCCGGACATGTACAAACTTGACCGGCATTATTAATACGAGCAGTGACAATATAATCAACTGCTTTATCTAAATCTGCATTTGCAGTAACGATTGCAGGGGCATTACCACCTAATTCCAAATTCACTTTTTTAACATTACTGGCACTAGCTTCATATACTGATTTACCAGCACGCATACTTCCAGTGAGAGAAATGAGTTGAATATCTGGATGTTTAGCTAATTGTGTACCTACAGTTTCACCAGATCCGGGAATAATTTGAATAAGACCAGCAGGAATAGCAGATTGTCTAAATAGTTCAGCTAATTTAAGAGTGATTAGAGAAGTTTCTTCACTAGGCTTAATTATCACCGAACAACCTGTAATTATAGCCGGTATGACTTTACGCATAAGTACCATAATCGGGGCATTCCATGGCACTATACCAGCAGTAACACCGATAGGCTTTTTCGTTAAGTGAATCAGTTCATTGTCACGATTGCTCTGTAGCACCTCACCCTTATTTTGCATACTTAGACTGGACATATAATCTATAAATTTAATGGATTTATGAATTTCACCAAGTGCTGAAGATAAAAGCTTACCTTGTTCTTTCACGTATAATTCAGCTAATTCATTTTTATTATTTTCTAATAAAGGAATGAGCATTTTAACATGTTCTGCACGTGTTGGTTGAGGAACTTTTTCCCATTCTAGTTGTGCTTCTTGTGATTTTGCGACTGCAATATTAACATCGTTTTCGTTTGCAAAAGTTATGGTATCAAACACTTGACCGGTAGCAGGATTTACCACATCCATCGTTTCTGTTGATTCGCTAGCAATAAATTCATTATTGATAAATAATTGATTCATTTTAAACACCTCCACAGTATATATGTACCACGTGATGAAGTACAAAAAACTGTGAAAAGTAATATGCATATACTTAGTAATTTATTAATGGAAGAGAAGAGGGAAATATTTCAGTATATTTTTTATACTTAAATGGTTGACTTTTTAAAATAACGATTATATAATTATCTCGAATTCGAAATAAAATGAAAGTTGGTGATGAGATGGATAGAACAAAGTCATCTATGAATGCATTTATTGGATTAAATAGAACTTTAGATTATTTGGAAAAAATAGTGCGCGAAGATGTGAAGCAATACGGATTAAATATTACAGAATTTGCGGTACTAGAATTACTTTATAATAAAGGTGATCAACCTATTCAACGCATTCGAGAACGTGTACTTATAGCTAGTAGTAGTATTAGCTACGTTGTTGATAAGCTAGAGGAAAAAGGGTGTGTGACCCGTATTAGAAATCAACAGGATAAACGTATAATCAATGCTTCATTGACACAACAAGGGCGTCACATTATGGATGAGATCTTTCCGAAACATGCTGAGACCATCCAATCAACATTTTCAATCTTAACAGACGAAGAATTACAAACATTGCAAAATACACTCAAAAAGTTAAGTGCTCCTACAAATAATAAGTAGGTAGCAAAATTTTTTCACAAAAACAATCTCGATTTCGAGATAAAAACTAAGAAAGAAGGATTTATTATGACAAACAATTCATTATTAGGTATTCATCACGTTACAGCAATTACAGATGACGCAGAACGTAACTATAAATTTTTTACTGACGTATTAGGTATGAGACTTGTGAAGAAAACAGTAAACCAAGATGATATATACACGTACCATACATTCTTTGCAGATGATGTTGGATCCGCAGGAACAGATATGACATTTTTTGATTTTCCTAATGTACCCAAAGGTATTGGAGGTACAAACTCAATTAGTAGACCGTCATTCCGTGTGCCAAATGATGAAGCATTAAGTTATTATGCACAGCGTTTTGATGAATTTGGTGTGAAACACGACGGTGTACAAACTCTATTTGATAAAAAAGTACTACCATTTGAAGAAGCGGATGGACAATTATATCAATTAGTTTCGGATGAGAATAACAAAGGTGTAGCACCTGGTATACCTTGGGAAAATGGTCCAGTACCGACAGATAAAGCAATTTATGGATTAGGACCTATTGAAATTACTGTAAGTTATTTTGAGGATTTCAAAAAAATCTTAGAAAATGTTTATGGTATGCAAACAATTGTTGAAGAAACTGACGTTGCACTATTAAATGTAGGTGAAGGTGGCAATGGTGGACAAGTCATTTTAAGAAAAGATACTGAAACACCAGAAGCTAGACAAGGATATGGTGAAGTACATCACGTTTCATTTAGAGTGAAAGATCATGATGCTATTCAAGCATGGCACGACAAATATACAGAATTAGGTATTGGTAACTCAGGTTTAGTAGATCGTTTTTATTTTGAAGCACTTTATGCACGCATTGGTCATATATTGATCGAAGTATCTACAGACGGTCCAGGATTTATGGGTGACGAGCCATATGAAACATTAGGTGAAGCATTATCATTACCACCGTTTTTAGAAAATCAACGTGACTATATTGAATCAGAAATTCGTCCATTTAACACTAAACGTAATCATGATAAATAAAAGGAGGGCTTGATTTGGAAGCAATTAAACACATTCATCATATATCAGCTATCGTAGGTAATCCAGAAGAGAATATTCGTTTTTATAGAGATATTTTAAATTTAAAACTAATCAAAAAAACAGTGAATTTTGATGATCCAGGGACTTACCATTTATATTTTTCAAATAACTCAGTAGCTAATGGTACGATACTAACCTTTTTCAATTGGCCAAACCATGTAAAAGGTCAAGTAGGTGCAGGCCAAGTTGAGACTATTGCTTTTAGAATACCCCAAGGTACTATGGATCTTTGGGAACAGCACTTAAATAATCATGCTATTACGACTAAACGCAATCAACTCTTTGATCAGGAAACACTCGTGTTTAAAGATACACATGATTTGCCTTTAGCACTTGTGGAGAGTGAAACGACGAGTGATAATCATGACATTATAGGCTTTCATGGTGTCACTATGTTATCTAGTAATCCGGTACAAACTATAGCTACATTAACAAATGATATGGGTCTTTCAGAAGTCAATGACAGCAATGTATCAGTACACTTGACGACTGCAGGCGAATGGCAACATCACGTTATAGTACACAAAACCACTCCAGAAAAGCGAGTACGTTGGGGCACAGGTGTCGTACACCACATAGCTTGGTCTATGCCAACAAACGAAACACAACTTGCGTGGCGTGAACAGTTGAGTAACAAAGGCTATCATTTAACTGAAGTTAAAGATCGTAATTATTTTAATGCAGTGTATATGAAAGAACATGGTGATATTATTTTTGAATTTGCTACTGATGGCCCTGGTTTTACAGTAGATGAACCATTTGATGAATTAGGTACTCACTTAATGTTACCACCACAATATGAAGAACTAAGAGAAGAATTATTGCAATTATTACCACCTATTAATATTTAAAATAATAAAAGGAGAGATAACGATGGAACACATTTTTAAGCAAGGACAACCTGATGCACCGACATTTATCTTACTGCACGGCACAGGCGGTGATGAAAATGATTTATTACCATTAGCACAAGTGCTGAACCCAGACTATAATGTGTTAAGTATCCGAGGGGAAGTATCTGAAAATGGTATGAACCGTTTTTTTAAACGCCACGGAGAAGGACAATATGATGTAGAAGATTTAAATTATCGTACAGACCGTTTATTAGAATTTCTGTCAGAAGCAGCTGAAAAATATGCTTTTGATTTAAGTAAAGCAATTCCAGTTGGATTCTCTAATGGTTCTAATATTGCTATCAGTATGATGTTGCGCGAAAATACAACATTTAAGAAGGCATTGTTATATGCACCATTATATCCAATAGAAGTAACAACAGATAAAGATTTCAGTAATGCTCAAATTTTACTATCAATGGGTGAAAATGATCCGATTGTACCTTTAGCTGAAAGTAAAAGAGTGATTGATATCTTCAGTTCTCGTGGTGCAGATGTGACAACAGTATGGGTCAATAGTCATGAATTAACTCAGTCGGGTGTTGTTGCTGGTCAAGAAGTATTAAATAACTAAAACAGTGTATAGATAACATATAACAGTTCAAACTGAAGTTGTGTCATCGATGCAGATAAATGATTAAGTTGATTTATCTAAACGATGTAGCGCAACTTCAGTTTTTTTGATGTCAGGTGTGGTATAGAGAGATTGTAATGGCTGGTACTAAACTGACATTACGAAGAGGATAAATATAAAACTAAATGAGTGCATTGTTGATTATTGTTTGATAATATAACACCTTGTCCGTATAAAAATGAGGAGGCACGTAATATGTCGTTATTGCATTTGCCGTTAATGCTAGTGATTGTAATATTTTTGGCATTAGGTATTTTTAGTCAATGGCTAGCAAGTAGAATTAAATGGCCATCAATCGTTGTTATGGCAATTGTTGGCTTGTTAGTAGGGCCGATATTTGGGTTAATCAATCCTCAAGAAAGTTTGGGGCAAGATGTTTTTAGCTCACTTGTCTCACTTGCTGTTGCTATTATCTTATTTGAAGGTAGTAGTAATTTAGACTTTCGTGAAATTAAATATATATCAAAAGCTGTCATACGTATTATTACAATAGGTGCGATTCTTGCTTGGATATTAGGAACACTAGCATTACATTATATATTAGATTTTTCATTAGTTATTTCATTAGTGCTAGGTGGTCTATTTTTAATCACAGGACCTACTGTGATTCAACCGTTATTGAAACAAGCGAAAGTGCATAAAAACGTCGATTCTATTTTACGTTGGGAAAGTATAATATTAGACCCAATTGGGCCGATGATAGCATTAGGCGCATTTTATGTTTTTGATCTTGTACAACAAGGCTTTAATATAACTATTTTATTTAAATTCTTATTGAGCTTTTTAATCGCTATTGTTATTGGATTTGCTGCTTCTTATCTATTTATGTGGTTAATTAAAAAAGATTTGATTCCACAAAATTTGATGCCGTCGATTCAATTAATATTTATCTTATTAATATTTGCTATTTGTGATGAGATATTACCTGAGTCAGGGTTGCTTGCTGTTACTATTTTTGGATTGATGATGGCACGAATGAAACGTCATGATTTGATTTTTCAGGAATCTGATCACTTTATTGAAAGTACATCTTCCATTATGGTATCGACCGTATTTATATTAATTACATCTTCGTTAACACTTGAGGTGTTAACACAATTAATCTCTTGGAAGCTATTTATATTTTGTGTAGCAATGATTTTAATTGTACGTCCAATTTCTATATTATTTGCAACTATTAATACAGAAATTTCGAAGCGGGAACGCGCGATGGTATCAATGATGGCTCCAAGAGGGATTGTGGTACTCACAGTGGCACAATTTTTCGCAGGGCTATTTATTGAACAAAAAGCACCATTAGCTGAATTAATTACACCTGTAACTTTTGGTTTAGTATTTGTTACTGTAGTTATATATGGTTTCAGTTTCTTACCAATTAGTAAATTAATGAGAGTCTCTAGTGTAGAACCTCCAGGCGTTATTATAGTAGGTGAAAGTGAGTTTGCGTATCATTTAGGAGCTAAATTACGAGAACATCAAATACCAGTTATGACTTTTAATTTATTTTCAAATAATAAATCACGTGCGCAAGAATTAGGTTTCGAAATATTTGAAGGAAACCTCCTATCTAGTAATGATCGTATTTACTCTGATTTATCGCGATACCATACTTGTTTATTAATGACACAATCCTTTGTATTTAACAGCTTAGCATTTAATGAACTCGTGCCCGAATTTGGATTGAAAAACGTAGATATGATGCCTGTATCATTTAATAGTGAACAAGCAAGGCGTAATGTAGAAGGCCCCATTAAAAATCATATCTTATTTGATGATCAAATGACTTCACGATGGTTTAATAACTACATTACTAAATATAATATTTTAGAAATACCTGCAAATCAAAAAGCAACTTTAACCCCAAATGACATGGTGTTATATCATATTAGTGACACACGTGTTGTTACATTTAAACGTCATCATTCAAAACCATTAGAAACTAATGACGGTGTTATTGGTTATTTAAAAGATGCGTATAACAACCAAAATTTATAAAGAAAAAGCCTAGAACATGTGTTATGTTTCAGGATTAGACTGTCGACAAAGTCTCTGACTTTGTTGGCAGTTTTTTATGCACGCTTTCCGCGGGCACTGCCTTAGCCAGTAGTCTGCGGCTAGTGCTATTCCCGCAGGAGTCGGCAAAAACCACTGCCAATATTATAAGATCTAAATTAAACAATGGTTGTGATTATTATGTTGAATAAACTAATTGATAAATGAGATTAGCATAAATCATTTCTATCTCTGGATTATTTACTAATCATCTTATATAAAATAAGTCGATGCCATATTGGATTTATACTATATTTAAAACTGTTGATAAAGTCTCTGACTTTGTTGGCAGTTTTTTGCACCGGCAAAAACCACTGCCAATATTATAAATATTATAGCAACATCTTATAATATATGATTAAACAATAGTGGTTATTATGCAGGCAAACATTGCCAAAAAATTTTGATGATGCAAAAATAAACCCTTCACATTAATTTGCGAAGGGTTTGTTTATGTTGCAGGCTTATTTAATATAAGTGAAATGATGCTTGTAGCATAAGTTGAATATAGTAATTTTGAAGTTATTTAGTCTAAAAATCGATCATGCATAAGTTCTTTTAAAATGATGATTTTCTCTTGTAATTCTTGACCGGAATTGGTATCTCTAATTTTTTTACGTTCCAATTCTTTATCGACCACTCGGCGTGTTGATAGTTCATCCTCACCATTTAATAAAACGTTATCTTTCGAATTGAAATGTTGATGGGCGACTAATTGCATACCGAATGAATTGTACAATAAGGTATAACCTGCGATGCCGGTTGTCGATTGATAAGCTTTAGAGAAGCCCCCATCAATGACAATCATCTTACCATCAGCTTTGATTGGATTTTCACCATCTATTTCTTTAACAGGTGTATGCCCATTAATAATATGTCCAGTTTCAGGATTTAAACCAAAATCTTTCAACATTTTTTTACACATATCAATATCTTCACGTAAGTAATAATATGGATTTTTAGTTTCCTTATGTGCAGCCTTATCAGCAATGAAATAACGTTCAAATGTTGTCATTGCACGTTTTCCAAATAATGAAGAATATTTACCAGTCCATAAATACCAAACTAAATCAGTAGCTAAATCATCATGGCGGTCTTTATGGTCAAAAGCTTCACGCACATAGTTTTCAAAATGATCGAGTAAATCGCGGCCGTAATGTTTTACACCATCAATAGTCATAGCTTCCATTTCTCCATCTTGATCAACAGGAATACAACCATGAATTAGTAAATTGCCATTATAAGGTAAATACAACGTACCTTTTTGCATTAAGAAAGTCATATGACGTTTTAGTTTTTCTGATTGTTGAACTGACAATAATAATTTATCCATTACATCTGCTTCTTCATCTGTTAAGCGATTTGGGTCTTCTGGGTCTACCGTTTGGAAGCAAGTATTTGTTAATGGATATGTTTTACCGTACAGAGTTGCTGTATTTTTATCAAAATCAATGCTCTCTAGTACAAGACGTTCTTCCATTTCAAAGTCAGGACGGCGTTTAATAATCGGTGCTTCCAATTTGAATTGGATTATCGCAATAGCTTGGTGCAATTTGGTTAGTTGTGCGAGTTCTAATTGTGAAGCTTGTTCCCCGTCAGCGACTTTGTTTTTAGGATAAAAGGCTTTATTATCCCCGCTATAGTATTTTTCAGCTAAAGTTAGTAAAGGTCGTAAATTGATGCCGTACGCATCTTCGATAATGTTCAAGTTATCGTAACGCGCACAAATACGTAGTAAATTTGCTAAACAAACTTTAGATCCTGCGTAAGCACCCATCCATAGCACATCATGATTACCCCATTGTACGTCTACAGAAGGGTAGTTAATCAATGTTTCCATAATTTTATCTGGTTCTGGTCCACGATCATAAATATCTCCAACAACATGTAAGTGATCAACGACTAAATGTTGCACTGTGAATGATAACCCAATAATTAAATCATCTGATTGTTCTAACTCAATAATTTGGTTAATTAACGTATCGTAATATGATTTTTTGTTGTTGTATTTATTACTTTTATATAGTAACTCTTCAATAATAAACACGTAATTTTTAGGTAATGATTTTCTTAACTTGGTGCGTGTATATTTGGAAGATGCGTATGTAATGAGCTTGATTAAACGGCTGATGGCTGTGATATACCATTCATTTAATTCACTTTTGGAATTAAAGCTATTTTTGATAAGTTTTAATTTTTCTTCAGGATAATATACTAACGCAGCAAAATCATTAATCTCTTTGCGTGTTAATGTATCTTGAAAGATATCATTAATTTTAGATCGAACATTGCCTGAGCCATTTCTTAACACATGTTGGAACGCATGGAATTCGCCATGCAAGTCACTGACAAAATGTTCTGTTCCTTTAGGTAACTCTAAAATAGATTCTAAGTTAATAATTTCCGTAGCTAATGCAGCTTTTGTCTGAAATCGCTCAGACAATAAATCTAAATACCTACTTCTTACACTTTGTTCTGACGCTTTTCTCATATGAATTTGTCACTCCAGTTGTATTATTGTAATTATTTTAACATGTTTGTAAAACGCTTACACTATGTCTACATTATTTTATTTTCTACTCTACCATTATATGATGAATAATTAATATTTTCTAAAAAATGAACTGCTTTTAATATTTAGTATGAGTTAGTGGATAAATGTGATTCAAATGAGTAGTTAAAGCTTAATCATCTGATGTTACTCAAATATAAAAAATCGTGTATTTACATATAACTTTTTATAAAAAAGTAAATTTCATATTTACAAAAAAGTTATTAAACACCATTAGTGTATAAATACACATTTTATTATTGTGGGTTATAAATGCTGTTATATCAATGTTTATAGCGTTGTCAGATGCGTTAGAAATAAAAATTTACACAAGAATTTGCAAAAAGCACTTTAAAATTATCGATATTTTTGTATAATAAATGCATGTAACAAAATTATGAATTAAGGGAGTTATTATCATGCTAACATTGGGAAGTACTTTGTCGAGTCAGGTTAATCCTGATTGGCAGACCTATATTATGCTTGCCTTGTATTTTATTATTCTTCTGATAATAGGATATTATGGTTATAAAAAAGCAACTGGCAATATTAGTGAGTATATGCTTGGGGGAAGAAGTATTGGACCATATGTGACTGCTTTATCTGCAGGAGCATCAGATATGAGTGGTTGGATGATTATGGGACTACCTGGAGAAGTTTATACTACTGGGCTTTCAGCAGCATGGCTTGCAATTGGCCTAACGCTCGGAGCATACATAAATTATATTGTAGTAGCGCCTAGATTACGTGTATATACTGAAAAAGCTGGCGATGCGATTACATTACCTGACTTTTTCAAAAATCGTTTAAATGATAAAGCAAATGTAATTAAAATTATTTCTGGTACTATCATAGTTATATTCTTTACGTTATACGCACATGCAGGTATGGTTTCTGGCGGAAAGTTATTTGATAGTGCATTTGGTTTAAATTATCATTATGGTTTGATTTTAGTTGCAGTAATTGTTATTGCTTATACATTCTTTGGTGGTTATTTGGCTGTATCATTAACAGACTTTTTCCAAGGGGTAATTATGTTAATCGCTATGGTTATGGTACCAATCGTAACAATGATGCAACTAAATGGTTTAGACACATTGTCTCAAGCAGCTGAACTTAAGCCTACCAATTTAGATTTATTTAAAGGTACTACAGTGATTGGTATTATTTCGTTTTTTGCATGGGGACTAGGATATTTTGGTCAACCACATATCATTGTACGCTTTATGTCGATTAAATCTGTAAAACAAATTGTTACAGCTAGACGCTTTGGGATTGGCTGGATGACTATTAGTTTGTTAGGTGCTGTAGGGGTTGGTTTAGTAGGGATTACATTTATTAATCAACAAAATGTTGAACTACAAGATCCGGAAACATTATTTATTCTAATGAGCCAAGTTTTATTCCATCCATTAGTAGGAGGATTCCTATTAGCAGCTATTTTGGCGGCAATCATGAGTACGATTTCTTCTCAATTACTTGTTACATCTAGCTCTTTAACCGAAGATTTCTACAAGTTAATCCGTGGTGAAGAAGCAGCAAAAGAACATGAAAAAGAATTTGTGTTTGTAGGTAGAATGTCTGTTATCTTAGTATCAATTGTGTCTATAGTAATTGCATGGTCACCAAATGATACAATTTTAAATCTGGTTGGTAATGCATGGGCTGGTTTCGGTGCAGCATTTGGACCACTAGTTTTACTATCATTATATTGGAAAGGTTTGAGTCGTTCTGGTGCAGTGTCAGGTATGTTATCAGGAGCTGTCGTTGTAGTATTATGGATTGTTTTTGTTAAGCCACTTGGTGCAACAAATGATTTCTTTAATCTATACGAAATTATACCTGGTTTCTTAGCAAGTTTGATTGTTACAGTTGTGGTGAGTATGTTCACGAAAAAACCTGATTTAGATGTTGCAACAGAATTAAAAGAAGTAAGTGATGAAGTAAAAAAAGCTAAATAAAAGATACGTGAACTTATGCTGATTCATAAGGTGTCTTGTATTTTATAACAGTGCATTTAAGGGGTTAAATCACTGTTAAACAATGGGAGAAATATAAAAATAGATCGTGTCTAGGATAGCAAAAGGGGCTTTATCCTAGAAGAAAGATAAAAAAGCGTGTTAGCCAGTAAAGGCTAACACGCTTTTTTTAATTTTTTGTGTTTTCGGTATTACGCTTTTTGTAAAAGGTAAAGATAATGGAGATTACTGCAATAATAATGATAATGTACATAACATATGAATAAGTATGTAATCCATTCATTAATTCATCCCAACTGCCACTTAACATTTTGCCTAAGTAAATTAAAACAAGGTTCCAAATCGTTGTACCTATAAGGGATAATGTAATAAATTTAACTACATTCATCTTATTAATGCCAGCTGGAATAGTAATTAAGACGCGTAAGACTGGTATAAATCTACAAATAAATACTGCCCAAGCACCGTATTTGGTAAACCATTGATTTGCTTTTTCCACATCTTTACCTTTCAATTTTAACCACTTTCCGTAGTTATCTACAAAGCGATATAACCATGCTTCAGATACTAATCTACTTATAAAGTATAAAATGAGTAGACCAACAAATGAGGCAAGTGTAGAAATAATAAATAACAATGACAGAGAAAGCTCTGATTTAACTGTCATTAAACCTGCAAAAGTTAAAATAATTTCAGAAGGGATAAATGGTAAAACATTTTCTAGTAATATTAAAATAGTAATGGCTAAATATCCCCATGAGCTAATAAAATCTGTCAATAGATGTTCCATAATAGTGTTTTAAGACTCCTTTGTAATTGTAAACATTATAGCTTTAAAAAAGTACATCCATATTATAAGGTATTTTACTATAATGACCTAATAATATCTCAATATTTTGCAACAAGCGATATAATAGCAAGAATTATTATTCATCCAAAAATGTTTAGGAAATTTCAAAAAAACGTTGTAAACGCTTACAATTTGTGCTAATATCGATTCATGATAATAAACAATAGGTCATATGATGAGTGTGGCTTTGGTAGAAAGTTGGGACATTATGAAGGAAAAAAGGAGTAATATTAGATGGTACTTTGCGCTAGCATTTTTCGTAATAGGTGTTATCGCATACATAGATAGATCAAACATTTCAATTATAGCAGGTCCTATGATGAAAGACTTAGGAATGAATAAAACACAATTTGGATTACTCGCGTCGCTGTTTTCTTTAGGATATGCATTGATGCAAGTTCCTTCTGGTTTTTTAGCTGAAAAGTTTGGCCCGAGAAAAATGCTTACAATAGCATTAGTATGGTGGAGTGCTTTTACCATTTTGACAGGTGTTGTTAAGAATCACGGTATGCTTTATGCAGTTCGTTTCTTATTTGGTGTTGGTGAAGCACCGATGTATCCGTCAAATGCAGTATTTAATTCTTTCTGGTTTGGTAAAGGGGAAAAGGGTCGTGCTTCTAGTATGCTATTAGCAGGTTCATATTTTGGACCAGTTATAGCGCCGGTTATAACAATCGCGATAGTAACCGCGTTTGGTTGGGAAGCAGTCTTCTATATCTTTGGTTTTATAGGCTTTGTAATTGCAATTCTTTGGGCAGTGATAGCTAAAGATTTACCTGAACAACACAAAATGGTTAATGAAGCTGAAAAACGTTTTATTATGGAAAACCGTGATGTAGTATCGACTGAAAAGAGTGTTGCACCGTGGAATATCTTTTTAAAAAGAGGCGGATTCTATGCGATAGCAGCACAATACTTTGTAGTTCAGTTTGTTATTGGGCTTTTCTTGATTTGGTTGCCTACATATTTAACGGAGCAACATGGTGTGAAATTAGAAGATTTAGGATTTGTTGCAGGTGCACCATGGTTTGTTATGTTCATACTAATTATTCTAGGTGGCATCATTTCAGATAAAATTTTACAACAAGGCACTTCGAAATTTATGGCGCGTGGTGTAATAGCTATTTTTGGCTTTGTAGTATTTTGTATTTCTTTAATCTTCGCATTAAAAACTGATGATTTATATGTGAATGTCTTTTGGTTATCGTTATGTTTAGGTGGTATAGGTATGTCTATGGGTATGAGTTGGGCAGCAGCTACAGATTTAGGACGTAACTTCGCAGGTACTGTTTCAGGTTGGATGAATTTATGGGGCAATATTGGTGCATTACTGAGCCCATTACTTGCAGGTTTCTTGGCGGACCGAATTGGTTGGACTATGACATTACAACTCATTATTATCCCAGTTGTGTTTGCAATTATTATGTGGTTCTTTGTTAAACCAGATAAGCCATTAACTAAAAGTTAAGTTCAATGAGTTGAAAATAGTATAAAATGCGAATATACTTAATAAGTATTATTCTATTACCTTTGGAGGCTGCATTTTATGATAATTATCAATGCAATAATGAAAGTACAATCAGAGTACAGAGAACAATATTTAACATTAGTTCAGCCGTTGATTCAAGCAGCGAACGCAGAAGAAGGCTCATTATATTATGAACATTTTGAAAAGACAGATGAGCCAAATACGTTTGTAATGATTGAACATTATAAAGACCAAGCAGCAGTAGAAGCGCATAATGCTTCAGAGCACTTTAAAACATTCTTTGGACAAGTGAGTGAGCTATTAAGCGCAAAACCTGATATTGTGGTGGCTCAGCCAATTCAATAACAAAAAGATTTGTCCAGTAATTAAATACGATTAATTTAAGTAGCGAAACTATAATAACGTGATAATCGTTTTTATAGTTTCGTGCTTTTTATTGATGGAATGAAATAAGAAACATTCATAACACGCAATAGAGTAGCAGTAGAGACACACCATAATATTCACTTCGTTACTCAGAAACATGGAAGTTGTGAGATTGTAAATATGTTGTGTATAATATAATGAAAAGTTGTTTTAAATCAACCGATGTTAAACATAATAGTTAAGTTTATTTACCCAAGGAGGTAATGATAATGTTATATCAACATGGAACATTAGGAACATTAATGGCAGGCATGTTGGAAGGCACTGCTACAATTAATTCTATTTTAGAGCATGGAGATTTGGGTATTGGTACCTTGTCTGGTTCAGACGGTGAAGTTATTATTTTAGATGGCACTGCTTATCATGCGAATGAATATAATGAATTTCGTACTTTAACTGGTACAGAACTGACACCATTTGCTACAGTTACACCATTCAAACCTGATATACAATTCACAACACATATTATTACAGATGATGAGACGTTATTAGATGAAGTGCTAGCCAAGGTGGGCAGTAAAAACATCTTTAATGCTGTTAAAATTACCGGTACTTTTGAAATTATGCATGTGCGCATGATGCCTCAACAACAACCTCCATACACTCGTTTAATTGAATCAGCTAAAGTACAACCTGAATTTACCAAGGAACAAATTACTGGCACTATAGTTGGCTTTTATTCCCCTCAATTGTTCCACGGTATTGCAGCAAGTGGTTTTCATTTACATTTTATTAATGATGATAAAACATTTGGTGGACATGTACTAAACTTTGAATTAAATAAGGGAACAATTGAAGTAAGTAAAATTGAAACATTAGAGCAACATTTCCCAGTAAATAATGAGGCTTTTTTGACAACAGATATTGATTACGCAAATATTGACGAAGATATTAGAGAAACAGAGTAACCCACTGTGAGGAGCGTACAATCATAAATGTACTTAATGTTTTTTAGACGCTTAGATAAACTAGGTGTCTTTTTTTGTTGAATCTATATCTAAAAAAATAAAGTTAAAAGTGATAGAATTAATAACGTGACTGAATTAAAATAATTGCTAATTCCTGTGAATTTGAAACATGATAAGACATAATACTTCTGTATAATAGCAATTAATTAAATGAATGTGTAACTCTCAAAGCGCAATATACTTAAACGTAATTTATGTAAAAACAAAATAATATAGGAGATGAAAGACATTGTTGAATTACTTACAATCGCTGATGCGCTTTAATACCATGAAAATTGATATTGGCAAAGGCTTACGCCAAGCTATATTAATGTTTATTCCATTAATGATTGGTTATCTAGTAGATTATTTTTCCATTGGTTTACTGATAGCTACAGGTACCTTAGCGCATATTTATGTATTTGGTGGCTCAGTTCGATCTAAGTTACGAATTGTCCTATTAACAACCTGTGGACTTTCTATAGCTATGGTTCTAGGTTCGTTAACGGTCAATCAACCATTGATTTTTGGAGGATTATTATTAGCTGTTACTGTTATTCCATATTACATTTTCAGTGCGCTCAATATTCCAGGGCCATCTTCTACTTTCTTTATCGTTGCATTTAGCTTGCCGATTAATTTACCTTATGCGCCGGAAGAAGCCTTAACAAGAGGGGTAGCCATGTTTATCGGGGGCTTGTTAGCTACGGTTGTTGTAGTTATTACTATTATACTAACTAAAGAATCTGCTGAATCGACTGCAATAAAAAGCGACTATAAAATGATAAAGACATTAATTCATAGTTTTAATGATCGTGATGCATTTGGAACAGTTTCACCGAAAGCAGTTGTATCATTTCGCTATACCGACAATCAGCTCATAGCAGCGAGTGGTAAAAAGTCAAAAGAATCGTCAAAATTTCAGCGTATCTTATTGTTGCACACGTTAGCACAAGGTATTTACTCTGAATTACTAGAACTTAATGGTAAAGATAGCCGTCCTTTACCTAATGAAATTAAAGAAATGGCAGATTATATTATTGATACGGTGTTATCTGATGGTAAAACGGATGCTAAGTGGTCCAAAGAAATTGCAGTAGCTTCAGAATACCAAAACCTTGTTGACCACATATTTAAAGTTGACGAAATCATAAATGCTAATGCTGATCGTGTAGAGCATGAAGTAGATATACGCGTTTCTATCTATGGGCAACGTATAATTGAAAATTTAACTTTAGATTCTTATGTTTTCCGAAATACATTACGCTATACAATTATTATGGCGATAGCCGTATTTGTAGCATTAATGTTTGATTTTGATAAAGCTTACTGGATTCCATTAAGTGCACACACAGTTCTGATCGGTGCCACAACAGTACACAGCTTTGAACGTGCAGGGTCACGGAGTGTTGGTACTATTATTGGTGTGTTAATACTTTCATTAATTCTGTTAAGTACACCGCCTATTCCTGTCGCTATTATCTTGTTATCATTAGCAGCTGGGATAACTGAAATCTTCGTTGGTGCTAATTATTCTTTTGCAGTTATTTTTATAACAATTCAAGTCATCTTATTAAATGGTCTAGCCTCTAATCATCTATCCATTTTAATTGCGTTACCACGTATTATAGATGTCGTTGTAGGTGTAGTGATAGCGGTCATTGGTTTATTGATATTAGGGCGCAAAACAGCATCATCAATGTTACCAGAAACCATTGCTGATGTTGTCAGAGATGAAGCAAAATTATTCCATTATTTATTTTCTAATAATAGATATCATTCGATGGAACAAGATAAAAAAGAAATGGTGTTACTCAGCGTAAAATTAAATAATATGATTCAAGTATATAATAGTGCAAATGGAGAAGTTGCTACTAATAAAAAACGCGTACGTTATCATTATCCAAGTATATATGCTTTAGAAGAGATTAGTTTTATGCTAAAAAGAGCATTAAATAATGCCCAAAGAGAACATATAGATGATCTGAAAATGGGGAAATACCTAGTGATTTTTGAAAATATTGCAAAGCATTTTGAAACAGGTAAGCATATTGAAAAGCAACATTTACCAGAATTACCGCAGTATGTTTATATACAAACAGCATTAAACAATATTCAAAATAATTGTGCAGAATCACGGGAATCCATTTCCTCAATCGAAACTAAATAAACTAAAAAGTGGAACAGAACTATGTAAATGCCATGGTTCTGTTTTTTACTGCTGATATTTTGCACAATGTTTAGTATTAACATTCAGTGGTAAATCAAAAGTAATGAATGGTGGTGGAGATTCAATGCCATGGACGGTGAATGATTATCCACAAAGTTGGAAAAATTTTGAGACATTGAAACGACAAAAAGCGATTGATATTGGTAATGCAATGTTAAAGAATGGTTTTGATGAAGAAAAGGCTATCCCCATAGCCACTAAACAAGCTGAACAATGGTATGACAATGCAACGCAACAAGACTTAGAAAAGTTAAAACATCACAATATTACTATTCATCAACAAGATGAATCAGCAAATCCAGATTTAAATAAGCGCGATGTCCACGTATATTACGAAGATCAAAGCTGGAAAATTAAAACGGATTGTGCCACAAAAGCATCAAATAGTTTTGCTAAAAAAGAAGATGCATTAAAGCGTGCACGAAATATAGCTGCTAATCGTAATACTGAAGTTATTGAACATACAAAAACAACTAATTAACCTCAGCGTTCTGAAAGGATAGTAAACTTTCGAACGCTTTCATAATGCCAACGCACAGTATAAAATTTACATCGACTTCCTTATAAAAAGTTCAAGTAACTTTAAATTTCCAATAATATAAGTTCGATATATTTCTGTATTGCAATAAAATTCGTTATAATAAAATTCAAGAAGAAATTAACTGGAGGATCTAAAGATGTATGTAGAACGTAAGCCTTCCAATTATTTAGAAGATTTGAGAAATGAATTTAAAGATAGTTTTAGTACATTTGAAAATTCTGATGAAGCATTTTCGGTCTTAATTGAGTTCATGAATATTGAAAATATATATAGCGCTGCTGTCAAAAAAATAAGTACAAAGTTAGATATACTCGATGATAATTTTCAGCAAATGCATAAACATAATCCAATACATCATCTAGAAAAGCGTGTTAAAGAACTGGGAAGTATTATCTCAAAATTACAACGGAAAGGTTTACCAATTTCTGTAGAGTCTGCTAACGAGCACTTACAAGATATCGCTGGTGTCCGTGTTATCTGTAACTATATTGAAGATATTTATGCTATTGAAAAATTACTATTAAAGCAACCTGACATAGAATTATTAAAGCGAAAAGATTATATTGAATATCCTAAAAGTAATGGGTATCGTAGTTTACACATTGTAGTATCTATACCGGTCTACCTTACCGAAGAAGTTCAATATGTAGCCGTTGAAATTCAAATTCGTTCTATTGGAATGGACATGTGGGCAAGTTTAGAACATAAAATACGTTATAAAAATGAAGAAAATACTGAACATTACCGTAGTATTTTACGTCAATGCGCCACAGATATCACATCAGTAGAGCACAAGATGCAAGATATCCATTCTGAAGTATTTAATAATAAATAATAGCTTAACCTAAAAAGAGCTTGGAACATTAATTTCGTTCCAAGCTCTTTTTTAAATTGTAAAATCTTTCAAGTTGTAAAAATTTAATACCTCCCTAAAGTAGTGTTATCACGCAGTTGAATCCACTTTTAATACTAGTCTATAAAATGAAAATTGCTGGAAGCGTTTGCAATTTAGTAAAAAATATACTAATATACTTGTATACAAGTATATCGGTGTGAAGCGGAGGTGCTATAAAATGGAATTTGAATATCCTGAACAATGGTTAGAAGGTCTATCTAAAGGTGAAATGATTGCTGCTGAACTTAGATTAGGTATTGTTAAAGGGTCGATTAGTCCGGATACACTATTAACGGAAAATCAAATAGCTAAAGCATATAATGTGAGCCGATCACCTGTTAGAGATGCTTTTAAGTTGTTAAACCAAGACCAGCTGATACATTTAGAACGTATGGGAGCAGAGGTTTTACCGTTTGGAGAAAAAGAAAAAAAAGAGCTATATGATTTTCGAATTATGTTAGAATCTTTTGCTTTTTCACGCATAAAAGACCAAGAACATAGTCAAGTAGTAAAAGAGTTAAAAAAACAACTTGAAATGATGAAAGTAGCGGTAAAGTTTGAAGATGCGGAATCTTTTACAGAACATGATATTAAATTTCATGAAGTGACAATTTTAGCGTCAAAACACCAATACTTAAAAACATATTGGAATCATTTGAGGCCAGTTATGGAATCTCTCATATTATTATCCATGCGAGAAAGAATGAACGAAAACATTAAAGATTTTGAACGTATTCACCATAATCATGAAGTATTTATCGAAGCTGTAGAGCATAAAGATACTAATAAATTACGTCATGCATTTCATTTAAATTTTGATGACGTCGGTGAAAATATAGAAAGTTTTTGGTTACGTTAATGAATTACCAGAATTGCTTAGGAGATGAACGAAATGAAATATATGATAGGTGTCGATGTTGGAACAACAAGTACCAAATCAGTATTATATGACGAACATGGTCAATTTATTATGAAACACAATATTGGTTATCAGTTGCATACACCTAATGTCGATGTTTCAGAAGAAAATCCTGATGAACTATTTGATGCAGTGTTAATGACTGTTAAATACATTGTTAGAGAATCAGGAATAGCAAAAGATGATATCAAATTAATCTCTTTTAGTGCCCAAATGCATAGCTTGATTGCTATGGATGCACAACATAAACGACTTACTGAAAATTTAACATGGGCAGATAATAGAGCGAGTAAGTATGCGGATCTTATCAACCGGGAACACAATGGTTTCGATATTTATCAACGTACAGGTACACCGATTCATCCTATGTCCCCTTTATCAAAAATATTTTGGATGCAACATGAGCAACAAAATACATTTAAACAAACAGCGAAGTTTGTAGATATTAAAACGTATATTTTTTACCAATTATATGAACAATACGTCATTGACCAATCTATGGCGTCAGCTACTGGGATGTTGAATTTAGACTCCTTACAATGGGATGAAGATGTATTAGCTTTATTAGGCATTACAACAACACAATTACCTGAGGTCGTTCCTACAACGCATATTATGAGAGGAATGAAGCATAGATATGCGACGTTAATGGGCATTAACCCGGATACGCCAGTAATCGTAGGTGCTAGCGACGGAGTATTATCTAACTTAGGTGTCAATGCATATAAAAAAGGTGAAGTTGCCGTAACTATAGGTACATCAGGTGCTATTCGTACTGTTATTGATAAACCTAGAGCAGATTATAAAGGTAGAATATTTTGTTACGTCTTAACTGAAGACCATTATGTGATAGGTGGTCCTGTAAATAATGGCGGTGTAGTATTGCGATGGTTACGTGATGAGCTACTGGCTAGTGAAGTTGAAACTGCTAAACGTTTAGGAGTTGACCCATACGACGTACTTACACGTATCGCTAGTAGAGTGAAACCAGGATCAGAGGGGTTAATTTTCCATCCTTATTTAGCTGGTGAACGTGCGCCATTGTGGAATGCAGATGCACGAGGTTCATTCTTTGGTTTAACCTTGTCACATCAAAAGGAACATATGATTCGCGCTGCATTAGAAGGTGTACTTTATAATTTATACACTGTATATCTTGCATTAATTGAAGTTATGAATGAAACACCAAATACGATAAAAGCTACGGGTGGTTTTGCTAAAAGTAGTGTTTGGCGCCAAATGATGGCGGACATCTTTGATACTAAACTCAGTGTTCCTGAAAGTTATGAAAGCTCGTGCTTAGGTGCATGTGTGTTAGGTATGAAAGCATTAGGAGAAATTGAAGATTTTTCAATTATTGAAACAATGGTAGGCACAACAAATGAACATTTACCAGAACCAGAACAGGTTGAAGTCTACCAACAGCTAGTTTCTATCTTTATCAATTTAAGTCGCTCATTAGCACCGCATTATGAAGAAATTGCTGACTTCCAACGCAAATATATGGAACATGCGGAATAAATAATATTGTTTACGCACGATGCTCTTTGCTATGTGAACACAAAGAGGTGCGTAAACACTTTTAATAGAGTTTGTTTGGGAGTTTAAGTAAGCGTTATCATAAGGCAGTTAAATCTATCCTTGAAAGGGGAAATAAAAATGTTTGAAACAATTTGGCCTTTGGCTACAGTGGTAATCGGAATCGCTATCCTGTTAGCACTTATAATCTTGTTAAAATTAAATACTTTTATTGCATTAATCATTACATCAATTATTACAGCAATATTGTTAGGTATGCCGTTAGATAAAATAATCGAAACAATAGAAAATGGTATGGGAAGTACATTAGGCCATATCTCACTTATCTTTGGTTTAGGTGCGATATTAGGGAAATTACTTGCTGATGGTGGCGGTGCGACACGTATCGCTGACACATTAATAAATAAATTTGGGCAAAAACATGTGCAATGGGCTATGATTATTGCAGCATTTATTGTCGGCATTGCACTATTTTTCGAAGTAGGTCTTGTCTTGTTAATTCCTTTGGTATTTACAATTGCCAAACGTGCGCAAGTTTCACAATTAAAACTTGGTTTACCAATGGTTACTGCTTTATCAGTAACACATGGTTTTTTACCGCCTCATCCAGGACCGGTAGTTATTGCTAAAGAATTAGGTGCAAATTTGGGACATGTATTACTTTACGGAATTATTATTGCGATACCAGTGACATTAATTGCTGGCCCATTTTTTAATAAAATCGCTCAAAAAATCACACCTAGAGCTTACACAAGAGAAGGAGATATCTCAGCTTTAGGGGCACAAAAAGATTTTACAGATGATGAAATGCCAAGTTTTGGTGTAAGTTTAATTACAGCTATTTTACCAGTAATTTTGATGTTAATATCTACAATTGTACAATTGATTACAGGTAATGAAAAAGCAACAAACGGTTTTGAATCTGTTGTTTACTTTATAGGAACAGCAGGAACAGCAATGCTAATTTCAGTGGTCTTTGCAATCTTTTCTATGGGCGTTAAACAAGGGCGAAAAAATTCAGAAATCATGGATTCTGTGTCGAATGCAATCTATCCCATCGGTATGATGATTTTAATTATTGGTGGTGGCGGTACATTCAAACAGGTACTCATTGATGGTGGCGTTGGTGATACAATCGCTAAACTCTTTGAAGGTACCGAAATGTCTCCGATACTATTAGCGTGGATTGTTGCATCAGTTTTAAGAATTGCTTTAGGTTCAGCAACTGTTGCTGCTATTTCAACTACAGGTATAGTTTTACCGTTATTACAACATTCTGACGTCAATGTAGCACTTGTAGTATTAGCTATCGGTGCAGGTAGTGTAATTTTATCCCATGTCAATGATGCAGGATTTTGGATGTTTAAAGAATACTTTGGCTTAACAGTAAAAGAAACGTTTTTAACATGGTCATTATTAGAAACGATTATTTCGGTTTCAGGTATTATCTTTATCTTATTCCTAAGTTTATTTGTATAAATATCTTATTTGTTTAATAATATTCTTATTTATAAATAGCTTTTATCTTTTATATTGCGGTAGCAAATAATATAATAGTAAAATAGATACATACCATATATTACGTATGGTATGTATCTATTAGTCTAATTTATAGTGTGTTTATTCAATGAATTAGACACACACAACGCTAACAATTTAACTGTTAGCGTTTTTTATTTATTTAAATGATGGATTTATTTGTATAGGAATAATTGATAAATTTAACAACTACGTTATAGTAAGTTATAAGGGGAGGTTTATACATATGAAAAGAATTATATTAATTGCCAGCGCTTTTATAGGTGTTATTGTTGGAGCAGGATTTGCTTCAGGACAAGAAGTACTACAATATTTTACCAGTTTTGGGATTATGGGAACGTTCGGTGCGATTATCACAACAGCTCTCTTTGCTTATATTGGGATGATGTTAGTATGGTTAGGTAGTAAGTCGCAAACAGACTCTCATAAACTAGTTATTCATAATATTACTGGAAATTCAATTATTGGAAAATTGCTAGGATGGGCCATTGATGTTGTCATCATATTTACTTTATTTGGTGTAGGCGTGGTAATGATAGCAGGGGCTGGATCCAATTTAAATCAGCAATTTAATGTACCATCAATTGTAGGCACATTATTAATGACAGTATTGATCATTTTAGCTGGCATGCTTCGTGTGGATGGAGTTGTGAGAGTTATAGGTAATATCACACCATTTTTGATTATTTTTATTGTGATTATTTCTATATACAGTTTTATAACTACAGATACACCATTTGCAGAGTTACATAAGGTATCAGACGCAATTCCTTCATCGTTGCCGCATTGGCTAGTAGCAGGCATCAATTATGCTTCATTTAATACAGCTGTCGGTGCCTCCATGGCAATTGTAATGGGAGGATCAGAAAAAAATCCGAAGGTTGCGGCGATTGGCGGCTTAGTTGGGGGTATTGCACTAGGTATTATGATAGTGTTGAGTCATTTGGCTATATTTATGCAAATTAATCATGTAGGACAAATGGATATGCCGATGTTAGGTATAGTTAATAATATTTCACCTATTTTAGGTTTCATCATGGCAATTGTAATTTTTGCGATGATCTTTAATACGGGGCTTGGTATGTTCTATGCTTTTGCGACACGTTTTACCGTAGTGAATACGAAGCGATTTAAAGTATTTTATACGGTATCTGTAATTATAGGATTATTGTTAAGCTTTGTTGGTTTTACAGATTTAGTAGCAATTTTCTATCCATTAATTGGTTATTTAGGTTTGATTTTAATTTTTGTATTAATTTATGCTCCATTTAAATTGAAATTTGGTAAAAAGCAAACGTAAACTTAAAATAAGTGAGACTTGGACATAGATCCGATTGTCAAAATAAGAGGACGAATCCTTAATATGGATTCGCCCTCTTTACATTTAAAACATTCGATTTTGACTGTGCATGCTTGCCTGGGGTATGGTTCGAGCCTGTAGTCTCTCACGCATACTATTCACCTCGGGCGTCAACACATTTCAAAATCGGTACAATTTATATTTTGTTATTCAAAAATAAGGTCCATTGAAAACAACCAAAAAGTTAAACAAGAAATTGGTTTAGTCTCAATGGTATTGAATTCACAAAATTTCATAAAAATAAAGCAAACGTTAAATTCTCTATCTTTTCAGATAGAAATTAACGTTTATTTTTTAATCTTTACTATGTTATTACCCTATTAAGTTATATTTTTCGTGAGTGAGCTCACTCTATCCAATTAGCTATAATTTCCAAAATTATTAAATTCCTTTACATGTTTTCTCTAACAATCTTACTATGTGGTTGTATATAATGGATAAGTAGGGGTGGGGATATTATGAGTTATGACACTTTAACTATGTTGAAAGCACATGCGATTGAATTATTGGGTATTGAAGTACAATCTTATACGATTGATGACATAACAGGCTTAATTAATAACATTAAAACGCCTTTTACCAATACGCAACGCAAACAATTTACAGAAAAATTCCGTTATTTTATTCAACGCATGAAAAGTAATAAAATTTATCATTATCGTAATTATTTTGGAGTCAGCGTGTTAATTTTTAAATATAATAAACAAAATAAAGTATATTTGGTCGGACCTTATTTAGAGCAGCGTCCAAACGAACAAAAATGTAAAGCTATGTTAGAAGAGTTAAATGTAAAGGTTACAAAATTAAATGTATTAAAAGAATATTTGCTACAAATTCCAGTATGTAATCACATTAAAGCGCAAAAAATGTGTCGGCTAGTCGTCCGTTTTATTAAAGAAAGACAATATGTGTATGAAATTGAAGATATCAATTTTAATTTTCATTTAAATATTAATAAACAAGCGACTTATGAAGTACAAACACAATATATCACTCAAAATTTGGAAGCACGATATAATCTGGAAAATACATTGTTGATAGCAGTGGAAAACGGCAATATGAAAGAGGCAATGCTAATTTTAGAAAAGATGAATATGAGTGTCGCCGGTTTAAAACGTGTGAGAGATAATATAAAAAATGCACAATATAAGGCATTTATTGTTAATGTACTTTGTCGTAAAGCTGTTGAAAAAGCAGGTGTTAATTTATTAACTATAGATTACATATCTACGAAATATGCGAAACTTATTGATCAAACGGAAGATGGGGAACTACTATATGAAGTAATCCGACGTATGGTAATAGAGTATACAGAAAGTGCCATTAAAGTAAAAGCTACGACTTACAGTCCTAAAATTAACAAAGTTATACAATATATTGAAATAAACTTATCACGGCAGTTAACTTTGAAGCAGCTTGCCTCATACGTTGACTTAGCTCCAGCATATTTATCTCGAATTTTTAATAAAGAAATGGGTTGCTCGTTAGCTCAATTTATAACGGAATTACGATTAAAAAAAGCTAAATCGTTACTTAATAGGACAGATATGACTGTAACACAAATCGCACAAGCTGTTGGTTATCAACAGACGAGTTATTTCACTCAAAAATTTAAAGAATATTACAAAGTTACTCCTTTAAAATATCGTAATCAGTAATCTAAAATTTGCATGAAACCTATGTTTTTATGAATGTTTAAAATAAGAGTAACTACTTATGTAAAATTTATAATGAAAATGTAAATATAATAATTTTTACATGCAAATATAAGAAGTTTAGCTCTAACTTAACTATTAAAAAAGCTACGTCACACATGTTATTGCTAAGTATAATAATACAAGTATCCAATGTCAGAGAAAGCCCGAAATTACAACTTTCATTCTATTTAAAACACAAAATTAAGAGTTCAGCAATATATAACAACGTTGTTATATATTGTTGACTGTTTTCTATATAAAAATATAATAAGCATTAGTAAGCGAATAAAAGAAGCAATGAATATATGCAAAGGAGGAAAAAAATTTAACTACATAAGAAAACGCTTACATTCAGGGTGCTAGCTATTATGCGTGTTTTTACAAAGGGGTGAAATTATGGTTGTAACGAAATTAAAGACGGCAAATAAGAAATTAAAAACATTTAAAGCCATTCAAGAACCTAAACTGAAGATGAAAGAAAAAATATCATACGGTTTTGGTGATTTAGGTAACGGCATGATGTTTGATATGGGGCAGATTTACTTACTAAAATTTTTAACTGATGTCTTAGGAATTTCAAGTGTCTACGCTGGTTTAGTCTTCTTAGTATCAAAAATCTTTGATGCATTTGTAGACGTTGGTGTAGGAAGTTATATAGATAATCAAAAAAATTATAGTAAAAAGGGGAAATTCAGACCATTTATTATATATGGCTCACTGCCGTTAGCAATAATGACTGTTGTCACTTTTTTAACACCTAATTTTAGTGAAACAGGAAAAATCATTTGGGCATTTGCAGCTTATATGGCATTTAATGCTGCTTATTCAGTAGTTAATATTCCATATGGTTCATTATCAGCATCAATGACTTTAAATGCCGATGATCGAACGCAACTCTCAGTTTTTAGAAATATGGGCTCTCAAGGTGCTTTGTTTTTAGCAGGTGTGTCAGTTATACCAATAGTTAGTTTATTCCCGAATGAAGCGGTGGGTTATCCTATTGCAGTCGCAGTGTTAGCAATATTTGGAATGGTATTCCATGTGATTTGTTATAAAGGAGTAAAAGAGCGACATGTTGTAGAACGACCTGATGTTAAAGGTTTAGGTAAAAAAGCTTTTTTATCATTATTTAAAAATGTACCATTTATTGTTTTAGTAATTTATACGTTATTGACAATAACTGCTCAATTTTTAAAACTAAATGTTCAATTATTCTATTTTGACTATGTACTAGGTCAAGAAGGATTAGTGGGCGTTGTAAGTACATTAAATGTAATTGTCGTTATACCGGCTGTACTTCTCACAACGTATATAAGTAAGCGTGTCGGTAAAAAAATGACAGCTATAATAGGAACGGCTGGTTTTTCAATTTGTGAGTTATTGAATTTTACATTATTCGGTGGAGAAGTAATTCCATTTTTAATTGTAAATACATTAGGTTCGATGTTTTTAGTTATTCCAACAACTGTATCATGGGCATTTATTGCAGATGTTGTGGAATACGGACAATGGCAAAATGGATTGCGTTCTGAAGGTATTATTTATTCTAGTTATAGCTTTACTAGAAAGTTATCTCAAGCTTTAGCTGGTTTCTTACCTGGTTTAGCACTTGCTATGGTAGGTTTTAAATCAAATGTGGAACAAACAGCAAGTACAATAGTTGGCATGAAATTTGTTTTCTTCGGTTTTCCTTTAATTATAACGATTCTAGGATTATTCATATTTTTAATTTTCTATCCATTAACAGATAAGCGACATAATCAAATTGTAAAAGAATTAGCATTACGTGAAGAACTATAATCAATCGAAAGGGGCATACTATTATGCTATATCCAATTACAAATGAAACAAGAACGACGTTAGATTTAAATGGTGTTTGGAGTTTTAAACTAGAACATGATCATGACAATATTGATGTCTCTCAACCATTAAATACAGACAAAGTAATGGCTGTACCCGGTTCATACAATGATCAAGGTGTAACAACGGAAATACGTAATCACGTAGGAAATGTGTGGTATGAACGTCAATTTACTATTCCTAAAGTTTTAGAAGGTCAACGTTGTGTCTTACGTTTTGGCTCGGCAACACATAAAGCAACAGTGTATATTGATGGCAACATAGTTACTACACATACTGGAGGATTTTTACCATTCGAAGTGGAACTAGATACACAGGATGCTATTGGTGAACATCGATTAACTGTATGCGTAAATAATATACTAGACGAAACTACTTTACCAGTAGGCAAGTATTATGAGCAAGAAGCTCCAAATAATACGACCATTAAAAAGAATGATCCTAACTTTGATTTCTTTAACTATGCAGGTTTACATAGACCTGTAAAAATTTATACAACACCTCAAACTTATATACAAGACATTGCAATTGTGCCTGAAGTATTAGAAACACACGCAAAAGTCAATTATGATGTGTCGGTAAATAAACAAGCAGAGGTGCATGTGCAAGTATTAGACGAACAACAACAGGTTGTAGGTGAAAGTACTGATGCTAAAGGAACAATTAACATTGATAATCCTACATTATGGCAACCATTAAATGCATACTTGTACCAGCTCGATGTTTCAATTATTAATAATGGAACAGTCGTAGATACTTATAGAGAACCTTTTGGAATTCGTTCAGTTAAAGTTGCTAATGGCCAATTTTTAATTAATGACAAGCCCTTTTATTTTAAAGGTTTTGGTAAACATGAAGACACATATTATAGTGGACGTGGGTTAAATGAACCAGCGAATGTGGTAGATTTTAATTTGATTAAATGGATTGGTGGTAATTCATTCCGTACTTCGCATTATCCATATTCTGAAGAAATGATGCGTTTAGCTGATGAACAAGGCATTGTTGTTATTGATGAGACAACAGCAGTAGGTGTTCATCTGAACTTTGATATGGTATTAAATGGTGGCACGAATAGAGATACATTTAAAGAAATAGGTACTAAAGAAGCCCATGAAGCGGTGATTGAGGAATTAATTGCACGTGATAAAAACCATGCTTGTGTTGTAATGTGGTCAATTGCTAACGAACCAGCATCAAATGAAAAAGGTGCAAAAGAATATTTCGAACCACTTATTAACTTGGCACGTGAACAAGATCCGCAAAATCGTCCTGTAACTATAGTTACAATACTGACATCACAACCAGACGTCTGCCAAGTTCAAGATTTAGTAGATGTCTTATGTCTCAATAGATATTATGGTTGGTACACACAAACAGGTGACCTTGAAGCTGCCAAAATAGCTTTACAACAAGAACTGGACGCATGGGGAGAAGCTCAACCTAATAAGCCTATTATGTTCACAGAATATGGTGCAGATACTTTAGCGGGACTGCATACTGTTACAGATGAGTTGTTTACTGAAGAGTATCAAGTCCGTTATTATGAAGCTAATCACGAAGTAGTGGACCAATATCCAAACTTTATTGGTGAGCAAACATGGAATTTTGCTGATTTTGAAACTAGTGCTGGCTTAATCCGTGTACAAGGTAATAAGAAAGGTATCTTCACTCGTGAACGTCGTCCGAAATCGGTAGCATATTATTTCAAAAAACGTTGGGAAAATATTCCAGATTTTGGTTATAAAAATTAATACTTTCCGCGTGTAATGATAGTCGTAAAATAGAGTTGTTGTATAAGTAACAAAATAAAGATGACGTAGTGTGAAAACTTTTTAGATGGTTCATACTTCGTCATTTTTACTATATAAAAATTGTCTATTAGGAATAATAAAAATGACTATTTTGTGAAGTTAATCACAAATTCTTTTAATTTAATACAGAACTGTGTAAGATAAAAAGTGTAAAGACAAACTCACAAAGTAAATTATAAGTTGGAGTGATAAATTATGAGAGCAGTTATTGAAAGTGTAATCTTTTCAAATGAAAGTAGCTATGACATATATAAACATACCGGTGTTAACCAAGGCATGATAAGTGATTTGAAAGACGGTTATCGGAGCATTGATTATATTTGCTATGTGGACGCTGAAAAGTTGTATAACTATGGCAAAGTACTATTGTCAGCTTCATAATTAAATGAAAAGCCAAGTATCCTCATAAGTGAAAAGGATAGCTTGGCTTTTTATATTGCTAAATATATGCTTTGAAATTGGTTTTAACCTCGTTATAGTCATACTCTAAATTGTACATGCGCATACGTATGTTGTCTTCGCTAACATATGGGATACGTAAATGATCATGGTTATTAATGTAGCGACGAAATTCTCGTTCAAGGTATTTACGATGATTTAAGTCTAAGTCAATCCATTCTTCTGCTGAAAAGAGCTCTGCAAACTTAAAGCTAAAACTTGTACGATCCTTTTGTTGACGTAATGCGTCTAGTCGTGTATCGAAAGTCATCATTAATCCCCCCTAAAATATTATGATTACATTCTAGTTTATACTACCAAATAAACTTTTGCATGTATTTATCGGTAGTAATTGGCTCACTAAAGCATAACAGTAAAGTCTCTTTATAGAATATGATAAAGTGAACGTAGTAAAAAGTAAAACAGATGGAGGTAAGAATTTTATGACAGAATTAGCGAATAAAGTGGCAGTCGTTACGGGTGCAAGTAGTGGTATTGGAGCAGCAATAGCTAAATCATTTGCTAGCCATAAGATCAATCTCGTATTAGCAGGAAGAAACGAAACACGTCTTAAAAACGTAGAAACAGAAATTACAACGCAATATGATGTAAATGTAGAAACACATGTAACTGATGTTACATCAAATGCGTCTGTCAACGGGCTTATTGAATTTACAAAACAAACTTTTGGTCAAATTGATGTTTTAGTTAATAGTGCGGGACAAATGTTATCCTCAAGTGTAACTGAGGGCAATGTGGACGCATGGGATACAATGATAGATGTTAATATTAAAGGGACATTGTATGGTATTAATGCCGTAATACCAGAATTTTTAGCACAATCTTCTGGTCACATTATAAATATTGCGTCTATTTCTGGCTTTGAAGTTACAAAACAAAGTACATTATATAGTGCGACAAAAGCAGCAGTGCATACTATTACACAAGGGTTAGAAAAAGAATTAGCGAAAACTGGTGTAAGAGTTACGAGTATCTCACCAGGCATGGTAGACACACCGTTAAGCAGTGATACAGACTGGGGCGGACGTAAAAAATTAGAAGCTAACGACATTGCGGAAGCAGCAGTCTATGCTTTATTACAACCAGCACATGTTAATGTCAATGAAGTGACAGTACGTCCGGTTTAATTAGATGGCATAAGAAAAAAAGAGGCTGGGAGAATACTGATTCGTCCCAACCTCTTTTCATATGGGCAGTAGCTGACTGTTTGCTATATTGGCAGTTTTTATGCACGCTTTCCGTGGGCACTGCCTCAGCCTGTAGTCTTCGGCTAGTGCTTTACCCACAGGAGTCGGCATAAATACTGCCAACAGGATATAGGTTATATGTACCAGATGATTTGATAGGTCGACATTATCTCCTACTAAGTAAATATACGAAAAAGCACTATTATTTTGACAAAACTATATAAGTAGAAAATAAACAAACCCTTCGCAAATTAATTCAAAGGATTTGTTTACGTTATGGAGGCTAGAACATCATTGCTTTGTTCTAGTCTCTTTTCATATAGGCAGTAGCTGACTAGCTTTGAAAATGCGCTTCGAACCAAGCTTGTTTCAAAGCTAGTCATCCTTGCCGGGGTGGGACGACGAAATCATTTTTCCAAAATCAGATTTCTGTCCCACTCCATATTTTATTCTAAACCTCTTTTCATATGGGGCAGTAGCTGACTGCATTGAAAATGCGCTTCGAACCAAGCTTGTTTCAAAGCTAGTCATCCTTGCCGGGGT
>ERZ1023497.125-NODE-125-length-35188-cov-26.321749_pt1 | contig 35188 bp, 32 predicted proteins | sample MGYA00380543_ERZ1023497 | MGnify/ENA primary metagenome ERZ1023497 (study PRJEB33173, sample SAMEA4830384) | metagenome | study: EMG produced TPA metagenomics assembly of the PRJEB25223 data set... | reverse complement strand
AGTGTTATCAATGTTTAAGGATAATGTGAAAGTTCAATTATCAAATAATAATGAATTGGAGGTGCCTCAAGAAACAACGTTACTTCATATTGCTAAAAATATTGGTAGCTCTTTCTCTAAAAAAGCTGCCCTAGGATATGTTAACGGTGAATTAAAAGAATTAAATTACAAAATTAAAGAAGATAGTAAAGTGGAATTTATTACTTTTGAAGATAAAAAAGCTGAAGTATCAATAAAATATACATTGTCATTTTTATTAGGATATATTATTCAACGACAATTTGAAGGATTTGAGATTGCTGATATCGGTGTTAATGACGAAAACTTTTATTGTGATTTTCAAACTCTGGACAAAAACCTTAATAAAGGTGATTTGGATATCATAAACAAATCTATAAATAAAATACTAAAGTCTAATCCAAAAATAGAAGTGTATGACGTATCAAAAGAATATACCCAAAAGCTTTTAAAAGATAAAAAGTACATGTACTATCATGTTGAAAATAATGAAGAACTTATATTTAGAATTGCTGAAATTGATGGTTATCAATCATTGATTAGCTACCCTTTAATTACTAATCTATCAAAATTAAAAAATTATAAACTTAAAAGCATCTCATCTACAAATTGGTTAAGAGATACAAACAACCAAGCATTGCAACGTATTTCAGGTATCGCATTTTCTGACTATGCAACAGAACATCTTTTATTAAATAGTATTTGTAAAGCAAAGAAAAAAGTTGTTCATTATAGAAACTACTTATACGGTTGTGCTAAACTAAATTAAAGCATTTATATTTTAGTTATAGAGTGTGACTTTACAAGGAGTGGGGAATGTTAATGTATGATATACCAAAATATACAAGACGGGAAATTATACAATTAATTAATAGTAAAATATATCATAATGAACACGGCATAAAAGATTTAAATATTTCACGTGAAACGTTAAATAAATTACTTTCTTTAAATGCAATATGGACAACAAAAGAGTATCAATTAGCAGCCAATATAATTGATGTTCCAACTGAAAACCTTATAGATATTTTACCTCATGAAGATTTAGATAAAATATCTTTCAGAGCCAAAGAAAATAACGAAGAAATTAATAATAGAGTTCAGCAATTAAATGAAATATTTGAAAATTTAACTTATCAAATAAAAATTGGGAGTAACTAATATGGATGAAAAATATAAAGATACCATTGTTAGAATAAAGCCCATTGCTGAAACATATATTATGAAACATAATATACAATATCCTATTAAAAATTCAACAGAGCTCTTATCAGACATGGGCTATTACATAATTAAAGCAGAAGCACCTAAGAATTTATCAGGATTCTATATGAAAAAAGATAGATTTCCTTTTATTTTTGTTAATACGAACCATAGTTTAGGAAGACAAAATTTCTCATTGTGGCATGAAGTTTATCACGACTTTATGGATCATCAAAATGGTATTAGCGATTTTGGCTCAAATAAACTAGAAGAAAGAGAAGCTGAAATTTTTGCAGGTATAATATTATTACCAGATCAAGAGCTTAAAAAATGGACTAAGCTTTATGACATCAAGAAACCACATATTATTGCTCAAATGAGCGTTTACTATCAAATGAGTTTTAATGCAGTTGTCATTAGGGGAATGCAACTAGGAGAAATTGATTTCGATACATTTAAACAATTGAAAGAGTTATCTATAATAGAAAATCAACAACAACTTCAATCCGTCTATGAAGAAACCAATCTCACAACCTCAGTGCTTAAACCGACACATGATATAAAGATTTCACCCAATATCATGTCTATACTACAAAATAATTACGAAAACAACTTAATATCAAGTGATAAAATCAATGAAATTATCAAGAAAATCGAGGTGTTAAATGATGCATGATAATATAATGATACCTCCAATTGTAGATACGGATATATGGGTCTATTTAGTATTGTCAGATTACCAAAAACGTATAATAGACTATTATGGTTATTTACAATTCTCAGATGTAGTAGAAAAGGAAATTATGGCATGGAAGAAACACACAAAGGAATTTTCAAAAATAGCGAATCTCTTTCAAGAATTAAAAGAGAAAAACTATGTCAGAATCATTCGATTTGATGATTTCGATGCACTATCACAAGCAACAATTAACCACACATTAAGCGAGTATAATCTGAAATCAGTCGATATTCTAGAGAAAAACAAGGGTGAATTTACAAGTTTACTGTACGCATTGTATAAAGACATCCAGCGATTTAAAACTAATGACCGTAAGTTTAAAGAAGAAATCCAAGAAAGCTTGGACGAAGACTTTGTAATCGTTAATTGGAACGATATTTTAGACAAATACAGCAAAAGCTTCAAAGAAAAACTCGAAACACAAAGACAAGTTGATGCAAAACAAAAAAAAATGAATAAACAAAACGAAGAACACAAACAAAAACAACAAGACCCAAGATGGGAGAAGTTGAGAAGGTTTGTAAAATAAAAGGAGAAATGATAAATGGCAGAAGGATCTCTTGATTTTAAAAAGTTGATTGAAGATATTAAAAGAGAAGATGATAGTACAGAAACAGAAGTGATTGAAGAACTCGAAATTACAAAAGAAGACTTTGATAATTGTTTAAAGAAAAACGTAGACGTAAATAGTGAGATGTATAATACAATCAAGGAGAAATTAGGATTTATAACTAGTGAATTAGAAAAATATATAATAAAAAATAAAGAGTCAAATGCTTGGTATATTCAAGATATTTCCGAAAACAACAAGCCACATAAAATTGAGCTATTGAATAAATATTTATATGAGAATATAAGTAAGGAAAATATAAAAAATTATCGTTTTGAGAAGAATAAAATTAAATATAAAAGTGCCTTGGAATATAAAATGAATTTACTAAAAAATTTAAGAGTGCTAACTAGGAAACCAGTTATTACGTTTAATGGCAAAACAAGTTCAGGGAAGTCAACATTAATTAATACTATCATTGCTGACGACTTATTACCTTATTCAAAGAAACCAGAGACTAGTGCACTAATTAAAATATTACATAGTGAGAATAAGCCAAAATTTTTAAATGAAAATGATGTAGCAGTTTTTCAAAAGAAGTTTAATCCAAATAAACCTAATTTACAAGAAGCAATTATTGATCCGATGTTGTTACATGATGAAGGCTATTTCAAAGAAAATTGTATTGAAGTTGGTAATAAAGATTTAATTTCTAGCTATGGTTCTAATGATGGCGATAAATACGAAAATGAAAAAAATATTTTTACAACTATCGTAGTGTATCATAATGCATCAATTTTAAAACTTGCTGAATTATGGGATATACCTGGTTCTCATTCATCTAGTGATAAAAACACGAAAGATTCAATAATAGCAGAAACAGTGCGTCAAGACGCGGATATTCGCTTATATTTATCATATTCAGGTTCATTTTTATCTGATGAACAAAAAGAAATAATGAATGAAGTCGAGAACTTAAATGTAAGAATTCATGATAATCCATTGTCCAATTTATTTATTATTGCTACTAAAGCAGGAAGTATTGATCCGGGTGAAGATTTTAATATAGTGATTAATAATCGTATTGATGAATTATGGAGATATTCTGGAGAACAGTTTATTAATGAAATTAGTAAAAATATTAATGATGAATTTACAAAAGAAAAAATAATTAACAGAGTATTTAAATTTGAAAGAGATGGTCAGAGAATAAATAGAAACTTAAAAAAAGAGCTGATGAATTCGCTAGAACAATTGGTTGATAAAAGATATGAAAAAATTGAGAAAGAACTCACTTCATTTAATGCTTCAATTAAAACATATGTCGGAAAAATTAATGATAGCTTGTCTAATGAACAGAGTCTTGAAGAAAATGCAAGAAAAGAATATGAAGAGTTTATAGATAATAAAGGTCCAGCAATAAAAGAATATCAAAAACTTCTTGATTCAATAAGTACTATTGCTCAAAAACTACAGATAAAAACAAAAGAAGAAATACAATCAGCATACCAATCAGAAGTTAATGAAAAATTTATACTTTCAGAAATTGACAGAAAAGATTTAAAAGACAAAAAAAAGGAAAAGTCTGAATTTATATCAGCTTATATAAATGACGTTCAAATTAAATTAGAAAATGTTATAAAGAAAAATTTGGAAACTTTTTCTAAAGAGACTAATGAAAAAATTAACGAAATTGATACTGTAAAATTAAATTATAGAGGCGATTTTGATTATAAGTCAAATGCAGTCGTTGGTTTAGCATCTCTTGCATCAGTGGGGGCTTTTAGTTGGTATTTTAGTACATTAGGAAATTTGGGTGGATATATTTTTGTTACTAGATCTTTAGGACAATTAGCTAGTGTTGGTATTAAACTTGGAGGCACTGCTAATATTTTGCGAGGTGTTTCTGTATTAGGAGGTCCATTGACGATAGCTGCAAATTTAGCAATATTCGGTGGCCAATTAGGAGTAACTATTTATAAAAAAGGTAAATGGAAGCAATTATTAGCAAATAAAGTTATAAAAACTCTGAAAAAGCCTAATAAAGAGACAAAACTTAATTTATTAAATTATTACGTTAAAAAAAGTGATGATATTTGGGCGGACACAAAAAATAGTCTTGACATTCAAGCTTTCATTTATCAATTAGACAAAGAGGAAGATGACTTAAGAAAAGTATGGGAAAAATACAAAAAATCTATTAGCATAAATATAGAATTAAATGAAGAAATTGAATTGTTAAATAGTCTTGAATTCAATAAAGAATTTAAAATACTAAATTAAAGTGAGGTTAAGACAATGGATATACACTATGAGAAAATTATAAAAGAGGCCTTAGAGAAATCCAAAGTAATAACGGAACAATTCAGAAATTTACAAAGCCAAGGTAAAAGCGTGAAGAGTTACGTTGAAGGATATATAACAACTTTTAATGAACAATTAAACGAAATGAATCTATCAAATAATGTATTGCTTAAAAAAATAAATCAATTTATAGAAGAAGCTAATAATTCAGAGGATAATCGTTTATCCGAACTAATAGAAACTTTTATTAGTTCTTCTCAGAATTTAAAAGTGTATAAAGAATACTTGGATAGTGAAAATGAAAAAAATTTAGATAAGATAGTAGATAACATTACTGATTTCATACTTAAAAATGAAATTGTAGATAATTTGAGTAAAAAAATTGGAAATGATGCTTTCATTAAAACTATTTCAATGGCTGTTACTCAAGCAGTACGTGTAAGTAAAGCTAAATATCAATTAACAGTTGGTAGAATTGATACAACGAAGTATAAACTAAGATTAAAAGAATTATATAATAATTATATAGTACAAATTGGGCAGTTCATAAAAGAGGATATTCGTGTCCAAGAATATATACCAGAAGTGTTAGATTTTCTTCAAGGAAACAAATATAGAGCTATCTTAAATACAACTTTCAAAATTGTAGATAGAATTGCTGAGAGAGCTGAAAAAGTAAAATCTACTAAAAAAGCAACTGAAAAACAAAAACAAAAACAAAATAGTGAATATTCTGAATTGGAGATACAAGAAAATGAAGAATATAACAACAATTAAACCTGAATTTTGGTTGAATGGAAAAAGGATTCATAGTATGAATGAATTACTATTTATATTTCAAGAATTTAATAAAATTGAGACTAATGATAAGAAAGAAAAAAGTGACCTCTTTCAATCTTTTTTAGATTTTTCAGTGCAAACTTTTTTATGGAATGAAGATTGCTTTAATATATTTAAGAATCCTGTTGAAGAATTTAATTATTGGATTGAATTTAAACAATTAGATAAATTAACACCAGCATTGGCCTCGTCATTCCTAGATGATATTTTTAGGGGAAGATGTGATAATTATGATAGATAGTCAATTGAACAAAATTACTAATTACATTAAATCTAATGTATCATTTATCTTTTTAGAAGGTTACGAACTATATGTACCTTCTTTAATTCAAAAAATAAATACTCCTACGAGATTTTTTAACGACATATTTTATGTGGGGAAAGACAAAAATCTATCAACCGACATGGATGAGATCTTATCTTCTGATTTAAATGATATAAGATATTTAGCAAATGAATTTATTAAAAAAACTGAAGATAAGAATATATTGATTGTAGCTCAAGGTTTTGACTATTTATTTAATGAGCAAAATTATCAACTTAAGGAATTTATTTCGTTACTATATCAAATTGCAACTGAGAATATAAATACTTCTAAATTTGAAAATCAGGGTAGACGTTTTACAATAATATTTACTGGATCTAATTATAAAATACCTAGTGAAATAAAAGATTATTCCATTAGGTTTCAAAAAAGTTTTCCAGATTTAAATGAGATTAATTGTCTGATAGAGCAATTCAAGGAAATTCATTTACCTACAAAAGAGCTTGCAAAACAGCTACAAAATAATAATCTGAGTGAAAAACTCCAAGGTTTAAATGATAAGCAGATTGTTCAAACTTTATCTTTATTATATAGACGTTTCGGCCCCATGCTTTTTAGTAATAAAGTTCGTAATTTAAATAATAATATAAATGACAAATTAGAAGAAGAATTAAAGGATATAAAAAAGCAACAAATTGAAAAAACAGACACTCTTTCAATATTAAACACTGATATAGACTTGAAGAAAAATGTTAAAGGTTTAAAAAATCTAAAAAGATATATAGAGATGCAAAAGAGTGCATTTAAAAATATACCTAAATTAGAGAATAGTAATATAAGTTTACCAAAAGGTATACTGTTATTAGGGAAACCTGGTAACGGTAAAAGTTTATCAGCAAAAGCAATTGCAAATACATTAGATTTACCTTTAATTGCTTTTGATATTAGTAAAATTCTAGGACAGTATGTTGGTCAAAGTGAGTCAAAAATGCAAGAAGTACTTGAAACAGTCCAGTCTATGAGTCCATGTGTTTTATGGATAGATGAAATAGAGAAAGCTTTGTCTGGCGCAAATAATAAAGATAATGATGTTATGAGAAAAGTAATTGGGATTTTCTTAACATGGATGAGTGACAAAAATAAAGGCGTATTTGTAGTAGCTACAGCAAATAACGTTAAAAATCAATTGCCTCCTGAATTAACGCGTAAAGGTAGGTTTGATAAAATTTTCTATATTGATAATCCGAATTTTCAAGCTAAAAAAGCTATCTTTGAATTACATTTAACTAATAGACTTCCTTTAAACTTATCGGATTATAGAGAATGGGAAATTAAGATTTTTAATGTTTTGAAACAAAAACAATTTTCAGGTGCTGAAATAGAATACTGTTGTAATGAAGGTGTCAAAAAAGCAATATTAGAAATAAATACTATTAATGATGATCAAAAAAATTTGCTGAAAGAAAAGGCTTTACAGTCTATATATAATGAAATGAAAAAAATAATTGTAAGTATTGATCAAGATAGTAGTTCATATGCTGATTTGCGTAGGAAAGTAGAAAATAAATTTGAAGACGAAATCTTTGAATTAACGAAAATTTACAAGGATAACTTTGAAAGGTTATCTATAATAGAACAAACTTTTGCTAAAAATCTTGAACGAAGTATTTCGAACAATGTACAAAATGAAATTTCTAACTTTCAAAATGAAAAAGAAAATAGAACACTTTTTGAAAGCGCTGATTAACGGCACTATATTAAAAAATGCTGAAACATTAGATTTTGTTTCAGCATTTTTTATATCTTGATATGTCAACAATAAACTGGACAATTTTTATGTGGTACTTAGTTTACAATTTACTGGTAGTTAATAGTTCAATGAACCATGAATTTTATGATGATTAAACCAATTGAGATAATCAGATAGTTATAGATTATGTTCATTTAATGTTCTGAAACGATTCGGTCAAATTTTCTTTATAAGATGGCTGAAAAAACCGCATCATTTATGATATGCTTCACAAAAACATAACAGCAATTCTCATAAACCTCATACGTTCTGATACGGTCAAAATCCCTTTACAAAGGGGCTAAAAAAAGTAAGTTACGAATGTCGAATTATCTTTGTATGTCAGCTTATTTATAATACTTTTCAACTTATGATGGCTAAAGTGAAATGAAAAATTAATAATCACTTAATTGGATACTTATTGTTATTAAATATTTTTTCTATCAGCATTTTTTAAACTAATACTATTCGCAATTGGTTGTATCCTTTCACTTATCCTTTCGTGAATAAAATCCTCTTCAAATCCTAATTCTTGTAATAAATAAAATTCTAATATGTTACGCAACATGTGGAAAGCATTACTTAAATCTTCACCTTTAAGAACTTTATCCTTTTGTTTTGGATTATAGTGGGTGTAATAATTTCTAGTATTAGCAATTAAGCTTGGGAACTTTTGTAATTCAAAATCTCCAATAAAAAAATAAAATTCATAGTTAGCTAGTAATAAATCGGCAATACGACTTCTCAATGTAATGAATTTTCTACAACCATCCAATAAAAACTTCCTATCTTTTTCACGAAAAGATTCAGGTCTTAATTTTAATAATTTTTCAACTCTTTTTTTATAATCTTTAAGAGAAAAAGCTATTCTTCGAGAATGATAGGTCTCTAATGCTTGTACCATGTTCAAAAAGTGTCGACTAATCGATAAATTCTGGTTATATAAACTATCGATATAAAGTTCAATTATAGGTTCCATTATAGTTGATACTTCTTGCCAATGGGAGAAATTCCCCTTCTTAAGCTCACTTAGGCTAAAAAGATAGTCATGTTTTGTTAAATGATTATCACTATTTTCATTATGCACAGTATGTTTATAACTATGAATAACTTTCAGTGGTTGGATATACTTCTTACCATTTTCAAATTCATAGTAAAATTTGGGAGTTGTCACAATCATCTCCCCATAACTTAAAGGAATACCTATAGCTATCTCTATAAGTCGTCTCATCTGATTGGATACATTCATAAACCATTCAATCGTTTTAGTTGTTTGAACTTCGATTATAAGATGAGGAATTTGCTTTAAAACTATTTCCTCCTTCATTAGTTCAAATGGGTTACTAAAATTCAAATAATAGAATACACTATAATTTTTATTAGAATATATTTCAATAGGTTCTACGATATTTAAATCTATTAAAGAAGTAGCATTAGTTTCTAATTCAGGGCTTACATAATTTGAAGTATCCCCCCATTGAATAATATTTGGGATACTTACAGTCATTTTAGAAAATTTAATATCTTCTTCATTATTAAAGTTCACACCATTAAACATAAAATCAGCTCTATATCCGTATACTTCTTCTGTTCCTATTCTACTAGTAGTACTTATTCTTGAACAATTGACAATTGTCATTTTGGCACCATTAATTGTAGAACCAGTAATAAAAGGTATTTCAAGAGGTAATTCTAAATAACTCATCATTGGCCCCTTATTAGGTATACGAATATATAATATAACGCCACCTTCTTCTTCATTTAAATATAAATCCCCTTTTAATTTTTTTCCTTTATTATTAATCCTCCAAAAACCTGTAGCTGAAAAAACAACTTTCATTTACATACCTCCAAATGCTTAATAATTAATAAAAATTGGATATACTATTTATTAATTTTACCCTTTGATTTTGCAATATCCTAGAGTTTCAAAACTCAATATCTTGAATTTTTTTATTTATTGCTTTTTTAAATTGATTTTTTTGATTTTTTTCAATTTGTTCCAACTCCAATTTCCTTTCCTCTATTTTTTTATACTCTTCATTCGCATCATCAACACACATAACTAAAGTGTCTCTATGATATTTTTTCACTTCATCAATTGTAGTCCCATCCAATATTATTCTATTTCCAACAACTTTTGCCTTTCCAAATCTATGCATTGTAGAATAAACTCTAGGGTTATTCCATTTGTGTATAAAAATTTCACACCACTCTTGATTCGGGATTTGATTTAATAGAAATGGAATACTATATAATGCTGATCCTCTTGTACCATCTAATTTCGGAAGCGTTACTTCTTCTTGCTTTATTCCTAAAATTTTAATATCACTCCTAATTATATTTGATATACTCGTATTATCTAAACGATCATAAACGCTTTTACTTTTTGATTTGGGTTTCTTATCATGTCCTATAATTGTTGTCAATAAGTCATCAAGTTGATTATTATATTCAATGGATTGTTCATCATGATATAATTCTGTCCAGAGCTTACTTTTTAGAAAATTGGGTATATTTTTTTATCTTTTTCATTTAAAATTATAGGAAGAAATCTATCTTTATCTTCGTTTCTTAAAACTTCATCAGACATTAATCTTGCTTCATACCCGCTTCCACCACGCCTTTTATCTGCATTCACTTTATAGCGCTCACTACAAATAATTAGTACAAAATCAGATTGCTGAATTCCACGCTCCATAAAAAGAGGTACTTCCTGTCCTTTGTTTATATCCCATTTATCAAAACTTACTTCGAATTCTTTGTAATCTTCTAACATCTCCGCTAGCTTAATAACTTTTTCATCTTCAATTTCATCCCAGGCGTATGAAATAAATATTTTTTTCATTAATAAATCAACTCCCTATGTAATCTGCATCATTACAATAATAACTCATTTTTCACTTTTATTGTAATCCTCTAATCTGATAAAACGATGTGCTATGCAATGGATATATCTTTGCGATATTACTATTAAGCAATAGTTTGTAAACTTTTCACTAAATTACACGTTCATTATTAAGTATATTTTCTAGCACCTTTATATAACTAGAGAATTACTCGATTAATTGAATAGTTATACTTACAATAATAAACGCTTTATAGAACTAGCGTTCTTATATTATACCACAAAGGAACTTATGTTCCCTTAAATACCTGAGTGTATTAAAGTATAATTATTAAAAAATTGGAAATGAGTGATTTGATGAACCATGATTGGGGCCGTGAATTACAATCAATTATTGAGGATATCGATTCAAAAAATGTAAAAGAAGTAATGAACTACGCAAATCAATCCTATGAAGAATTAAACAGGAATAGTAACACTCGTAACAAGGAGAATTACCCATTGATTCTTAATGATATAATTAAACTTGAAGTAGAACGTATTTATTACACCAATCATAAAGATGACGAAAATAAACCCAAAAAATGGGAAGATCATGATTTATTTGTTCCAACTAAAACTAACTTTTCAGCAAATTTCAAAAAATTTTGTCTTGCACTTGGTATTGATTCTGAAAACTTTAAAATTGGAAAGTCTTATGCATTTAAATCTGAAAGTGAATCCGTTTTACATGATATATTACTAAATAACCCTGAATATATTCATTTTTTAAAAAATGGTGTTAATAAAAAAGACTTAAAATATATAAACAAAATTAATGAAAATCTTTATTACTTCATAAAAAATGAAATTACAGACCCTATTGATTATGAAACTGCTATGACAAATTATTATTTATATTTCTTAGTCAATTCAAATATCGAAGTGGGTATCAAATCTAAAGTTATAGACATAATAACTGCACCAAATGTTAATAATGCTCAAAAAATAGATGTAATGAATTACTACATGGACGAATTAGCTGAACTTAACGACGAAGTTAATTCAAGGTTGGCTACATCTCAAACTTACAGCTATAGCGACTATCTAGAACAAGAGAGTCTTTTTCACATTAACTTAAATCTTGCGAAGTACTTAACCAACAAAGAAACCCAAGCATCTGCACCTAAAGATCTAGTAATTAGATTATTAAGTTATAGCGAGTTAGTAGATCCCCCAGAGTACACCAAAGAAAACCGTAACAAACTTATTGCTGAATTAAAAAAAGCTTTAAACTATCATTTTAAGAAGGATGATAAAGATGAAAATAGTCAATCTGACTATTTTTTTATAACAACAAAATAGTCACTACTATATAAAGACGTATCGATATAAATCGGTACTCTTTTTTTTGTCAATATTTTCCTCCGGAATTTTTGTATGGAATTTCTAAGGCTATTTTACAGACTTACTACTCACGCTATTACCTATATAGTTGTAAATGTATTCGGCCGATACAAAAATTAAAACATTCGGAGGTAAATTAGTATGAAGTACAAAGGTGAAGATTTTAACGAATTTAAAATAGGACCAAATCCAATGCGTCACAAAAGTAACTGGAAAGGAGGTGGGTTCTAATGAACCTTTCAAACTTACCTTTCAAACTTGGGAATGCGATTTTGACAATGGTCGGTTGGTTTTTAATTATGCCTGCCAAGAAAAACGAAGATGAGGATAAAAAAGTTTTCATCTCAAGCCCTATTGTTATAACAGCAAGATTCATAGATCCAGAGACTAAAGTTGAAAAAATTATTTTATCAGATTTTAATAATACCGAACTAATTGAAGAGGCTGACATTCTGTCATCACAAAAGCTTCCAAGCATTATCAAATTTGGATTCAATATAAATGAAAAATATGTCAGAGATTTAGGGTTTATACTTCAACAAATGCGAGCTAAAACTCCTGTATCACCAATGTATCAAGGTGTTGGTGTAATTAACATTGAAAACTACCCTATCATATCGTTGGATGAACCTTATGTATCTAAAAAGATACAGCGTTCCTTAAATGAAGAAATCCTATGCGATATACAATACGATCTACAACCTAAAGGCACTTTTGAAGGCTGGTGGCAAATGTATCTTGATGAAGTAAAAGGGAACTTGTTGCTAGAGCTTGCCGTGGTATTTGGTGTTTCTTCTTTAGTGTCTGCGTACTTAAAAGCAAAACATGAGGTTGAATTTGCAGGCACTATTTTCTCGTTTGTAGGTAATTCTAGTAGCGGTAAAAGTACTAGTGGTGCACTTTCAGCTAGTGTGGCGGGTAACGTAAACAATGGCTCAAATACATTAATGAAATCACTTAACGGAACACGTAATGGAATAGAAAGTTACCTAAATGATAATCACGGTGTCCCTATTGTATTAGATGAGTTGTCCTCTTCCTCATTTCAAGATTCTACCGGACTTCTGTACAGTATTGCAGAAGGATTAGGACGACAACGTTCAGATATAAACGGCAAGGCTAAAGGTGTCCGACATTGGGGAACTAGCATTATAGTAACAGGCGAACATAGTATTTTTAAAGACTCAGCAAAAAATGATGGGCTACGGGTTAGAACCATCGAAATTAACGAACATTTCACTAAAAGCGCTAAAAATGCTGATGCCATTAAAAAGGCAACATCAGCTAATTACGGTCATGTGATGCCATTAGTCGCCGAGTACCTACTTAATCGTGAAGCAGAAGTCATTCAATGGTTCCGAACTGAGCATCAATGGTTCAAAACGCAACTAGAAAATGAAACGAGCAATACAGGTATCCGCATGTTCAAGCGCTACGCCACCATTACGACTTCAGCACGAATATTAGAACGTGTAATCGCGACACCTATCGGTTTGGATGCAGTTAGAGATTACCTCATTAACTATCATTTAGATTCTGTTAGTGAACGAGATCTGTCTTCCAAAGCTCTCGAAACTATAGTTCAGTTTGTGGCACAGAACAGAGGCAAATTTTCTGAAGATAGTAAGCTATCAACTATAGTGGAGAATTATGGACTTATTCAATTAAAGGAAAATTGTGTTCAAGTCAAAATGCTTAAAGATGTTTTTAAACAAATGCTGGAAGAAAATCAATACCAAGATGTCAATAATGTTATCAATGCTTTGCGAGATAAAGGCCATATTCAATCTGACCCTAATCGAAAAACAACTAAACGTAGTATCAAAGATGCTCAAGGAAAATCAAAGACCATTGTGTTCTACCATCTTAAATTGGATAAAGAACTTGCACCTATTCTCGGCTTAAGCCCTGATACAGAAGCTTTTACACCACCGAAATTTGATAATAATACAAATCCAGATTTGCTTAATAATTTTATTAAACAAGCGAAAGAAAAAGAAGCAAGTGACGATTTAAAACTATAAATTTGAATATTATACCGCTACAACGCATAGAGCGTTGTAGCTCATTAAATTAATCGGAGGTATAAAAATGAAAACAAACGTCAACTTATTAGATTATACAATTGATTCGGTAGAAGTCGATGATCATCAAAAACCTATTATCGTTAATTATATCGACAGATACTACCATATACAACAATATGTATTAACTGAAACGGAACAAAAGCTACTAAAATTTTATCACTTGTACCCTGAATTCATGAATGAAAAAGAGATAACTGAACATTTTGTCCCAAGTAAACGGCAAGAACGAATAACAATGCAACATGTTATCAATTCTATATAATTTGATATTTGGAGGTTGAATCATATGGACGAATTAATCACATTACTTGCTGATTTAGTGATTGAAGAAATTAATCACGCTGATGACTAATAATAACGCCCAACACCAGCCAGGTGTTGGGCTTATCTATAAATTCGTTCATAAATATATATTATCACTTTGGAAGGAGGAAATAAGATGAAACAAGCCATTGGTTACTTACGTCAAAGTACACTCAAACAACAATCTCTAGCAGCACAGAAACAGACCATCAAAGCACTAGCCGAAAAACACAGTATTCAACACATTACCTTTTATAGCGATAAGCAATCAGGACGCACTGATAAGCGGAACGGTTACCAACAAATTACTGAACTGATTCAACAAGGACAATGTGATGTATTATGTTGTTACAGATTAAACCGACTTCATCGCAATCTTAAAAATGCATTAAAACTCATGAAATTGTGTCAAAAATACCATGTCCATATCTTAAGCGTTCATGATGGCTATTTTGATATGGATAAAGCATTCGATCGGCTCAAACTCAATATTTTCATCAGCTTGGCCGAACTAGCATCTGATAATATAGGCGAACAAGTCAAAAATGGAATCAAAGAAAAAGCGAAACAAGGTAAAATGATTACAACACATGCACCCTTTGGGTATCACTATCATAATGGTACTTTCACGATAGACACAGTAAAAGCACCAACAGTAAAAGCTGTGTTCACATACTACCTTCAGGGCTATGGTTATAAAAAAATTGCACAATACTTAGAAGCTGATGATAAATTCATTAATCGTAAGCCCTATCAAGTGCGTAATATTATCCTTAACCCTAATTACTGTGGTCGTGTTATCAATCAATACGGACAATATGACAACATGTTCCCTTCTATTGTTTCGACTAATATATATGAACAAGCTCAAGCGATACGTTCACAAAAGCAACTCAAACGGACACCATCAGCTAATCAACTCAAACAAAAAGTCAAATGTCCATATTGTGGATCAACCCTGACTAATATGACGATTAGAAAAAAGCACCATACGTTACGTTATTATGTCTGTCCTCAAAATATGAATGCATCACGTTTTGTCTGTGCATTCAAAGGAATCAATGCGCAAGTATTAGAAACAAGTGTCTTAGCGACTTGTCAGGACTTCTTTCAGAACCAACAGCTCTATTCAAAAATCAACCATACAATTCAACAACGACTCAAAAGACAAAGGGACATAGAAGCTAAACATACACTCACGCAAGAACAACTGATAGATAAACTTGCCAAAGGTATGATTGATGCTGACACATTTAGAAAGCAGTCTCAATTACTAATTCAAAAGAATAAGATTACTACTCATCCAATAAATAAAATTCAAATACAAGCATTACTAGAAAAAGTATTACAAAAAAGTTTCACGTTAAACATGTTATATCCTTATATCGATGAAATTCAGATTAATAAAAATAAAGTTTTAGTTGGCATCTACTTCAAAGGTGAGCCACTTAATATTGTGAATCAAAGAATTCAATCAACAATTGCATAAACAAGAAAGGATGAAGCAAACATGCAACAACTCAAACAAAAACGTGTCGGTATCTATGTTCGTGTATCAACAGAAATGCAAAGTGCAGAGGGGTATAGTATCGACGGACAAATCAATCAAATCAAAGAATATTGTAACTTCCATCATTTTGAAGTCACAGATATTTACGCTGATCGTGGTATTTCAGGAAAGTCTATGAACCGTCCTGAGCTCCAACGTATGTTGAAGGATGCGAATGAAGGTCATATCGATTGTGTCATGGTGTACAAAACAAACCGATTGGCACGTAATACATCAGACTTACTCAAAATTGTCGAAGATTTGCATAAACAAAATGTTGAATTTTTCAGTTTGTCTGAACGTATGGAAGTTAATACTTCTTCTGGTAAACTCATGTTACAAATACTCGCAAGCTTCTCTGAATTCGAACGCAATAACATTGTAGAAAATGTCTTCATGGGTCAAACCCGACGTGCTCAAGAAGGCTATTATCAAGGGAATTTACCACTAGGATATGATAAAATACCGAATAGTAAGCATGAAATCATGATAAACCAACATGAAGCGAATATCGTCAAATATATCTTTGAATCATATGCTAAAGGCCACGGATATCGTAAAATGGCTAATGCACTTAATCATAAAGGTTATGTAACAAAGAAAGGTAATGCATTCAGTACATCAGCTATAGCTTATATCCTTTCCAATCCCTTCTACATTGGTAAAATTCAATTTGCGAAGTATAAAGATTGGAATGAAAAGCGACGTAAAGGCCTTAATGATAATCCTGTAGTAGCTGACGGGAAGCATTCACCTATCATTAGTCAAGAACTATGGGATAAAGTACATTCACGTATGAAACAAGTTAGTCAAAAACCTCAAGTTCATGGAAAAGGAACCAATCTATTAACAGGTATTATTCACTGCCCAGAATGTGGTGCACCAATGGCAGCTAGTAACACAACGAACACATTGAAAGATGGTACCAAGAAGCGAATACGCTATTATTCTTGTAGTAACTTCCGAAACAAAGGTTCAAAGGTATGTTCTGCGAATAGTGTTAGAGCTGATGTGATTGAGAAATACGTCATGGATCAAATACTTGAAATTGTCAAAAGCGATAAAGTTCTCAAACAAGTTGTCGAACGTGTTAATCAAGATAATCAAGTCGATGTAGCTGGACTCAATCATGATATTGCCTATAAGCAACAACAATTTGATGAAATAAACACTAAACTAAAAAATCTAATTCAAACCATCGAAGACAATCCAGACTTAACATCTGCACTCAAACCAACCATTCATCAATATGAAACACAACTCAATGACATTACAAATCAAATGAATCAACTCAAGCAACAACAAAATCAGGAGAAACCATCTTATGATTCGAAACAAATCGCTGCCCTATTACAGCGAATATTTCAAAACATAGAATCCATGAATAAATCACAACTCAAGGTATTATACCTTACGGTCATTGATCGTATCGATATTCGTAAAGATGGGAATCATAAAAAGCAATTCTATGTCATACTCAAGCTCAATAACGAGATTATTAAACAACTTTTCAATAATACCAATCTAGACGAAGTGCTTCTCAGCACTTCGTCTTTGTTTTTGCCTCAAACACTCTACTTTCAAATCTAATATAGAAATATTGTCCTTTCGTCATTCAATAACACCCATCTAACGAATCTTTTCAACATACTAACAAGTCACAACTCAATTTGAAGCTTATATTGTATGACGAAAGAACATCCCAAAATAAAATATGAACGGGATAGTAACGGGATTGGCTAACTTCATATAGGAGAATGATTACGCAAGCGTAATCCCAAAATCCCGTTATTATTTATAAATAATATATAAAGAAAAAAGTAAATCATAACCACACCTACAAATCCAAATGATATATAAATATATATCTATATTTCCCGAGAAATGAGCGGGATAACGGGATTTCCTTGTCATATCAACAATTGTGATGATTTTCGATTGGGATATTCTCTTATTCCCACCGGGATTCGTAATAAATGACAAATCAAATATATATTATCCCAATGATGTATATCAACTACATCACTATCACACTATCTAGGAGGCAATGATATGAAAATAACCACTCAAGAGCTCAAACAATATATAACTCGTCTATTCCAACTATCTAACAATGAAACATGGGAATGTGAAGCACTTGAAGAAGCAGCAGAAAATATACTTCCTACTCGCTTTGTAGAACATACTCCACTTGCGCATCTTACACTTGAAACTTATACCTACTATAACGATGAGCTACATGAGCTAAGTATCTATCCATTTCTAATGTACGCCAATAACCAACTCATCAGTATTGGTTATCTGTATCATTTTGATATGGACTTTCTATATCTCACAGATACTAAAAATACGATTATCGATGAACGTCATCTATTAAAAGAAGGAGGGAATGACCATGAATAATTGGATCAAAGTGGCACAAATATCTGTTACAGTCATTAACGAAATAATTGACATCATGAAAGAAAAGCAAAATGGAGGAAAATAGTATGAAAATCAATCAATACATCACAAGAGGGATTAGTGAACACCTATCTCTAGACCTTCAAATCTTACTTTGGAATATGGTAAAAGAACGGGACAATCAACCTCATACAGATTACCTACACATTTTTAGACTACAAGAAGATGAGAATATACTCTCAATCACACATGAACAAGAACAACCTGCATACAAATTGGAATATCACTATACAAACTATGAAAAAAATCAAAACGTATTACCTAAGAAAGTCTACGTCATTCGTGAAGATGATGTAGACACTTTTTATTATGTGATGCTTTTACCAGAAGAATACTAAAGGAAGTGATTATATATATGAATACAATCAAAAATACGATATACACAGAAGCTATATTTAGCAAGGATGAAAATCACCGCTATTTACTCAAGAAAACATGGGATGAAAAGAAACCCGCTTGTACAGTGATAACGATGTACCCTCATTTAGATGGTGTATTATCACTCGATCTCACAACTGTTCTCATTCTCAACCAATTAGCGAATTCTGAACAGTATGGTGCTGTATATCTCGTTAATCTTTTCTCTAATATTAAAACACCTATGAGTATAAAGCATCTCAAAGATAAAGAACCATATGATGAACACACCGACATTCACTTGATGAAAGCGATAAGTGAAAGTGAAACAGTGATTTTAGCCTATGGTGCTTATGCGAAGCGGCCTGTTGTCGTCGAACGTGTTGAGCAAGTGATGGAAATGTTAAAACCTCATAAAAAGAAAGTAAAGAGACTCATAAATCCAGCAACGAATGAAATCATGCACCCACTCAACCCTAAAGCACGTCAAAAATGGACTTTGAAATAAATAAAGGAGGATTATCTATGAACCATGACACTATACAGTCAGACTGGCGAATAGTTGGTAACTTCTTAGCAAAGCATAATTATGTATCAATAGTAAAAGGGCTAGTATATCATTTCACAGCAATTGAAGATGAAGAAATATTGGATAAAATCTATGCTGATTTTATGAATGACGATTGTATTACAACGTTCCTTAATAATGATTTACAGACAATTATTAACCATTATCTATCAAAATGAAAACTATATTCTAATAAAATTAGAGCATCCTTCACTTTTACGGTGAGGGATGCTCTATTAATTTATTTTTTTAAAATATTACTTAATAACCTTTTCAACGACTCTTTTTGTTGCTTTTCCATCATCTAATAAACAGAATTTATTATAAAATGCTTTGTATCTCTCTTTATAATTAGTATTTACAACCTCAATATTTTTTATATTATATTAATAACTTCCAATGAATCAAATAAAAGCGGTCCCGGTAAATCTTTTTCCATATCTATATAGAAACCACGCAGTTCATCTTTATATTTATCTAAGTCATAAGTGTAGAATAAAATAGGTCTTTTCAGATTAGCATAATCAAAGAACACTGAAGAATAATCTGTGATTAATATATCGCTTACAATATAAAGATCATTTACATCATTATATTTAGAAAAATCAAACGCAAATCCTTCATATTCTGAAATATCTAATCTATCCGATATAAAGTAATACGATATATTCTTCAGTAACTTTATTTTTTCATTTATTGAATCATTAATATTTTATTAAAGTTATTGATGTTGTAGCAACCTAATTAATCATTAACTAATTTTTTCAAATTATATACATTTCTTTATCAAAAGCTTATAAGCAACTTATTTATAAATTTTCTAAATACATCATAATGAATATGGATAACATCTAAATTATCATCGTGGCTATTAGGCTATTTTCAATTAGTTAATACTTATATTTCAATATTAGAACATGATTGCTTCACTAAAGGAACAATATCTTCAACAAACTGTTTAGCCCATTGTTTTCACTTATCTGCATAGAAAGAACACCAAACCTTAATAACTCATGTCACTTTCATTAAAAAGTTGTAATCCATAATTAATATTTTTCATATAATTCCATTGTATGTTTCTACCTTTCTTCTAATCATCTGTTTTCGGGAATTTTATACATTAATTGACAAAATTACTAAACATAATTAGAAATAAAGTCAGCAAAAATTAGCTAAAGTTATATTATTCACGGATTTCAGTTTCGTTTGACACACGCTTAAATATAATATCTGTATCAACTGCTTTAAAGTGTTTTTCACCAGCTAGAATCTTAGCCCGTTCATGCGGACGCAGCTGTTCAAAATTTGTATCACCCTTAGTTTCAACAATGAAGTAAAGGTGCTGCTCATCATCTTCCTCATACAACAAAGCCCAGTCAGGATTATAAGGTCCAAGTGGTGTACGAATTTTAAACCAATCAGGTAACTTGATATAGAACTTAACATTATCATCCATTTCAGCTTTGCGAGCAAAATCTTTTTCCAAATTTGAATCAGTTACAACATAGTCATAAACAGTCTTATGTTTATTTTCATCCACTTTAACAGAGTTCCCTTGGTCACCAAGGTAGGCATTCAAAGTTTCAGTACTAAACAAGGTTTGTTCATATTCGTCATCTGTCCGAGTATATTCAATACCATTAACAATCAACTGATTCTTAATCGCATTGATAATCTTCGCAGCCTGGTTCATATAGGACAATGGATTATTTTTAAAGCTATCCAGATTATTTACCGATTGTAAAATTGCAACAATTGTCTTACGAGTCAGGCTTGTTTCATTCTGCAAGAAAGTAATTATATCTGGTAACTTGTATGCACCGTTCGTTGTTACACGAACACTGCTTTCACTAAATTCATCCGCCTTCACACCAGCCTGGCTCATTTCAACCATTCCTTTTTTGTAAAGATAATTACCTTTACGTGTTTGGATGGAATTAACCCCATCAAATGACTCGTTACCATGAGCAGCATATTCAATTAACTTATCTGAATCGAAATCAATTTTATAAACCGTCTTATATTTGATTTTGTTCCAAAGTTTCAAGAAGTCATCTGACAGAGCTTCTTTCACAATCTTAACTTCAACTTTATCCTTGGCATCCTTAATATCAATACTCTTAACTTTGGACTTAGCGATATCTAAGATTTGTGGTATAACATCAGCAAATTCTTCTGGTACTTCAATACTCTGATCAATAATAGCTTGTTTCAGCTTATCATTCGCTCGACCGGAAGTGCCAATAAAGCCTTCATCTTTGAAGTATTTAAATAATTGCTCAGATTTCTCTTTACCAAGAATTTCTAACTCTTCTGTTACTTCATCATATTTAATAACAATTGTTGCAAAACTATCTTTATTAAATACTCCAAAGATAATACCATCCTCTTCAAATTCTTTTTGTAGGCCTTCAGCAAAATCTTTGTAACTTTCATTCGCCATGACCGTCAGTGTATTAACTGCGAATCCTGGTACTCGTTCACCATCTTCATTAACAGCAATACGCAATCCACGTCCAATTTTCTGACGTTTTGTAATTGTGTCTTTTGTTTCAATCAGAGTTGCAATCTGGAAGACATTAGGACTATCCCAGCCTTCTTTCAAGGCTGAGTGAGAAAAAATAAAGCGAATCTTGTTAGCTCTCGCAGTATGACCTTTCTCTTCATCATAGAACGTTAACAAACCTTCCTTGTTCTTCATAATCATTTCATAAGTTGATTCATCAGCTTGAGTATCACCTTTAGTATTTTTCAGCTTACCTTTATTGTCAGCCGAGAAATAACCATCATGAACTTCAGAAACCGGAACATTAACATCATTTAATTCTTTGTACTTGGACAAATGGATCAAGCGTTCATACTCTTCTTCAAAAATACGCGCATAACGGCCAAGACTAGGAGTACCATCTTCATCATAAACACGATAATTTTCAACCTTATCTAAGAAGAACAAGCTCAACACCTTAATTCGTTGTCCAGCCTTTTTGAATTGCAATTCTTTATTTAAGTGTTCTTCAATTGTTTTAGAGATCTGAGCACGTTTAGTTGCTTCATCCTCTAAAGTAGCTGATTCAAGTGTTATCTTTTCTGGATTTCCTGAAAATATTACTGACTCAAAACCAGGTGTGGCATCAATATCCTGAATAAAACCAACCTCATCATAAACTTGAAGTTTGGTCTTAGTGAACATATCATCACCAACTTTGAAGTTCATAAGTGTTTTATCCGCACCACTACGTGTCTTCTTGTATACCTCAATTTTAGCACTAATACCATTTTTCCCAGTTTTCACTTCAATCAACTTCAAGTGTGCACGGTTACCATCTTCATCTATCTCAATGCCGGCAACTTCAATCTGCTTAACTAATTGATTGTCATAAGCTTCAACCGCACCAAGTTGATAAATTTTTGGATAAGTATTATCGCGGTGGGTCGCTGAATAACGAAATCCCGCAGATGGATTCAATCTTGATAGTGCGTCTTTCGATAAATCCGTGTTATCAACAGATTGTGGCTCATCTATAATTACAATAGGTCGTGTTTCAGCAATTAGATCAATTGGACGTGCACCAGAAAGTTGATCTTCTTCACGATTCATGATGTTTGTATCTTTATTAAAAGATTGAATGGTAGTAACCATAATATCAATAGTGTTGACCGAGGCAAATGAACGCACACGATCAAGTTTTCTGCTATCAAACGTGAACAAGTCATAAATCACACCATTGTATTGGCTCTTGAAGTAATTTTTTGTAATTCGGAAAGTTTTAAGTACACCTTCCTTAATCGCAATACTTGGTACAACAATAACAAACTTCATAAATCCATATAGCTTGTTTAATTCGAGAATCGTTTTCAAGTAGACAAATGTCTTACCAGTACCAGTTTCCATCTCGATATTGAACTGTGGGAAATTTTTATTATTCCCGAACAAATTATCACTAGGAACAATACCATTCAGTATTTGTGTCTTATTGACGTTCTTCAACATTTGTTCTTCATTTATAATTATGCGATTACCAATGCCAATTCCATCATTGGCAAATAAAGTTCCTTGCGGGTCATCATCTGTGATTGTAAAATTAGATTCTTTAATCGTTTGACCTTCAAACATACGTACCGCGCTATTAACGGCATCTGTTTGATAATCCAACGTATCGAATTGTATTTTCAATAATCTCTACCTCCTTTACTTTATATACTTAAAATATCGTGATATTGAATACCACTTGAGTTCAATTGTTCAATCGTATTTAACTTCTCGCTATCATTCACAAATTTTTCATCCTGTAAAACAACCACTGAGTTTTCTGCTTGTTCGTCTGCAATTTGCTTAATAATATATTCAGCAACCACACTAGTGATGTTTTCACCAAGAACTACAAACATAGCACCAAAGCCAATATCATAAACCACTGCATCTCCGACTTTTTTTCCATTAACTTGGTAAGTCAAATCCAGTCCTTGCTTCAGCAATATTTCATAAACGACATCAATTGGGTTAGAATCCTTTTCAAAGTTATTTGTAAGTAATTCAAATTGCTCATTTAAATCTTTAGGTTCAGGATTCCACTTCTTGATATTAGAATTAGAAAGTTCAAATACCTTAAATCCAGTATCTAATTTATCGACTAGAAGTGGATTTTCTTCCAAAATCTTATCACCAGCAAGACGAATACGTTCTTCTGCTATTTCTGAGATAGTCTTATATCCATCTTTAAATGCAACATCTTTTTCAGCAAGCAATTCCGGTAATTGGACCATGATAAATCGACGGCTTCCACCATCTTCAGCATTCATTCGCATTACAGCTTCTGCTGTAGTAGCTGAACCACTGAAGAAGTCTAAGACTATCGAATCTGGGTTAGAATATAATTCAACAATTTGTTGAATCAAAGATACTGGTTTAGGATATGAAAAGTATGCTTTATCATTAAAAAGGCGTTTCAAATATTGGCTTGCACTTTGAGAATGACCTACATCTTCGTATTTCCATATTGTCATAGGTACAATAGTTTGTTTCACCTCTGACAAGAAACGCTTAATTGAAGGAACAGCATCTCCGTTCGGACCAAACCAAATTCTATTGTCTGCAACAAATTCATCAAATCGTTCCTTAGAAAGTCTCCAGCTATAACCACTGGGTGGCATTGTCTTTCTACCAGAAGGAGTAACAATTTCATAAATATTCTTTTCTATAGCTGGACCAACAGACAAATCACTAGACTTCCATTCCCCACGTGGATCATTATCCGGATTTGAGTATCTATCATTTGCATCATCTGAGCGTTTCAATCCGTTTGACTCAACGATACTTGCATTTTTTGCATAAGCTAAAATATAATCATGGCTTTCGGAAAAATTTTTCTTCAAATTAACTGGTGAATAAGCCCTTTCCCAGATCACCTGGGCCAATAAATTCTTTTCCCCAAAAATCTCATCTGCAACTTTTTTTAAGTTAGCCTGTTCTGTATCACTAATAGAAATGAAAATTACACCATCTTCACTCAATAAATTTCTAGCTAATTTAAGACGTGGATATATCATATTTAACCAGTCAGTATGATATCGTCCATTTGTTTCTGCATTAACAGTATATTTATTGCCTTCACCATCAATTTGACCAGTTTGTTTTAAATAATTTTCAAGGGAATCTTCAAAATTATCCTTGTATACAAAGTCTTTACCGGTGTTGTATGGTGGATCCACATATATAAGTTTCACTTTACCGGAATATGATTTTTGAAGAAGCTTTAATACTTCCAAATTGTCCCCCTCAATATAAAGGTTATTAGTATTATCAAAATTTTTGGACTTATTTTGACTGGATTTTAATGTTGCCACTGTTGGTACCTGTGATAACTTAATTGCCTTTTTTTTTCCATTCCAACTGAAATTATATTTATCATTATTGATATCTAGATTTCCTGTTAATATTTCCTTCAACTTATCAAAATCTACCATTTCCGTTTCCGTAAAAACTTCGGGCAAAACATTTTGTAATGCTCTAATTGTCGAAAGTCTATCATCATCAGAAAACTGATTAACAGATTGTAGTTTATTACCTTCCATATTCGTTTCTCCTTACTTATTATTAAAATAAATTGTTGTATAAATCTTTAAAACTATCAACTGAATTCAACAGATTTATTTTCGTTGTATGATACCGCGTTTGACCTTTACTCATCTTTTTATTAAACCCACCCATGGTTAGCATTTGATTTTTATCACACGCAGCGACTATATATAATTTGACCTTCTTTTCCTTAACTAGTTCAATGGCATTGTCAGGTATTGAATTGCTTAATTCATTCAGTTGTAAAACCGGTCTAAAAAAGAAATCAGACATTTCTTCATATTTTTTACTTTCATTTGTATAAGTTCCCAAAACATCATATTTATCACAAAATTCAGATATGTTAGTTTTGTACGACCATGAATTTCGGACTTCACATCTCTTTTCAACTTTATTTTTGATGACCTTAATATCAAATTCTTCACCTGGTCTGTAGTCAAAATCAATTCGTTCTGAATCATAGATATGAATATTATTAGGTCTTTCATCGAAAACGTGTACTAAAAATTTTGCTGTCGCCAATTCTGCTAAGCACCCCTCAAATTGTTTGTTTTTCTTTTGTTCTGGGGTACGATATTCATCATATTGATTATTATTATTTGTGTATTTACTCTTTTCATCTGCTATTGCTTCTAATAATGCAATATCAAAATCAGAAGGAAGAAATTCATAATAATTTTTATTTAATTGTTCGTCATGAACTTTAACAAATTTCTCAGAAAGAAGGTCATTGTACAAATACTCTCTGTTCTTTAAGAACCATTCTCTTTTTCCATCAAACCATTTCTTCATATATTTATCCCCTCAAATTATCAAATTGACAATATATCGTTATAGTCCACTCCTCCAGTATTCAAAATTTCAATGGAGTTTAATTTTTCACTATCATTTTCAAAGCCGGTATCTTGTAGCACTATTGTCACATTTTCAAGTTCTTCATCCTGAATGAATTCAACAATTTTCTTAGCAACATCTATTATAATATTTTTACCTAAAACGATGAACAATGAACCAAACGCAACTTTGTAAATATTGGCATCACCTACGACAAATTTTGAAATTGGCAACGTCAGCTCTAATCCTTGTTTCAACATGATTTCGTAAACAACATCAATTGATTTTGAACCTTCCTCAAAGTTGTTAGCGAGTAATTCAAAATGCTCATTCAAGTCTTTTGGTTCGGCATTCCATTTCTTGATATTTGACTTAGAAAGTTCAAAGACTTTGAAGCCAATATCAAGTTTATCGGCTAATTCTGGATTTTCACCAATAATCTTGTCTCCAGCTCGACGGATACGTTCTTCTGCAATTTCAGGGATATTCCTAAAGTCATCTTTATATCCATCAGACTTTTTGTCTTCAATTATTTCAGGTAATTGAACCATAATAAATTGGCGGTTATTGTCGTCTTCTGAATTTTGCTTCATCACCGATTCTGCAGTCGTAGCTGAACCTGAAAAGAAATCAAGAATAATATCATTCTCAGTTGTTGTTGATTGAATAATCTGTTTTAACAAATCCACTGGCTTAGGATTATCAAAATAAGTTGTCTTCATTTCTAAATTAGAAACATCCGTTGAACCACTCTTACCATTATAGTACAGGGAAGGCACATTTTCATACATGTTCTCAGATAACAGATATTTTCTTCTTGGAATTGTTGTCTCGTCTTTTCCAAAAACAACCATATTATCCAGAATCATTTGTTTCAAAGTTGCACTCGGATATCTCCAACCTTTACCAGGAATTTTTGTAGGTTTCCCAGTCGTTGGATGAATAATTGGAACAAAATAGTCAGCAGGAGCCTGTTTATTATTGGGCCAGGTCATACTTACTTCCTGGTAAACATTACCTTGCTCATCAACCTTTGAATATGCTCGTTCTCCACCACTAAAACTATCCTGAGCATTAACCCACTTTCGATATTCATCATTAGCATCACTCAAGGTAAAGTCAGCACCTATTTTGTTTATTATTTGTTTCGCTTTGCGTAACATGCCTTCAGCATTTTTCTTCAAACGTTTAAACTCATTTTTTGAAGAAAATATCTCTAGTGATTTAGCTACAACAATGACATACTCATGCTGCATTGCAACACCTTTTGAATCGCCTTTAGGATTTCTCTTATCCCAAATAATTGTCCCAGCTAGGTTATTCTCACCAAATAGTTCTGAAACTAACTTTTCAAGATTAGATATCTCATGCTCGTCTATACTAATAAACATTACCCCATCATCAGTAAGCAAACTTCTACCTAGTTTTAATCGGGAATACATCATATTAAGCCAGTTTGTATGATACCGTCCACTTGTTTCAGCGTTAGTGGAAAACTTTGTCCCTTCCTCGTCAACTTGACCGGTGACCTCCAAATAATTCTTAATTGAATCAGAAAAACTGTCCTGATATACAAAATCACTACCCGTGTTGTATGGTGGATCCAAATATATTAGCTTCACTTTATTCGCATAAGACTTCTGCAAAATCTTCAGCACTTCAAGATTATCCCCTTCGATATAAAGGTTCTGTGTTTCATCCCAGTTCTTTGACTTTGCCTTATTTGACTTCAACGTTGCCACCGTCGGCTGTTGAGCCAGCTGCATCGCTTGTTTCTTGCCATTCCAAGTAAAACTGTAGCGTTCTGGTGCTGTTTCAACTTCATCACCAAGAATTAAACGTAACTTATCAAAGTCAATTTTTTTCTCAGTTAATACTTCAGGAAATAATTCCTTCAGTTTTTCAATGTTTTGTTCAGTGATATCAAGCGAATGACTAGAGACTTCCTCTAATCGTTCGTTCGTTCGTTCGTTCGTCATAGGCTGGTGCTCCTTCCTTAACTTATCAAGTATATTTACTGGTTAATTTTGCTTAAAAGTTCATCTTTTAATTTTTTCAGCTTCATCTGCATATCAATTTTGCGATTTAACTGACGTTCCTTTTTAATTTGGCCACGCAAATCTTCAATCTGTTTCTTTAATGCATCAAGCTGGTCTTTTTCTTCACCAGTGATATTGCCAACTGCTTCACCATATTGTGACTTAGCCGTAGCTGTCGCAATCTCATCCCGAAGTCCATCATAAAAAGTTTTCAGATTCTGCCGTGGTAAATCAATCAGTGATATTTGCTGCAACACTTCTTCCAATTTTTCATCTTGATAAACCGGGGATGGATACACATACACCAACTTCAAAAAGCCTGTTGATAACTTCTCAAAGCGACCCATGTAGATCGTAAAACTATCCGGTTCATCAGTGAGGATAACTAATGGATATGGAATCAGGTGTGACAACATTTTATAGATTTTAGTCGAGTCACCTTTATCCTTGGTTTTCACATAAAGAAACTGAATTTCTTGATAAAGTTCCTTGTCGTCCTCATACACAGCAATATGTGTATTGTCAGTTTTCAGACTTGCCAACATATAAATGCTTTGGACGGAATCTTGTAAGAATTGCTTGTCCGCCGTATTTTTCATATGTGGATAGATTTGCGTTTTGGGTAGATTTCGATTGATGATTGTAGCACTTGGAAATTTCCACCATTTGATTATGTCTTTCGATTCCAATTCGCTCACCTACCTAATAATCAAAAATGAAATTAACTCAACATCATCTAAATCATCCAATAGTTCAGTTTGGACGCTAGTACCACCAGGTGAAAACAATGAACCCATCCCTACTTCATCTTGCTTACCTCGAATTGCTTCAATCGCTTTACTCAAGATTTCAGAATAGGCACTCATGTCCTTACCACCATTCGTTTCCTCATAAAACTCATCTACAAGTGGTTGGTTGACCGTCTTTTTACCGACCGTCAGCTTTTTAAAGAAGTCCAACACTTGCTTGGCGTACATGTAGTTTATTTTGACTGTTCCATCCATTCGCATATAAACAACAATGTACGGCAAGATACTGTTTTCTTGTCCCAAGTCATTCGTCTGCTGCTTCAAGGTCAATATGACACCAGGTTCAGCTTCAGGGAAGTTGGTTGTATCCGTAATTGCATACATGCCTAGCGGCGCTTCATTCAACAACTTCTCATGCTCTTTCAAAGCATTCTGCAAGTCTGCTTTGAAGTCATTGAAGGTCATGTCGGTAATGGAAATTGCCCCATTGACGTCTTCCAAATCAATGACTTGAGTTTGGAGTTGTTCCAACTGTTTCTTACGGTATTTCAAGTCGTTCATTTCTTTATTAGACTTGATATTCAATAAGTCATCTTCACCAGTTGCCGCCGTATTTAACATGACCATACGTCCCTTGACACGTTGTTCCAGATTCAGATAAGTATCCAAGTCCACATTTGGCCAGAAGTTTACTAGTTGAATCTGTTTATTACGTGAGCCAATACGGTCAATACGCCCGAAACGTTGAATGACACGCACTGGATTCCAGTGAATATCGTAGTTAATCAAGTAATCTGCATCCTGCAAGTTTTGCCCTTCAGAGATGGTATCCGTTGCAATCAACAAATCAATTTCTTCGGTTGCGTTCGGATTGATCTGGTCACGCCCTTTTGATATCGGTGAGAAGTTCGTCAAGATATCACTCATATCATTGACGGCCACACCTTTCATGGTTGTTTTGTTCGGTGTAAAACCACCCGTCACCAACGCAGAATTCAGACCACAAAGTCTTTTTACTTTGTCAGCTAAGTTCTCATAGAGATAGTTAGCCGTATCTGCAAAGGCAGTAAAGATGATTACTTTCTTGTTGTTGCCATTAATTGGATGCTCATACTTATGCTTGAGAATTTTCTCCAAGTCCATCAACTTATCATCTTTTTCCGGTGTTACTCGATGCGTGACGGTTTGCAATTCTTTCAACGTTTCAAGATCTTCATTAAGAGCTTGGGACCACTTCACCAAGTCCATATCACCAATCAATATTTTAGTTTTTGTCCCCACTGCCTGTTCGTCAAAGGCACTTTCCAAATCCTCATCATCAAAATCAGTGATACTTGGCATTTCCACGTTACCCGCTTGATGCTCTTTGATTTTTTTAAGGATATCTTCAATCCCGCCAACCATTCGGTCAAGGGTTGATCCAAACGAATAAATGGAACTTTCCAATCGTTTGAACAAATTGGCACGAATCAATTTAGCCAAGGCTTGTTCACGGTCAACTTGCCTGAATGACGACTTCCCTTCTTTTACCTTGGTGTCATACAATTCTTCGTAGCGCTTTCTTTTAGTCGAGAGCACATACTGAAGTGGTTGGTACATTGCCATGTTCAAGTAACCGATTGAATCATAAACATCCTGTAAGTCAGGGAACTGCCCTGATGCATCAATATTTGGTTTCACTGTCATTGGCTTCAAGCGTTCAGGGAAATCTCCCAATGAAGTCGTATCATAATATTTTTCAATGTGTTTCCTACTACGAGCAATCGTCAACATATCCAGTAACTTGAAATAATCCGGATTGACCTTATCAAGAAAGCTTTGAGTTGTCCGTTCAGATTCATCCAGTTCCATCCATTGATTAAAAGCTTGTTGTGCTAAACGCAGTGTCGTGTCAATATCATCAACACCATACTTCACCAACGCGTCCGTTTTGCCTTCAGTGATGAAACCAATCTGATTTTTCAAGTCATTCATTCGGTTGTTGATTGGTGTAGCTGAAAGCATCAATACTTTTGTCTTACGTCCCTTTTGAATGATATCTTCCATCAAGCGTTGATAACGTGTTTTGGTTTCACGATTGACGCTGGTATCGTTATTACGGAAGTTGTGGGATTCATCAATGACAACCAAATCAAAATCAGACCACAGAAAAGTATCCAGCTTGATTCCGTCACTTTCACCTTTATAACGGCTAAGATCAGTGTGGTTCAAAACAGTGTAGTTAAAGTAGTCATCGACTAAAACATTTCTTACATCAGGTCGTGTATAAAGTGTCCAGTTATCCCGTAGCCGTTTTGGAGCGAGAACGAGCACTCGTTTACGTTGCAACTCAAAATATTTGATAACGGCCAAGGCTGAGAAAGTTTTACCTAAACCAACTGAATCAGCTAGAATCGCACCGTTGTATTTTTCAAGCTTACGAATTAAGCCCATCACACCATCTTTTTGAAATTGGTAAAGCTTATTCCAAATTACTGAATCCTTGAACCCAGAACCTTCTGGCGCAATATCTTGCTCATCCAATTCACTCAACTTGTCATGAAAAATATGGTAAAGCGATACAAAATAAATCCATTCAGGTGGATTTTCTTGATAAATGGTTCTGACTTTTTCAAGCACCTTGCCTGTTACTTCTTTTGACTTTTTAGGGTCTTTCCAGACAGCGTCAAAGTCATCTTTTAAACCAGCTAAGTGATTAGGTTCACCAATAATTCCCGTCATTGAAGAAACGTTATTTGACTCTGTAAGTCCTAAGCCATCTGAAGTAAATTTGAACATTGAAGGAACTACCATATTACCTTCAATATCCGCTTCATTTTCAATCAGTAGTTCATCCAAAGCATTTTGATTTGGTTCCAGCTGATGAACCTTTACTTTTTCCTCAATCAACCTTGCCGTTTCACGAGCAATAAAAGCCGTGTTCATTTTATTTCTGAGCTTAATTTCATACTTATTTCCAGAAATATCTTCTTCACTTTGCGCAATTTCATACCGCTTTAAAAAACTAGTTTCTTCCTTCTCAAAGAAAGATTTCGTCAGAACCAAACGCAACCCCTTTGAACGCTTGATTTCCTTTTGTAATGCGTGAAAAGCAAAAATTGAAAATGCAGCAGTTTGAATACTGATTTTCGAATGTTTCGTCACCTTTTCACTGATTAAATTTTCTAGGGTGTTATCCCCCTTGTTATCAATTAATTTTAATTCCATGAGCGTCTCCCCCAAGGCTATAATTTTAATTCTTTATTCTGTGCTGTATTAAGCAGCTACCACTTCACAAATATCCCCAACATCACAATTCAGTGCGATGCAAATTTTAGCTAGTGTCTCAGTTGTCACTGTGCCACTATTATTTAATTTGTTGATGGTGTATTGACTAAGATCAGCCAGTTCAGCTAAATCTTTCTTTGACATGTCTCGGTCAATTAATAACTTCCACAATTTTTTATAGCTCATCATCTTATCACCTATTTTCTCTACAATCTGATATGTCGATAATAAATATATTATATCACGATTGATATGAAATTTTACATAAAAATATAGCGAACACTTAATTATTTTACGATTGATTAGATTTTGATAAATATTTATAGGAAAGTAAATTTTAGGGGGTGTTTAGAGGTGTCATAGGGTGTTAATTCAAAACCTAGGGGTGTTATATTTTTACCCCCTTTGGAAATTATTCCTGTATCTCATTGATGAAATTCATCGTAAAATAAAAAAGCTTCTCAAGCCACAAGCTCAAGAACTCCCGTATTATCGCCTTTTCTAGCAGTTTGTATTTGTATCGATTGCGTGGTTTTAATATCAATGTAAATTAGCTTTACCTTTCCAGCATAATTGTCCAATAGTGAATGTAAAGCTAATAGATTATTGCCCTTAATTATCAAATTATCATTATCGATATCAAAGGCTGTATTCACATTTTCACCGTTAGGATCATAACGTTTCACTTTTTGGAATGCTTTATCGTCGAATAATTGATCTATTTCATCCTTTTCGATCACTTCATTAAGGAATGCATCATCATAGCCATTCTCATCATCTTTCGTCATAGATGCGGTTAGCACACTATCCTTAAAAGGAAAATCTAATACTACATCTTGACTATCTTGAAGAAATTTTCCATAGATCATCATAACTAACTTTCATATTCTTATCTCTTAATTTCATTTTTGTGAAGTTTAAAGACGCCATTGGAACATACTCAGATATGTCTTATGAGAAAATTCGATCTATCTAATCATCTTGAACCATCATTTTGATATTAAACATTTAGATATAAAAAAACACTTAATAAACAAGTGAGCGAATCTTAATGGGTACAACTTTATTAAATTTATTGTTCAGTTTTTCTTTCTAATTTATGAACATTATCTATTTTTATGATATATAGAATTCCCCAGCATTTTTACCCTCAGCGCTCGCAAATTTTGCTATAAAGTATTCATAAACACGACCCAAGACATCTTGTTTCTTACTTTCATAGTCTCCGACTTTGAAAGTGAATAAGTCAATAATATCTCCTAATTTCTCCTTATCTAAAGCCGGTCTTGCGTAATCTTTAGGCAAGACCCCTTTTAAAGACTCATTTTCTCTTTCAATTGCTATCATTGCTTTATCAATAATTTGACCAATCTCTGGTTTTTTAGAATTATTGTTAATATATTGCCAACGTGCTTCTTTAGGAACCCAGAAAATATTTTCTGCTAAATACTCATCTTTATCTTCTTCATCAGCATATTCATCATTTAATAATTCTTCATATTTTTCCTCAAAAGAATCAGATACATATTTTAAAAATATAATACCTAATGCTACATTCTTGTATTCTGCTGCATCCATACTCCCTCGTAATTTATCCGCAGCTTGCCATAATTTTTCTTCAAATCCAATTGTCGCCATTTATATTCCACCTTTATGTTATCCTTTACACAAATATATCAAATATTAAGGCTTTATGTGACTTTTCTTGTGGTTTTCTATGTGAAAAAAATATTATTTGTGATATTTGGTAAGTGAAATTAAGTAGCTAGTTACAAAAGTATAGCTTATTATATAATCAATTAAGCAAAAAAGGTTTTTTAATGAAAAAAATATAAGTTGAAAAAGTATGATAAGAAATATAGGAGTGGATGGTGCAATAAATGTGACAATTAATACTACTATTTATGCGATGATTGTGGTTATTGTAGATATTGTTAATCAATAATACTGTATATTAGTAGTAATTTTGTGTTCAAATATCTTGTGAAATATTCTGTTATTAAAATTATAAGGGGAAAGAAAAAATTTAGTAATATAAAAAAACAATGGATGGTGTTAAATGTTTAATTATGATGTAAACAAAACTATGTATGATAATAAGAGCATATTTGATAATTTAGCTAAGCAATGTATTGCAGATTTGATGGTTTCATATGATAGAAATCGCTTTTTTCTAGCTTTAGCGCAAGAAGAAATGGAAGAGAGTTTTAAAAGTTTTGAAAATAATGATTTAAAAGAAAATTTAATATTAGATTATCATATAACAAATTCAATAAGGTTGATAACTACTTTAGACGATATACTTATAAGAGTACGCTGTTTCACATTAATGGTTGATATTAATGATATAAATATAGATAAAGTAGGAAGATTATATAATGGTGAAGATGAGAAATCTAAAGGTTTGACGCAGGATGCCAGAGAATATTTCGAGCAAAATAATAAAAAAGTAGCAATAAAAAGTACTATCCTAATTTACCTGACAAAAGTAATCGTAAAACGAGGGACTACAGAAATAAAATAACACATGAAGGTTTGAGTTTTTACCAGACTAACCATATTGAAATCAATGGTTTAATCATAGGTGGTACACAAGAATTTATGACATCACAAAATAAAAGAAAGATAATTGAGATAATAGATTTAATAAAAGAAGATACAGGTATATTAGATAAAGAACAGCAGCAACTAGATAATATTATCCAAAAACACCTTAAGTTAACTAAGTTTCCAAATGGTTAAAAAGGAGTGATGAAAAATATAGAATGAGCTCATTATTAGAGTTCATTCTATATTTTTTTAACAATATCATTGATAAGGGGAAGCATATCAAAAACCGCATCACTTATGATATGCTTCCCCTCGCATGATTTTAAACGCACGATAAACTTGTTCTATTAATATCACGCGCATCATTTGGTGTGGGAAGGTCATTTTGCTGAATGATAGTGCGT